>Ga0116152_10001837_pt1 | contig 17352 bp, 18 predicted proteins | sample AD_UKC119_MetaG_FD_89894 | JGI IMG/M metagenome (GOLD analysis project Ga0116152, IMG submission 89894) | Active sludge microbial communities of municipal wastewater-treating anaerobic digesters from Hong Kong - AD_UKC119_MetaG | ecosystem: Engineered > Bioreactor > Anaerobic > Digestate... | reverse complement strand
CAATGGCTGCTTCCGTCGGCGGACGATCCGCGCATCCCTGCGCTGCGCGAGCTGGGCAACCGTCTGTTCGGCCTGTCCGAAGACTGAACCCGCCTACGGGCAACCGATGGCGTGGGCGAGGATGTTGCGGTGCACTTCGCTGGTGCCGGAATAGATCGTCGCTGCCCGTGTCGCGAAATACTTGGCCTGCGCGAAATCGCCGTTCGGTGCCGCTTCCAGCGCCACTTCGGTGATCGCCTGGTGCAGCTCGGTTGCGAGCAGTTTGAGCACGGAGGAAGCCGGCGCCGCCTCGACGCCGATGCGGCCTGCGGCGGTGTGCGCTTCGAGCGCTTCGAACCCGTCGATCCGGCGCGCCATGTCGGCCAGCTGCATGCGGAGAGACGCATCGATCACGCCGCTTTCAGCCGCGCCGCGATGGGCCGCCCGCAACGCCCGGCGCAGCAGGCCGGTGGTCGTATTGTTGGACCGGGCAATTGCCATCAGCTGCTTGGCCGCTTTCCAGCCCTTGCCGATCTCGCCGATCCGGTCGGCCGCCGGCGTGCGCACGCTGTCGAAGAACACCTCATTGGTCTCTTCCTCGCCGTCGATGAAACGGATGGGCCGCACATCGATGCCGGGCCGGCCCATCTCGACCAGCAGGAAGACGAGGCCGTCTCGCCCCTTCGAGTCGGGCTCGCACCGGGCCAGCAGGAACATGTGCGTCGCGTAATTGGCAAAGCTCGTCCACAGCTTGCTGCCGGTCAGGATGAAATCGTCGCCGTCGCGTTCGGCGTGCAGGGACAGGGCGGAGAGGTCCGATCCCGCCTGCGGCTCCGAGAAGCCCTGGCACCATTCATGCGCGCCGCGGAGGATGGCAGGCAGGTAGTAAGCCTGCTGCTCCGGCGTGCCTGCCTCGATGATCAGCGGGCCGATCGTCCGCACGCCCGAATTCATCAGCAATGGCGCATCGCGCGCGGCCGAGGCATTCTCGAAATAGAGGCGCTGTTCGGTGCTCCATCCGGCCCCGCCATGCTCGGCCGGCCAGGACGGTGCATACCAGCCCCGCGCCGCGAGTTTCTCCCGCCACGCCTTGCAGGCCCATGCTTCAGACTTCAGCCCGGTCGTCGCGCGGCCAGCGGCCCGTAGGTCCTCGGTCAGTCCGGCATCGAGAAAAGCATCCACTTCGGCCCGGAAAGCGGCATCGGCACGCCCGCACGTCAGCGGGCGGGCATCTGCCTGCACGAACGGAAAGCCGCCATCCATGTCGCCCTCCCTGTTCCGGAGCCGGTCGGGCATTACCGCGCAGCTTTACGTGCGCGGCAATCAGGGAAACTACGGGGTGACGGAGGGGCAGTCAGCGCCGTTCCGCCATGGCCGCGCAATGCAACATATGACGAAGCCGCCGGCGGCCCGAGGCTGCATCAGGCCTGCAGGGCCTTGCGTTCGCGAGCCTCGGCGAGGCGCTCCATCGATCCGATCACCGGGCGCAGCCGCGCGCGTGCCGCGTCATAGTCCGCGCGCTCCACAGACGGGACGTACCGCGACTCGAATTCATCCAGATAGCGCTCGTCTCCGTCCGCACAGATACAGACCGCGCAGCTCGGCGCGTCCTGCCGCGACAGCCAGTCGATGGCGCCCAGCATTACGCCGACGCTGGACAGGCCCACTTCCGCCAGACCGTACTCATGCAGCAGCGCGAAGGCGGCAAGCGTCGAGGGCTCGTCGATGCGGATCATGTTCGGGTCCGGCTTCATCCCCGAGAAGGATGACCGCCGCTGGCTGCCATAACCGGGGATCTTCAGCTTGCCGCCGGCCTGCGGCGCGTCGAGAAACGCGCCGGAGGCCTGCGGCTCGACCAGGTAGAGCGGCACGGGGTTGCCGCGCGCCTTGAGATAATCGGAAAAGCCCCGCGCCGTGCCGCCGGAGGACGAGGTCACGAAACACGCATCGAACGGGCCGTCCGCAAACACTTCGGGCGCCGTCCATTCGGCATGTGAGGCCGGGTTCAGCGGGTTGGAATACTGGTCGAGGAAGGTGAGGTCCTCACGCTCGCCGAGTTCCCGCGCGCCGCGCACCCGGGCCGCATTGGAGGTCTCGCCCGGCTGGGCTTCGGCGATCACCAGCCGCGCGCCCGCATCGCGAATGCCTGCGGCGTTGTACGCACTGATGGAGGGCGAGGAAACGATGGTCACGTCGATGCCGAGGCGTTCGCCGATCCGCGCCAGCGCGTAGCCGTAATTGCCGGACGATGCGTCGACGACGGCGCTCACCGGCCCTGTCTGCGCGATCGTCCCGGACAGCACATGCCAGGCCACCCGGTCCTTGATCGAGCCGAATTCATTGTGGCGCTCTTCCTTCAGGCACAGCTCGTGGCGGTGGCCCCCCAGGTCGATGCTGAACCGTGTCAGCGGCGTATGGCCGATCCCGAACGGGCAGTCGTCGAAGGCAGGTTTGGGTGACATTGACGTACCTTGAGTATGTAAGTTGCCCCGCGACACGCCTACCACTCTCGCCCGAAATGGGAAGTCCATCTGCTGCATTCCGGCAATTCGCCGCGCCCTGCGCCCGGTTCCGCGGCAGGTGCGCCCGGCCGGCTGGCCGGTCATCCCGCTTCCGTCATTTTTGCAGGCCGAGCTGAGGTCGGCTCCGGGTGGCAGCGTCATTTCCATCAGACACACCATGCGCACGTGCGCAGGCGCGGCTCCGTCGGAGCCGGGCACAGGAAGCCGTGTCGCCAGATTCGGGGGAAGCACCGTTGAGAATGACGACAGCAATCAGGCATCTGGTGGTTCCGCTGGCCTTCCTGGCCGTTTCGGCCGGCCCGGCCATTGCGGACGCGCACGCGGAGAAGAACATCCGCACACTGGCCGACAAGCTGCGCGAGCTCGACGCGCATTCCGTGGCGGTGGCGCTTATCGAGGATGTCGACGTTGACCGCACCGCACGCTTCGTCCTCGGCCGGCACCTGCAGGACGTACCGCCGGAAGACGTCGCCGCCTTCACCGCGCGGTTCAGCGCCTATCTTGCCGGCTTCATCGAAAGCCGGGCCGACGAGATCGCCAGCGGCGACCTCGAAATCCTCAGCTCCCACGACCGCAACGACCATGACTGCATCGTCTCGACCGCGGTGCATTCGCCGACCCGCGAGCGTGCGATCATGCGATGGCGCCTGCTCCGGATCGACGGGGCCTGGCATATCGTCGACGTCGAAATGCACGGCGTCTGGCTCGCCATCGAACAGCGGGCACAGATCGACAGCCTGCTCGACCAGGACACGGATATCTCGACGATCTACGCCGAAGTGCCGGACTGAGCGCAGCGCAGTCCGGCAACGTCCCGGTGGGCCGGGATCCTGATTCGGCGCGATACTTCAGCGGCGGACCAGCGCACGGACACTCTGTTCGGTCTTGGAGTAGACCGGCACGCCGAAAATGCTCGCACTGATCGTCCGCTTGCAGGAATCGTACATCAGGAGATTGTCGCCGAACTTGGCCTGCAGGAGGCCGAGGGTGGTGTTCGCACGCGGCGTATACCAGGCCGCATCGGCCGGCGCTTCGGTGCTGTCGTCGAGGAACAGTCCGCCATTCGCCCGATACGACAGGTCCTGCTGGATGCTTTTCACGCAGAACGGGCCGCGGCCGTACACGGTCTGGTTCCTGGACGAGACAACGCCGCCAAGATCATCCGCCAGGGCCGGCAGGCTGTGCACCGCATCGGCAAGCTGTTCTTTCTGGAGTTCGTGAACCGAACCGGTTTCAGGGCTGACCAGTTCGAGAAACGCTTCCTCCGGCGTCGATTCAATTTCGTAGGTCATGATCGTCTCCTCATCAGACGACCCACCAGATAATACTTCAGACGGCACAAGTAAAAACATATGATTTTGTACATTATGTTTGAGCACTCGAATGTCGCATTCGGAATGTACATAGTTTCTGTAAATAGTGATTTCATTTTAGCTCAATGCGCATGTGAAATACTTATGTGCATTTCAAATGCACATTGAAAATGTACATCGATATTCGCGGAACTGTGTTATCGTGCAATCAGGAGGCTGGAGCATGGCGCGAGACAACCTGCCGGTTCAGGACAGTCAGAGTCAGATGGCGCATCAGCTGGCGCGATGCCGGATTGCCCAACTTGCACTCGACAAGCAGGAAAAGACGACACGCGCACTTCAGATCACATTTGCGGAATGCCTCGCCCGACAGAACATCCAGCCGGACAGCAAGGGCAGGACTTTGTCGCCTGCCGAAGTCGGCAAGCGGATCGTTTATCTGGTGACGGACGAAAATGCGCTCAAGGTCCTGCGGATTATCGAGGGTCTGTCGCCACATCATCGCGGGGAGACGCCTTTCGAGGTCGTCGATCCGATGACCCGTGCCAAGCTGACAGCGCTCATGGAGGAGGAGGACAAATATCTGCTCTCCTTCATGAACCTGAAGCCGGGGCGTTCCATCTGGCGAGGCCGTATCAATCAGATCGTGAGCAATTGCGAGGTTTTCGGGTTGATCGACTATGCCGAGACGTCAAACAGGAAAGAGCGGCCGTTCTACGGTTCAAGAACACTGGCCGACATCCTGACGGAGGTTGGGTTCAGCGCGGCATCCACGCATCTGGCGGCATCGGATGCCGATGAAGCGCCCGAGCGCTCCGCCGAGGGAGAATAGACAATGCTGAAGCGTTTCCCGTCCGTCGGTGCCAGATCGGGCGCCCGATCAGCGCCACCGCAACCCGCTTTTGAGGTTCTCAAGCCAAGCGGCGGCTTCTATTGCGGTGTGCCGGTGCCCGGTTTCCGCTCGGAGACAACGGTCGACCTCTGCTTTCGAGTCGGGCCGACGCCGACCGGGCCGGTGCGTATTTTCGGCCTCGAGCGGGGTGGCGCGCGCGGCCGCTTCATCGTGGCGACCGGCGCCGACACACTCCTTCCGCCGCACCGTCCGGCTCTGGAAATGAGCAAAGTCCCTGCGCCGGCCGATTCGCGCCGTTGCGACCTGCTGGCGCGCGTGGATGCGTTCCGGGCTGTCCGGCATGATGTGGATATCGTCTGGTGCGAAGACGAAGCCGCGCCGGAGCAGCCGGAGGTATTGTCCGCCATTGAGCGCGCCCTGGCCGACTGTGCGTACATTGTCGTGCTGGCGAATCGCACCACCGCCGCCACCGCCACCGCCACCGCCACCGCCACCGCCACCGCCACCGCCACCGCCACCGCCACCGCCGCCGCCGCCGCCGACGACGACGACGTCGGCATGGCTGGCGAGCATAACGTTGCCGTTCCGTACGGGACCTGCATTGTGCCGGTGATGGCCGTTACGGTGGAGAATGTGCGTTTGCGGATGAAATCGGCCGTGTCCTACTTCCGCTTTTCCGGCACCGGCGCGGGCGGCAGCGCGTGGCTTGCCGACGCCCCTTCCTACCGCCGGGTCCCGATCTACAGTTCGAGCCATTTCCGGCCCGCCGCGACCGCCGCGGCCGTTGGCGGCCGACGTGCCATGGGCGACACCCATCGTTTGGACTTCATGGCGGACACGGACGCCGCGAACGGCGTCGGGCGGGGCGAGAACGACAACAGAAAGGACCTGCCCCATGACCGCGATGGAACCGCAGACGCAGCACCCGCCGCCGACACCGCGGGCGCCGCCGACGCCGTGGCCGGCGTGGCCGCCGCGGCCGACGTCGACTTCATCGATGCCGCATTGCAGCCGCTCCGGGTGTTCCTGCCCGCGCGCGAGCCGGGCCCGGCCGCCACGGCGCGCCGCACGGTGCGCAATGCCATGACCTTCAAGGAAGCCATCGATGCGGCGCCGCTCGACCTGATCAGTGAGCTGAGGGCGAGGGGGCGCAGGCTGGAGGCGCTTGTCCAGCAGAGCCCGGTGCAGCGGGCGCTGGACGAGCGGAAGCGGCCGCTGGCACAGCGGCGGCGCGGGGCTCATTGAGCCTGCCCCGTCAGCTTTCGGGCCCCGCGCCTGCCGCCGTGATCATTGCCATGATCGTGGGTAGCACCTAGGTTTCCGGGGCACGGTGGCTCGCCGGGCGCGCATCGCCCGCTTTCGCGCACGCGTGCCTGCAGGGCGACCCCGATGCTTCCGCTGAAAGACCTGACGCCGTCGAACATCCTGCCGGTCGTGACCTGGCTCCTGATCGCGGCCAATGCCGTCTGTTTCCTGTTCGAACTGTCGGCACCGGATGCGGGCAGCTTCATCTACACCTACGCGCTGGTGCCGCGGCAGGTGGACTTCGCGCACCCGCAGACACTCTGGCCCTTTCTCACCTCCATGTTCCTGCATGCCGGCTGGATCCACCTGATCTCGAACATGTGGTTCCTGCGCCTGTTCGGCGACAATACCGAAGCCTTCTTTGGCCGCGTCGGATACCTCGCCGTCTATCTCGTCTCCGGCTTTGCGGGCGGCCTGACCCAGTACGCGTTCGGGCCGGGCAGCGGCGTGCCGATGCTGGGCGCGTCCGGTGCGATCGCCGGCGTCCTCGGCGCCTATATCGTGCTCTACCCGCGCAACGAGGTGCAGACGCTGCTGTTCACCTTCATCACGGTGCAGGTCATCCGTCTGCCCGCCATGGTCGCCCTCGGCTACTGGTTCGCCATCCAGCTGCTTGCCGGTGTCGGCACAATCGGCAGCGAAGGCGGCACGGCCTATTTCGCCCATGTCGGCGGCTTTGCCACCGGCGCTGCCGTCGCCTTCGTGATGCGCAGGATCAGTCCGCCCGCCGCCTGGCCGTGAGACGCGGTACCGGATCCGGACGCGGTGGCGTAGGATGCGGCGCCCCGGTCGTTTAATGGTCAGACTGTTCGGTCCGAGAGACCGGATGATGCAGGTTCAAATCCTGCCCGGGGCGATTGCGCGGCGGCTGCGTCAGCCATCCGGGACGGCGAACGATCCCGGTTGCGCGCGGATCAGTCGTCCTGAACCTGAAAATAGAAGCGCCCGCGCAGGCCATCTTCAACGACGGGCTTCTGCTGGCCCTTGGTATCGTCCTCGACCTTGTTCCCGACATCCCGGAAGATCAGGCCGACATCGTCCGGCAGGTTGGGCGGCGCCGGCCTCTTTTCAATCGCTTCGGCAAGATACCTGGAATAGCCGCTTGACTGGCTCGCGACCTCGCCCGGCTGGGTTGCGGACGCAATGAGGACATTCGGGCGCCTGCGGAACGGAACGATGCCCTTGTCGTCGTCGCCCTTGTTGACGCTCTCTGCCAGTGCGTTCCTGCAGGCATCGATCACGAATATCAGCGTCGCGTCGATCTTCGTGAACCCGTCGATAACATCATCGACAGGCAATGCTTCCTTGCGGAGTTGGTCGGACTTCTCTGCCTCTGAATCCGTGGGGATCAGGTAGTTCACCTGGGTTTTCGCATCAGCGGCGCCGTGACCCGAAAAATAGATGAAGGCCGCTGGCTTGTGATCGTCGGGATTCTTCTTCCACCGGGCGGACTCGTCTCCCATGAAGGCGACGAATGCCTCGGTTTCAGCATTCAGCTTGTCGAGGGGCAGGTTGAGGCAGCGGCGTACCCTGAAGCCGGCGCTGGAAAGGGCCTTCCCGATCGTGTCGGCATCGTTGGAAGGCTCCGACAGCCGCGCCCAGCTGCCAGCCGTGTAATTGTTGTTTCCGATCACGAGGGCATATCGATTGTGCACGGAAGAGCCGGGCTCCAGCTTCTCATCACACGTCCCGGCCTCCAGCGCTTCCCGTTGCTCGGTTGCGGACAGGGTTGCGAGCTGCTCTTGAGCACACTCGGACAAACACAGCGGCCGCCCTCTCAGATTACGGATGGTGATCGCGGGGACTTGCCCCAGATACGTTGAAATCGCCAGTTCGTCCGACACCCGGCCGAAGACCCGGACCAGATCGCCTGGCTTTCTGAGTTCCGTTGCAACCGTCTGGGCGAATTCGACTGTATCTTTGGTACGTTGTCCTGGACTGCCCGATGTGACGACAATCGTCTCCACCAATCCTCGGTCTTCCGGAGCAAGGGGGGGCACGAGTCCTTTGAACAGTGAGCCTCCTCCAGTGTCGACAAGTTCAATGTCCGAAACAGAGGTTGTGTCTGTATCAAAAATGAGGATTCGCGACTTCGTCGCTTCGTTGGCGCGGATAATGTCGAGCCAACTGACAATTCCCGTCCACTGAGACGGATCGTAGGAATCGGTCGTCTCGGGAAGGCTATTGCTGATTGCCTTCGAATCCAAAGGGCTGGAAGGCGCAGCTGGCGGCAAAGGTTTGGCATCTGCCGCCATCAGATACGTTCTGCCACCGGCCGTCAGCGAAATGCCATTGAAGTAGATGAGCGCCAGATCTGCCTCTTTAGACCTCGCGTGGAATTTCTCGACGGCATCCTCCATTGCCGAAAGTGACGGATCGTTGATCGCATCAACCTCAATTCCCTGGTCCTTCAGCGAGGCCGCAAGGATTGAGGAGGATTGAATGCCATTGATCAGACGATGCGTTGACTCGGCAGTATACGATTCCACGGCGATCAGCAGCGCGACGCATTTATGCTGGGTGCAAAAGAAGCCGACATCGTTGGCCTGGATTTCGGGTCTTTCCGTGCCGGCATCCACCAGTTCGGCCGCAGCGGTATCGCTTGCGCCCCCCGCGGCCTGATCCGGTTGCGCAAAGCCAGCGAGCGCTGGAAGGAGTATCGCGGCGACGACGACCACAAGTGCCCTGAATCCGCTCCCGATCCCGTTGCGCATCGCCGTCACCTGTCCTCCGTGCAACCCAGAGTACCGGACACGATCTCCGATGCAATCAAAACCGCGTCGCGATCACTCCGCCGCGCCGGCCTGTCTCTCGTATCGCGTGACGAGTTCGACGAGGACGACGGCGAGGCCGTGGCCCGCCACGCCGACGGTCCACCAGATCAGGGGCCACAGCATGACGAAGGTGCCGTTGCCCACGCCGAGGCTGATGCCCGCAAACACGATCACCCCGAGCGCATAGCAGGCAAGATTGATCCAGAACGTCAGCCGCAGCGCCGACAGTTTCCTGTCCTGCTCCCGGCGGACGATGGCAGCCGCCTCGGTCTTTGCGTCGACCGTCAGCGCGATGACATCGACATTGAACGCCGCTGCCAGCGCCATCAGGGTCTCGCGGGAGGCCGGATTGCCGGTCTCGATCCGCTGGACCGTCCGGAGCCCGATCCCGGCAAGATCGGCGAGGTGTTCCTGCGACCAATGCCGCTCCTCGCGCCAGCGCCTGATTTTCGCTGCATCCGGGGTCAGCTGCATGATGTCGCCCTTTCGGTGTTCCGGGATCCGATGGGCGCAGGGAAGCGAAAAAAGCCGGACGGCGCAACGCCAGCGCCCCGCCACCGGGCCGCCACAGGCCCGCCAGCCCGCTGAAACCGGAATATTTCCGGCCGGCCGGCACGTCGCCGCAATGGCGACATAATGGAGGCGCGAGTTGCGGCGCAGATGGTTGGTGCCGGGCTGCGATGGTCGCGGGTCCCGGTTCTCAGAGGGACGGATAATCATGCGTAATTCCTGGGTTTCATGCGCGGCCCTGGTGGGGGCGGTTCTCGGCGGGTGCCAGGCACCGGCGGACGCGCCGGCAGACAGGCAGGCGGACATGCAAGTGGACGGGCAGGCGGCAGCCGCCTCGCTCTGCGCCGATGACGGTCCGGTCTTCGCCGGCACCACGACCTGCGTCGGCCGATCGGTGAACTTCATGGACCAGGATGCGCTGGCCGCGTTGCCGCAACCCCGCGACGGTTGCGATTGGGCGCCGCAGGAAACCATGATCGGTGACGGCGAAGCGCTCCTGTTCATGGGGGCGGTCTGCAAGGATGTGCCGACCGGCTTCAGCTATGACGACGGCAAGCTGGCCTATGCCTCGGGCGACCTGTTCGTGAAGGGCCAGTCGGCCGTCGTTGAAGTGTTCGATACGCCGGAAGACGACGCGCTCGCCCCGCTGCGCGCGATGATCGCCGCCCTGCCGCCAGCCGAGCAGTCCGGATGCGTCATCCAGCCCTATGGCGTGGACGGTGCCCCCGCCGGCGCGATCGGGATCGGCCCCACCGCTGCCGCGCGCGCGGCTGCACCGCAGGACCAGCCGAACGCCTATTGCGGCGCCTATGGCCTCAACGAGGACGAATCGAATTTCTGGCTCGTCCGGCAGGGCAAGGCGATGTTCTTCCGGCTCGGCCAGGAAGCGCAGGACATTGCGCCCGGAACAATGACCCTGATGGTGCGCGACGAGAATGGCGACTGGTCGGCGGCGCCTGACCCGCGCGGGCCGCTGGCGGAGTGCTACCTCGAAGTCGAAGGCAGCGTCTATCTCGACGGCGTGTGCGAGGCCAATGTCGATGCGGATGGCTCGTTCCAGGTCTTCGGCAAGGACTATTTCGCCTACGCCTCCAGCCTCGATGACGGCAAGTTCAACGTCAGCTGGAACGCTGACCCGGCAAACAGCCATGCCGCCGCGCTGGTGGGCGAGGATTTCACGGAACAGGATGGCTGCCTCGTGGGCGCGAACGGCAAGGTCTGCCGGTGGGACCTCGGCACGCGCCCGAAAGACTGAGACCCCCCGCGCCCTCACGCCATTCCCGGGCGCGAGGTGTCCCCCGCATGAACAGCGGCACCGCTAAAGTATTCGCCCCGACTGCAAAGTTGCGTGTGCGCCCGCGTGCAACTAAAAGTGACATATGGCCCGCCGCTATCCGTACCCGCAGCATTGGTCGGACATGTCGACCGACTTCAAGCTCCTGTTTGGCTATCATGGTAGCATGATGGTTCTGATGGTCCTGGGTGCAGTCATTTCGGCAAGACTTCAACTCAAGATCGTTGGCGTGCTTGTTGCCGCCATCGGCACAGTTTCGCTCATCGCACGCCGGAAGGCAGGCTGGCGCTGGCGTGGCGTCGGTATCAGAGGCATTCTGGACGCACTCTTGAACTTTGTCCTCGCTGGCCTTTTCTTTCTGTCCGTTTCGACACTTGCTCCGCCATTGAATCCCATGTTCCTGCCCTGGTATCTGGGCGGCGTCGGAATAGTTGCTTTTGCCACGCTAAGTGCGCTCAACGTCACGACCTACTCGCAGTCGGAGTTTCTGGACCAGTGTCGAGACGGGAAAGCCGCAAACGACACCGTCGACGAGACTGCCGGTGAAAAAGAAGCCCTATGGCGGCGTGCAGTTCGAGCAATCTATTCAGTCGCTTTTCTGGGCGTCTGGCTTGCCGGAGTCGCCTCATTCTATCTTTTCGGAAAGAGCGTGAAAAATGGTTCTGCGGAGCCGTCCGGCCAGAATACGGTTGCGCTGATGGATCACGGCAATACCGTCTATGTTACGCAGCAGGCAAAAGATCTTATCGATACGTTGCAGTCAGCAATGTCTCTGGGAATCCCTGCGATAATGGCCATTGGCGCGTTCCTGCACTTCGTTTTGCACATAGAGGTACTTTCCACTCCGGTGCGGAAGAAGAACAAGTGAGTCCCGTGCGCCGGTCTCAAGCCATTCCCGGCCGCCACGCATCCCTGACGTGACGGGGCAGGCGCCAGGGGGCGATGGCGATGAGATCGTACCGCCAGCCGAGGTCCGACAGCGCCGGGTGGCGGGCCATCCAGAATTCCGAAGCGCGGTCGATGCGCTGCCAGGCGCCGGGCGAGACGGCGTCGAGCGCACCGCGCAGCGAGGCGCGGTATTTCACCTCGACGAAGGCGACCACGCCGCCGCGCCGCGCGATCAGGTCCACCTCGCCAAGCGGCGTGCGCACGCGCCGGTCGAGGATGCGATAGCCCTTCAGCTGCAGGAACAGGGCGGCGGTCCACTCGCCCTTGCGGCCCCGCTTCTCTGCAACCTGGCGCTTTGGCTCGGCCATGGCCGTCAGCCGTCCGCCTTCAGCTGCAGGGCGCGCTGGTAGACCTCCCGCTTCGGCAGGCCGAGCGCTTCGGCCACGGCATTGGCCGCCGCCTTGGTCGGCTGGCCGGCGAGGGCATCGCGGAGGGCCGCGTCCAGCTGCTCCGGCGTCACTTCCGTCTCGCCCGGCGGGCCGATCAGCACGACGATCTCTCCCTTCGGGGCGCCCGCGTCACCGTAATGGGCCGCAAGATCACCGACACGCCCCCGGCGGGTCTCCTCGAACAGCTTGGTCAGCTCCCGCGTCACAGCGCCCTCCCGCTCGCTGCCCAGCACGGCGGCAAGGTCTGCCAGCGCCTCGGCGAGGCGTGGCCCGCTCTCGTAGAAGATCAGCGTCGCCGGCACCGCTTTCAGCGCTTCGATGGCATGCCGCCGCGCGCCGGATTTCGGCGGCAGGAAGCCCGCGAACAGGAACCGGTCGCTCGGAAGGCCGCTCGTCACCAGCCCCGCCAGCATGGCCGAGGCCCCCGGCACGGGGATCACCCGGTGCCCGGCTTCCAGCGCCTCGTGCGCCAGCTTCCAGCCGGGATCGGAGACCAGCGGCGTGCCCGCGTCCGAGACCAGCGCGATCCGGGCGCCGCCCGCCAGTTTCCGCATCAGTTCGGGCCTTCGTTCGGCCCCATTGTGGTCATGATAGGGGCTGAGCCGGGCTTTAATGCCGTAGGCGGACAACAGCTTGCCCGCAACGCGCGTGTCCTCGGCCAGCACCTCGTCGGCGCCGGCCAGCACGTCCAGCGCGCGCAGGGTGATGTCCCTGAGGTTGCCGATCGGGGTGGACACGACATACAGGCCGGGCGCCAGCGCCGCAGCGGGTGAGTGGGGCGGTTGCCCGCCCGGCCCGGCCCCCGTAGAGTCGGCCCGGCCGGGAATCGCCTCAGCGTTGGATGGATCAGGAGATGACATTGCTGCAACCATTGCTCAGGACGATCAAAGCGCCAAGCCTCCTTCTGGTGTCCTTCCTGTTCGCCACCGCCTGCGCCACCGCGCCCGCGCGTCCCCCGGTCCGCATCGGCACGGGCGAACCCCGGGTCGAGCCGGTGACCGGCGAGCATGGCAGCGCAACGGCGGAAACCGGGCTTCCCGGCATCGGCGAGGGCGAGAACGAGAGCACGGTGCGCGGCGACGGCGGCCTGACGCCCGCCTTCATGGCCGGGCGCGAGATCAAGCGCGCCGCCGTGCTGCTGCCGTTCTCGCACCCCAATGCGCAGGTCCGCGCCGAGGCCGAAAGCATGCTGGCCGGCATTGAACTCGCCCTGTTCGAATATGCCGGCGACGATTTCCTGATCATCCCGATGGATACCGCCGGCAAGCAGTCCGTCGCCGAGGCGCGTGTCGACGAGGCGATCCAGGACAAGGCGGACGTCATCCTCGGCCCGCTGTTCGGCACCAATGTGAAAGCCATCCGCGAACGCGCCCTGCAGAAGAAGATCCCGGTGATCGGCTTCTCGAATGACCGCAGCGCGGCCGGCGGCGGGGCCTATCTCGCCTCCATCCCGCCGGAGGAGGAAGTTTCCCGCATGGTGAAGTATGCCGCCTCCAAGGGCGTGCGCAGCTACGTCTTCCTCGGGCCGGACACCGCCTATGGCCGCCAGGTCGAGACGGCCCTCCGCGCCGATGCCTTCATGAATGGCGGCACGGTGCTGACTTCGGCCTTCTACGACCCGGACAGCGGCGCCTCGGCCGAGGCGCGCTCGGTGTCCAGCGTCCTGAAGACCGAACTCGCCCGCAACAGCCGCGCGAAGATCGGCGTCTTCATTCCGGAACGCGGCGTGAAGCTGCTCTCCGTCGCCCCGCTGCTGCCCTATAATGGCGTCGACCTCGGCCGGGTCATGCTGATGGGCACCAGCGAATGGGACGATTCGTCGATCTGGCGGGAACCGACGCTTTCCGGCGCGCTCTATGCCCGCACGGATCCCGACAATCTTGCTGCCTTCACGGACACCTACAACCGCATCTACGGCCGCAAGCCGACGGATCTTGCCGCCGAGGCCTATGACGCCGCCGCGCTCACCGTCCGCCTCGCCGCCGAGGACAACCTCCGCTACAACGGCGTCACCAATCCGGACGGCTTTGTCGGGGTGAACGGCCTGTTCCGTTTCCGCCTCGACGGCACCACGGAGCGCGGCCTCGCCGTCATGCAGATCGGGCCCGAAGGGGCCCAGGTGGTCGAGCACGGAATCAGCCAGTTCCCCTCCGGGCCGAGCTGATTCAACCATGCGCGGGGCTCAGTCTTTCTCTTGCACCTTTGTAAGGTCCGCACCACATGACGACCCAAGGCGGGTACTCAGAGTGACGGCGGCCAACCGATGAACAAGCGCGATTACTACGAAGTGCTGGGCGTTGCGCGGGACGCGGACGAGAAGGCGTTGAAGTCCGCCTATCGCAAGCTGGCCATGAAATACCATCCGGACCAGAACCCGGATAACAAGGAAGCCGAAGAGAAGTTCAAGGAAGTCGGCGAGGCCTATGCCGTGCTGTCGGATGCCGACAAGCGCGCCGCCTATGACCGCTTCGGCCACCGCGCCTTCGAGAATGGCGGCGGGGCAGGCGGCAATCCCTTCGGCGCCGGGGTCAATCCCGAAGACATCTTCCAGGACCTGTTCAGCCAGGTGTTCGGCGCCAGCGGCTTCGGCGGCGCCCGCCGGCGTGCCGGCCCCCAGCGCGGGGCGGACCTGCGCTACGATCTCGAAATCACCCTCGCCGAGGCGTTCGCCGGCAAGGACGAAACCATCCACGTGCCCCAGGCCGTGCCCTGCAAGACCTGCGACGGCTCCGGCGCCGCGCCCGGCACCGAGCCGGAAACCTGCGACATGTGCCACGGCGCCGGCCGCGTGCGCGCCCAGCAGGGCTTCTTCACCATGGAGCGGACCTGCCCGCGCTGCAACGGCAAGGGCAAGTCCATCAAGAAGCCGTGCAAGGACTGCAGCGGCTCCGGACAGGTGCGCGAGGAGCGCAAGCTGAACGTCAAGATCCCGGCCGGCGTCGAGAGCGGTATGCGCATCCGCCTCGCCGGTGAGGGCGAGCCCGGCACGCTGGGCGGCGGCCGCGGCGACCTCTACATCTTCGTCGACGTGGTCGAGCACGACATCTTCGAGCGCGACGGGCCGAACCTCTACTGCCGCGCGCCCGTGCCGATGGTCACCGCAGCCCTCGGCGGCGAGATCGAGATCCCGACCATCGACGGCGGCCGTGCCCGCGTCGTGGTGCCGGAAGGTGCCCAGACCGGCCGCAAGCTGCGCCTCCGCGGCAAGGGCATGCCGTCTGTCCGCCAGTCCGGCCATACCGGCGACCTCTATGTCGAGATGTTCGTCGAGACCCCGCAGAACCTGTCGCAGCGCCAGAAGGATATCCTCCGCGAATTCTGCGACTGCTCGGGCTCCGAATGCCACCCGGAAAGCGAAGGCTTCCTCGGCCGTATCAAACGCTTCTGGAACGGCGACCACGACGACAAGCACCCGAACTAGGGCAGCCGGATCTTTGTGTCCGGAAGTTCATTTGAACTGCTGGACCATGCGGTCCACAACCTGCCCATGTTCAGGCCCATCGAAACCGCCCCGCCCGGGATTGTCGCCTTCAGCGCCGAAGGCAGGATCACCGATTCCGACTACAAGTCTGTCCTCATCCCCGCTGTCGACGCGGCGGTGAAGGCGCACGGCAAGGCGCGCATCCTGATCCGTTTCGGCCCGGAATTCGAAGGCTACACCGCCCATGCCATGCTGGACGATGCCGTCTTCGGCACGGCGCACTACACTGCCTTCCGGCGCATCGCCATGGTCACCGATGTCGACTGGCTGGCCAGCACGATGCGCCTGTTCGCGCCGTTCATCCCGGGAAAGATGCGCGTGTTCCCGCTGGCCGGGCAGGACGAAGCCATGGCCTGGGTGGCGGCCGACTAGCGTCCACGCTGCGCGGCGCTATGCCGTCTTCCATTGCCGCGCCGCCCGTCCCAGGCTGGTGCGGTGGAGCGGAGGGCGCCCATGTCGGACCTGCTGGTCATCAAGACCTTTCACCTGCTGGGCTTTGCCGGCTGCCTGTCGGCGAGCTTCTTCAAGAACCTCCTGCTGAGGCGCCCGGCGATCGAGGGCCCGGCGCTGTCACGCCTAGTCGGCCTCGACAAGCTGTCCGGCGGCTCGTCCGTGGTCATCCTCGCGACCGGCATCCTGATGGCGGGCTGGTTCGCCAAGCCGACAGGGTTTTACCTGCACAGCCCGCTCTTCTGGGGGAAGGTCACCCTGTTCACGCTCGCCTCTGCCGCCATCCTCACCACCAAGCCGCTTCTGCGCCGCGCGAAAGCCGAGGGGGTCTTGAGGCCAGCCCCGCGCGAGCGGCTGGTCATGATGTTCGATTTCGGCTCGATCCTGGTGATCGCCATGCTCGGCCTGTGGCTCGCCCGCGCGCTGGCCTAGCGGCATCCCTCCGCCCAGTCCTTCACGGTGTCGATCAGCGCCTCGCGCGACCACGAGAAGGAATGATCGCCGGACAGGATCACGCCTGTCGTCTCGATGGCCGGATCGGCCTTGTAGGCGGCAATCAGGGGGCTGATGATCAGATCGGCCGGCACGGACTCGTCCCTGTCGCCGCCGATCACCAGCACCCGCTTGCCCTCCAGCTTCGGCGCGAGCCCGGCGAGCGAGAACGCTTCGCGGTTCGCCGCCACTTCCGCCACGATCCTTTCCCCGGTCACGCCATGCAGCATCTGCAGCGTGTCGCTATAGGCGATGAAGCCCGCCTTCGCGTCCGGGTCGGCGTCCAGCACCTTTGCAAGCGCCCCCATATCGCCCGGCGCGATCGCGGCGACACAACCGATACGCGGGTCTCGCGCCGCACCTTCCAGCGCCGCAAAGCCGCCCATCGAGTGACCGACCAGCAGGACCTTGTCCGGGTCCGTCCGGAACTTTTCCGCATTGGCGCGCAGATAGTCCGTGGCCGTTGCAACATCCTCGATCACATGCGTCAGCGTATAGACGCCCTCGCTGCCCCAGGCGCCGCGATAATGGAAGAACAGAACATTGAAGCCGTCGCTGCGGAGGTCCTGCGCGAGGTCGAGATTCTTCTCATTGCCCGGATAGCCGTGCAGCAGCACCACCGCCGGGTGCGGCCCCGGCCCGTCGGCGAGATAGACAAGGCCGTTCAGCCGGTCGCCATGGCTGTCGAAGGAAATCTCCGCCAGCGCAGGCGGAAAATCCGCGTCATAGGCGGGCGCGGCGGGTTCGGCAGCGGTCTCCGGCACGGCCGTCGCGCAGGCGGCCAGAACGGCGGCGCAGCCAAGTGCTGCGGCGATGTAAGCATGTTTCATGAGTGTCCTCCCTTGCGCCAATCCTAGGCCCGAACCCCGCCCCGCGCCAGCAGTGCAGGAAGACAAAAGGGGGATGCGGCACGAGGTTCTCCCCCTCTCCGCTCACCCCGGCGTAAGCCGGGGTCCAGGGCCACACGCTGAAATGCCTGCGGTTTCCGGCTCCCGCCCTCCGCCGGAATGCGCGGAAAAGGAAATCCAATCCGACCGATCCT
>Ga0116152_10001836_pt1 | contig 17361 bp, 14 predicted proteins | sample AD_UKC119_MetaG_FD_89894 | JGI IMG/M metagenome (GOLD analysis project Ga0116152, IMG submission 89894) | Active sludge microbial communities of municipal wastewater-treating anaerobic digesters from Hong Kong - AD_UKC119_MetaG | ecosystem: Engineered > Bioreactor > Anaerobic > Digestate... | reverse complement strand
GCCTATCGCGATTGGTTTTCCGGTTACGAAGTCGACCCTACGGCCTACATGCGGCGCACCTTCGAGGAGGTCGCTGGCTACGATGAGTTGATCGTGCTGCGCGACATCGAATTCGAATCGCACTGCGAGCATCATATGGCGCCGATCATTGGGCGTGCCCACGTCGGTTATCTGCCTACTAACAAAGTAGTCGGTATCAGCAAGCTGGCGCGAGTGGTCGAGGGCTACGCTCGCCGTTTTCAGGTGCAGGAGAAGCTGACCGCGCAGATCGCCGGCTGCATCAACGACGTGCTCAAGCCGCGCGGCGTAGGTGTGGTGATCGATGCGCGGCACCAGTGCATGACCACGCGCGGTATCCACAAGACGCGGGTTTCGATGATGACCAGCACCATGCTGGGTGTCTTCCGCAATGATGCCCGGACCCGCACCGAATTCCTGAGCATGATCAGCGCACCGCGGGGCCACTAAGCGCTGGCAGCTGATCCAGAGACCGCCCCGGGCACCGTGTTATGTGAAGCAGCAGCGCGAAAAGCTGCAAGTCCGCGGCGCCGGCGTACACTTGGCGCAAGACCATGGCCAACTACATCGACACGAACAGCAACCTGCATCTGGACGCCGGGCCTGAACTGGCGCTCACCTGCCCGCATTGCCTGGCTTATTCGCCAATGACCGTGACGGCGTCGCCAGCTTTTGCCGACCTCGCACAACACAAACCGCGCCATGTCGGTGTCGTACTGCGCTGTCATTCCTGCGGGTCACCCGTTTTTCTACGCTTCGCCGTCAAAGCGTATGGTGATTTGCGCATCGAGCTTGCGCCGCAGTTCACGGAAATCGAGCGTCCGACGGAGCGCTTCGTTTTCACCTACATTCCGGACTCAGTGGCCACGCTGTTCCGTGAGGCGCTCGGTTGTTACACGCACGGGCTCTACGACGCGTTCGCCTCAATGTGCCGGCGCACTGCGCTCGCGACTTTCGAGAACCTGGGCGAGTCGCAGAAACTGCGGTTGTTCGACCAGGTGAACGACGTGCGCGATCTCGTCGACATCGACGTCACCACCTTCGCTTTGGTCGCGCGGATCATTTCGGCCCCCGATCTGGAACTGGGGGCGGCATTTCCGTCCTTCAACAACTATCAAGCCGCGGTGCTGCTAGAGGTCATGAAGGACTTCCTGTATCAGGCCTATATACGCCGCGGCCGGTTGCAGCACGCCATGAAAGTGCGGCGTTTCTTCGTCGACGAGTCGATCGCCGAGACGGCCCGCAATCGCACGCTGCGCATGACTGGCGACGGATCCGCAACGGGCTGAGCCGACGCTCGCCCGCCTCAGCCCAGGTGCCGGCGCGCATTCACGAACATGCGCTGCCAGCCGCTCGCCTCCCCTGCGCCGTCAGGCCGCCAGGAATTTTGCACGTAACGGAACGATCGCTCGGGATGCGGCATGATGCTGGTGACGCGCCCGTCTGCACTGCACACGGCCGCGATACCGAATGGCGAGCCATTGGGATTGGCGGGATAGCGGACGGCCACCGATCTGTCGGCGTTCACGTAGCGCACGGCTACCAACCCGGATTGCGCGAATGTCAACGCCGCGGCGTCGCCGCTGAATTCTGCGCGACCCTCCCCGTGTGCCACCGCGATCGGTAGCACCGATCCCGCCATGGCATCGAAGAAGATCGATGGCGAGCGCAGGATCTCGACCTGCACGAAACGGGCTTCATACTGTTCGCTGCGATTGCGTACGAACCGCGGCCAGTGGTCAGCGCCCGGGATGAGTTCTGCCAACGCCGCAAACATCTGACAACCGTTGCAAACGCCGAGCGCGAACGAGTCGCCCCGCGCAAAGAACTCGCCGAACTGCTCGCGCGCGCGCGGATTGAAGAGGATGGATTTGGCCCAACCCTCGCCCGCGCCCAGTACGTCACCGAAGGAGAATCCGCCGCAGGCGATCAGACCAGTGTAGTCCTCGAGTGTCCGCCGGCCCGCGAGTATGTCACTCATGTGTACGTCGTGCGGCTCGAAACCAGCACGCTCGAGCACAGCGGCCATCTCAACCTGACTGTTGACACCCTGCTCGCGCAGCACCGCGACACGCGGGCGTGCCGCACTCGTTACAAACGCCGCAGCGAGTGCTTCGTCCGGATCGAACGTCAGTGCGCCGCACAGCCCGCGTTCATTCGCATCGCAGGCAGTGGCGAATTCTTCCGCCGCGCAATCCGGATCATCGCGCAGGGCTCGCATTCGAAAGGACGTCTCGGACCATGCGCGTCGCAAGTCACTCCAGGACTCGTCCAGCTGGAAATCATCAACTGCGATCCGCACACGCAGTTCTCGTGTCGCCGACCCCAGGACGTGCACCTGACGCTCAAGCCCGTGCTGCGCGAACACAGCTAACACTGCGTCCAGATCTGCAGTGGCTACCTGCAGAATCACACCGAGTTCTTCGTTGAACAGCGCGGCAGCCGCCCCTTTCTCTTTACACGGCAGACGCACATCGAGCCCGCAATGCCCGGCAAACGCCATCTCGACCAGCGTCGTCAACACGCCACCATCCGAGCGATCGTGATAGGCCAGCAAGGGCGATCCATCGTGGCGCAACTCCGCCAGTACTGCGGTCAATTGCACCAGCGAGCGCGCCTCGACCACGTCCGGCGTTTCGCCGCCCAGCCGACTGTGCACCTGGGCATAGATAGACCCGCCAAGCCGATTCAGTCCGGCGCCCAGATCGACCAGCAGCAAGGTGTTAGCAAGACGATCTGTGCGCAATTGAGGCGTCAAGGTACGGCGCACGTCATCGACCGGTGCGAACGCCGAGACGATCAGCGACACCGGCGCGACGACCGACTTGTTCGTGGCATCTTCGGTCCAGTTGGTGCGCATCGACAAGGAATCCTTGCCAACGGGAATGGCAATGCCGAGCGCAGGACAAAGCTCCTCGCCGATGGCGCGCACCGTGTCGTACAACGCAGCGTCCTCACCCGGCTCACCGCATGCCGCCATCCAGTTGGCTGACAGACGCACGTCGGCCAGCGATGCAATGTCTGCCGCCAGGATGTTGGTGATCGCCTCGGCGACGGCGATGCGTCCGGATGCCGGCGCGTCCAGCGCTGCGAGTGGCGTGCGCTCGCCCATCGCCATGGCCTCGCCGGCATAGCCGCGGTAATCCGCGAGCGTCACGGCAACATCGGCAACCGGCACCTGCCAGGGACCCACCATCTGATCGCGACTGACCATACCGCCGACCGTGCGATCGCCAATGGTGATCAGAAATGTCTTGTCCGCCACCGCCGGGTGACGCAACACGCGATAAACGGCGTCACGCAAATCGATGGCCGAACAGTCCAGCTCCTCGGTACTACGACCGGCTCGCTGCACAATGCGCTGCAGCCGCGGCGTCTTGCCCAACAGTACATCGAGGGACATGTCGACTGGCCGACCGCCCAGCAGGCTGTCTTCGACGACCAGGTGGCCGCTGTCATCGAGCGTACCGATCACGGCGTACGGGCAGCGCTCACGTTCGGCGAGCGCGGCGAAATCTGCGATGTGCTCCTCTGCGAGCACCAGCACGTAGCGCTCCTGGGACTCGTTGCACCAGAGCTCCATTGGCGACATGCCCGGTTCATCGCTCGGGATGGCGCGTAGATCGATCCGCGCACCGCGACCTGGCGTGTGGGCGACGGCTTCCGGGACAGCGTTCGACAAGCCACCGGCGCCGACATCGTGGATGAGCAGAATCGGATTGGCGGCACCCTGCGCCCAGCAGCGGTCAATGACCTCCTGCGCGCGCCGCTGCATCTCGGGATTGCCACGCTGCACCGAGGCAAAATCGAGTGCTGCACTCGAGACGCCACTGCCCACTGACGAGGCGGCACCGCCGCCGAGTCCAATCAGCATCGCGGGGCCACCCAACACGACAAGCCGCGCGCCGACCGGGATGTCGGCTTTCTCGACGTGCGGCCGACGGATATTGCCGAGACCGCCGGCAATCATGATCGGCTTGTGATAACCCCACGACCTGTGGGTGGCGCCTGCGGGCGAGTGCTCGAAGGTCCGGAAATACCCGCAGATGTTAGGCCGGCCGAACTCATTGTTGAATGCCGCAGCGCCAATGGGACCCTCAAGCATGATCTCGATCGCCGAGGCGATCCTGTCGGGTCGGCCAATCGACCTCTCCCAAGGCTGCACGAAATCCGGGATGAACAGATTCGAAACGGAAAAGCCAGTCAGGCCGGCTTTTGGCTTGGCGCCACGGCCGGTGGCGCCTTCGTCGCGGATTTCGCCGCCTGAACCGGTGGCAGCGCCTGGGAACGGCGAGATGGCCGTGGGATGGTTGTGCGTTTCGACTTTCAGCAGGATGTCGATCGGCTCATCTTGGGAGCAGTAGATTCCGGTTGCGGGATCCGGGAAGTAACGACTGGCCGTCGTGCCTTCGATCACGGCGGCATTGTCGCGATAGGCAGATAACACACCGCTCGGACTGCAGGCGTGGGTGTGGCGAATCATCGCGAACATCGATTTCGTCTGCGGCTCGCCATCGATCGTGAATTCCGCATTGAAGATCTTGTGGCGGCAGTGCTCGGAATTGGCCTGCGCAAACATCATCAGCTCGACGTCGGTGGGCTCGCGTCCGACGCGCTCGTAGGCGGCCAACAGGTAGTCGATCTCATCGCCGGATAGCGCCAGTCCCAGTTCACGGTCGGCGGCCAGCAGCGAGTCCCGTCCGCGCGCGAGTGAAACTGTCCGCCCTCGACGTGGTGGATGCACGGCGAACAGCGTGGCCGCTGCGCCGGCGTCGAACAATACTGACTCGACCATCCGATCGAACAGCGGCCGGGTCAACGCCAGCAGATCATCGCCGGCCGCAGGAGGAGCTTGCGATGCGAATGTCAGTTGGTAGTGCGTACCACGTTCGATGCGACGCACAGCCGCGAGCCCACAAGCATGCGCGATATCGGTCGCTTTGGTCGACCACGGCGAAATAGTACCGGGGCGCGGCACCACCCAGACCGAGGCGGAGTGCGCGGCAGGCGCGCTCGACGTACCGTCGCGATCCCGGGGACCGTAGTGCAGCAGTCGTTCGAGTACCAGCTGCTCCGCCGCGGTGAGATTGCGCTCGAGGTCGACGAAGTGTACTTGGCGGGCAGCGAGCGCCTGCACTCGCGGATCGATGCCGGCCAGCCGGGCCAGCAACTTGGCAAGTCGGAACTGCGGCAGTGCCACAGCGCCTGAGAGTTCAATGAGCACTGCGGGTCAGTTCTTTTTCGGGCCGCCACCACCCGAATCGGGCCCCGTGCCGGACGGATAGAGGGGCATACCCGGGAATGGCGACACATTGGTGCCACCTTCGAGCGCCACGATCTTGCTGACGCCCTGTTTTTTCACCTCGTCGATGCGGACGACCGAATGCATGGGCAAATAGGTGCGCTTGACGCCGGCAAATTCGCTCTTGATGCGCTCCTCGCCCGGATCCAGCAGCACCGTCGAGCGCTCGCCAAATATCAGCTCCTCCACCTCGATGAAGCCGAACAGGCTGCCGTGGCTGACCTTACGGGCATAAATCTCGTAAACCTTGCCCTGATTGACGAACTGGATCTTGAAAATGTGACTGGCTGCCATGGGAAGCGGGGCCCCGATTGCTATTTTACCCTTCTATTATACGGGCCAGTTCGGGCATCCCTCGCGGCCCGAGAGGAACTATTTCATGGCGTTGCGCCTGCGCGTCGTCAGTGATCAACGCCGCTGGCTCGGCCCCAAGAGCACAATCGTGTTTGGGGTGGCTGGTGGCAGCATTGGTCGTTCGACTGAAAATGACTGGGTACTGCCTGATCCCGAGCGCTATGTCTCGGGCCGGCACGCACGCGTCATTTTCAGCCAAGGCGGCTACTACCTGACCGACGTCAGCACCAACGGCACCTTCGTCAACGACATCGAAACGCCGATCGGGCCAGAAGCGCCCTACGAACTGAAGAACGGCGACGTGCTACGCCTGGGCGAATACCACATCGTCGTGGCGCGCGACAGTGCCACCGACTTCGCGCCCGATGACTCCGGCATGCTCGACACCGCCACCTCCGCGCGCCGGCGCCGCAACTCGGACGTCGACCTTGGTGCCTCGTTGCAGCTCGAGGCGCTGCTCGAGCCCAGCCGCAACAGCAACTCGGCCAGCGATCTCAAGCCCGTCAACGCATTTGGTCAGGCGATCACGCGTACGCCCGCTGATGGCGCCCAATCCGTCGATGAAGCGGCTGCCGTCGCACGGCGCATTGCGCGCCTGGCACGAGCGGCGACCAAACAGCAGCAAGCTCGCGGCGGCAATCCCGGCATACACGATGTGCAGACCGGGCTGCAGACTTTCTGTCGCGGCGCCGGCATCGATCCTGACCAAATCCCGCCCGATGCGCAGACTCGCATCCTGCATCTGGCGGGGCAATTGCTGCGCGAATCGCTGTTAGGTCTGAAGGATGTTGCTCGTGCGAAACGCAGCGCACGCAACTCCTTCCGGATCGCCGCAAACACGAGCGACACCGCTACCCGACCGTCGCTGGAACAGGGGACCGTCGAAGAACTGCTGCTGCAGTTGCTGCGCGCCCATGAGGCGCGGACCCGCGACGGCGTACAGTGGCTGCGCGACACGTTTGCAGAAACCAGGCAACACGACGCGGCGATCATCGAGGCCATGCGCGGCGCATTCGTAGAATTCCTCTCGAGGCTCGATCCCGCCGATCTATCGGCGCGGTTCGAACGTGCCGGACGCCGCAAGCTAATCGGTGGCGGCAACCAGAACTGGGAACTGTACGGCGAGTTCTATCGCAATCTCACTGATATGCCCAAGCACGGCATGCCGCACGTCTTCGTGGAATCTTTCGCGATGCACTACAGCAAAGCACTGGCCGCTGCCAAACTACCACCGCCCGCCCCAGCAGAAGCAGCGCCGGACGCCGAGCAAGCCTGACAGCGCCGCTCGCCACGAGACGGCGGGCGACCTTTGTCCCAAAATGAAATGGCGGTCCATTTCATTAGAGGATGAAGACATGCTCACCTCCAGGCGCGACCGGCTGTTGGGCGCATCGGCACTTGCGACGTTGCCGCTGCTAGGCAAGTCGGTTGCTCAGGCCGCCGACACGGGCGTGGCCTGTGACCCATCGATGTCGCTGAATCTGTCTTCGGAAGAGCTGGTGAAATACCGCAATCTGCAGCTGTTGCAGCATCTGTTCACGGCCATACCGCTCGTCAAGCGGGAGCGTGCCAACGAGAGGCGCCTGGCGCGTTGCGGCCGGCAATGGCAATCGTAGTGTAGCTGCGGCCGAGCTGGAGCGAACGACGACGGACGGCCCAACCGAATTCATGGCCCCCGATCAACCGACGACCGTTCTTGGGTTCGGTTCCTAACTCGCTGTCCTCGTCAGCGTTCAGCAGAGTCTCCGAATTGCAGCTGCCATAAAACCCACCGATAATTGCCATCCGCTCCGCATCGACCGCGAAGGCAAAGTCCGCCTTGGCCTTACGAGGGATCCGTGCCATAGCAAGTAACTGGTTATGCTGTCGACATCACTAGCCGACTGTACTGGCTTCCGCCGACTATGTCCGCTCAAGTATTTCGAGCGCTGCACGCTCGCCGGACTCCAGAGCACCTTCCATTCCACGCGCTAGCTGACTGGTGTGTTCGCCGCAAAGGTGCATCCGCTCGTGGGGCCGGCGCATGACGGCGGCAAATCGCGGAATCTGTCCGGGTGCCCATGATGCGTACGCGCCGCCCGAATATGGCGTTTGCTGCCATGAGTATGCGCGCAGCAATCGCAAAGCTCCCTTGGTTGCGGGTCGTATGCGCGCCAACTCGTCGAGAATGATCTGAGCAGATGCATCGGCCGCTAACAAATCGTAGCGACGCGCGCTGTCGCCATTGGAGTAGTGCATGAAGGATGAAATCGAATCTCCAGGTCCGTAGGCAAGGGCATTGAACCGCTCTACGGGCCCATCCGACCAAAACGAGGGGGGCAGTCCATCCTGCTCCCAGAATGGCCGCTCGATGGCAAAATGTGCCTGGAATGCGGCGTGGTAAGGGAGGGTAGCGACCGCCTCGGCTTGCACGCCCAGAAATGACGGCTCAATCGTTAGCAGCCGCAGCGCCGAAAATGGCAAGGACATCACAAGGAACCGCGCGACATGCCGGCTACCGTCAGCACAGCGCGCTTCGATGGAATCGCCGCCGACACTAACAGCTTGAACTGCACGCCTCTGCAGCACGTCACCTTTGACCGCGTTGGCCATCGCTTCAGGCATCCGCTGATTGCCCCCTTTCACACTCATGGCGCCGCGCCCAGCACCGATCGCTAGCGAAACTCGCCCGAATGTGAAAACGTGACACAGTTGCAACAGCGATGTTTGCCACAAGTTCGTCCCGTAAGAACTAAACTTGTCGGCGAGTCGGATCGTCTCGTCGTTCAACCCTTGCTCAAACAGATAGCTTGCAATCGGGACATCGAGGTACGAGTTGCTCGGCAATTGCCAACCGTCTAATTCCAACTGTGGAACACGGCTATTGAGGAAACTGAAAATGATCTGCCAGGGTGTAAGCGCCCGCAGCTCATCGGGGTGTGGATTTAGCCGATGTTGTGGCCAATCGGCCAGTCGGACGAACTCGTCGTGAATATGCAAAGCGGTATTCTCGCGCGGCTCCGTCCGAAGCCGCTCGGGTACCATGTCAACGCCCAGACGTGTTGCGAGATCCAAAAAGCGCGCATAAGAATGCCCAATTCCGTTGCCACCCGCCTCGGGCGAGCCCGTGACTTCGTTCAGTGTGTACAAACGACCACCGATGCGGTCACGTGCTTCGAGGACCGTGGTACTAAGTCCCTGGCTCTCCAGCGTGAGCGCCGCATTGAGGCCCGACAAACCTGCACCAACCACTAGTACATCACTTCGCGTGGTTGGCAACTTGCGATTCGTAGAACTCGCTATTCGTGCCGAACTGGGCGACCGAAAGCTCGCAGCAACTGCGCCAGCGGTTCCGAGTGCTAACGCGCGGCGACGACTAATGGATGGCATTGCAGGTCACCCCAACAAAACTGAGTCCGATAGATGCTTACCAGATGGTGCGTGCAACTGCCATCGCCTGTCGCACATCGAAGGCGAAGTTGCGATTGTCGTGACCAATGGTACAGACTGCGGAACACATCCAGTTTGCGGTTGTTTCCCGCAAGGAGTCAATTATGACCGACATCGATCGCAATGGTCCTGATCTCATGCGTCGCGCGTTGCTTGCTGGTTCGGTGGTGTCGGGAGGGATCGCGAGCCTTTTGCCGACAGCACTGGCAGATGCGGCGACGAAGCACGTAACGAATCAGAGCGGGCGGAACCTCCCACTTAACGACCCAGCGTTCAATGTGAAGACGCTCGGCCGTCTGCAAGGTGACCTGTCGGGCAAGACTATTTACAGCTATGTAACCGGTCAGGTGTTTGGGCTGGTTCCGGCCGACGGGCCGGCATTGGCCGACTATGGTCGGTTGATGTATCGGATCGAAGGCGGGGGTATTCAGATGTCACGCGAGCGAACCGATGGGGCGGTGGAAGAGCGGTCGCGTGGCTGGATGTTCTATCTTGATCCGGAGACTGGCGCCTATCTCGATACATTCGAGAATCCGTACACCGGGGACACGGTGGCGGTGCCCACGTTTCGGGGTGGCATCAGCGGCGGAGTGATGACCGTCAATGGGCCGGAAGTCAGCGCCAATTTCACGATGGAAAGCACGGTTTTTAATCGACCTGTGCAGCTCGATTGGCGTTTTGTCGGCGATCAGGCCTTTATCTCGCGCCACGCTTTCACGCGTTGGAAGGAGAGCTCCACGGGAGTGCACAAAACAGAAATGACACTCGATTGCTGGAACTGTCGCATCGCCGATATAGCTAACGAGAAGCTGACCATGATACCGAACGTGTATTCCTGGACGAGTCAGACAGAGTGGCAGTCTTGGCTCAAGATGCGTGGTAAGCCTGGGGCGATGCTGTGGCGAAACGAGGGAGTCAAAGTCAAGTCGTTGGAGGCGCTGCCGCGCGCATTCGTGGAACAAAGCGACAAGAAGGTCCCTGGAGCACTAAGAGACGCGCTTAGCTGGACTTGAGATCGTGGCGGCTTTGGCGCCACGCATTTTCGTGGGATTTGCAGCGACGCGCAGTGGCTTTCGTCCTTCGAGCAGAAGCCAGTCGCGCACCTTCGATACGGCGTGGCTGCCTAGCGCCGCAGGATCGCAGACGAGGTAGTAGGAGAACTCGCGTGGATACTCAAGAGCGAGTGGTCGAATTAAACGACCCTGCTGCAGAGCGCGATCGACCACCCTGCTTCGACCCAGCGCCACGCCGAGTCCTTCAGCAGCAAACTCGACAACGCTGCTCGACATTTGTATTCGATGTTCATGTACGCGCTCGGGCAATATGACGTTCGCAAACGCGAGCCACGCAGCCCAGTCTGGAAACCCCAACGTCGTAGCTTCGCGGTCCCACGCCATCGTGTCGTCACACAGCAGCGTATGGTTGGCGAGATCTGCCGGTTTGCGGATAGGCCGCGCATGGTAGAGCGCTGGACTGCAAACTGGAAAGACTGTTTCTGTCATGAGCGGATCGACGTGTAGTCCCTTGAAATTGCCTTCGCCGAGGTATATCGCAAGGTCAGGTTTCACCGGATTATCGACTGGATTCAGGCCACGATTGATCCAGATGCGCAAAGAAATGTCGGGGTGGCGAGCGGTAAAGCCGGCTGCCCGATGCGGCAACCAGCTTGTATTGAGCGAGGGCGAAGAAGCCAGCGTGACGACATTGTCAGCTAGCTGCGTGTTCACCTGAGCAAACACGTGCGCAAGAGAGTCGAGTGTCGATCGCAACGCTGGCGCGCACATTTGGCCTGCAGGAGTCAGCGACAGCCCCGCCGATGGGCTGCGTTTGAACAGGTCGACCCCGAGGTGCTGCTCCAGGCTGCGGATTTGCTGGCTGACGGCGGACACGCTGACAAACAGCTCGCGCGCCGCGGCGCTGAAGCTCATGAGGCGCGATGCCGCTTCGAATGCACGGACGGCATTGAGCGGTGGCAAAAGTCGACGCATCACGATCCGTTGCTCGGTGGAGGGCTTGAAAGAGAATAACTCAGCTTAACGGATCACTTAAGAATATTTAAATTGATACTCGCAGCCGAATTAGAAAAGATTAAGGGTCTGCTAGGCACAATGCGTTGCCAGAATGCTAGCCCTGATGCGAGCCAATCTAAGATGTTTTTTGATGACGCTGGATTTCCAGCATTTTTCGGCAGGCACGCCCGCTCTTGTTGTGTCGCTCCAACGCCACACTGAATGACTTAAGGAATTTCGCTGCTTATGAGTATATCGATCAGCCTTCGTCTACTACTGCCGGCCGTAATGACTTTGGTCGTTACTATCCCTGTCAGCGCGCAAAATACCGATACGACGAATACGTCGGCCGTGTTGCAGGAGGTGGTTGTTACCGCTAGGAAGCGCGAAGAACCTTTGCAGGACGTGCCGCTGACTATCACCGCATTGACGGCCGAGACTCTCGCAGCGGCCGGCGTTCGCGACGTCAAGCAATTGTCGAATCTGACACCCGGCTTCCATTTTGAGAATCCGGGCGGCCGCCAAAACAGCCAGCCCCGCATACGAGGCATGGATATCAACACCGCTAATCCGACGCGGCAGAATGCCTCGTTCTTTGTGGACGGTGTCTATATGCCTGGGTCCACGCAAACGCTCGACTTCAGCGAGTTCGAGCGAATCGAAGTGATAAAGGGCCCGCAAAGTGCCCTTTTCGGACGCCAGACATTTGGTGGCGCGGTCAATTTCGTCAGCAAAGACCCTGGTGAAGAATTGGGCTTCGATGTCGTCGGAACCGCGGGAACTGCTGGGCTGGAGGAATATTCCGCAAGTCTCTCTGGCCCGATCATCGCTGACAAACTGTACGGACGCGTGCACCTACGGTCTTACGAGTTTGACGGTCGCTATCGGAATTCGCTCAATAACGAGCGTCTTGGAGCGCAGCAGTCCCGCTCAGGCTCTGCAGTCCTTGTGTGGAAGCCGCTCGATACGTTGCGTTTTGATCTGCGCTATATGCGGCAGAGCGACGACGATGGCCCAGCCGCTATTTTGCAGCTCGGCGCATCACAACTTAACTGCGGCCCGTTCGGCGGTACGTTTCGCTTTTACTGCGGCAAGTTACCAACGAGCGGCACCTATCGAGCAAACACGGTCGTCGGTACCAATGCAGCGGGGATCGACGCGTTCGGCTATGAGCGGGACTCGGAGACGCTGTCGCTCAAGGGGGCTTGGTCGGTCGGTGGCCATGAGATCGCGTTGATCGGCTCGCGGTTCGAGGAAAACAGCCTCGACGTTAGCGATGCAGATCTGACTGGATCGCCAGTGTTTGGAACAGCCTCGTACCAGGATTTTTCGGATCGCTCTTTTGAGTTACGCGTCAGTTCGGCTGGCGACGGTCCGTTTCGCTATGTCGCGGGTGTGTTCTGGTATGAGGGTGAATTCCTGAGCAATGCCTACTTCACCGGCGCCACATTGACCACAGTGCCAGCCCCGGCTGCGCAGATACGCGATATTGCCGAGGCGAAAAATCGCGCGGCCTTTGCCTCTGTCGGCTACGACTTTAGCGACCGGTTGCGTGGCAGCGTTGAATTGCGCTACCAACAGGACGAAGTGGTCAACGTGAGTGGCAGCGGTGTCAATCGACGCACACTGTCGGGCGAGACCAAAGCCTGGTTGCCGCGAGTCATTCTGGATTACAAGATCACGGATGACGTGATGTTGTATGGCGTTGTGTCTGAGGGCAACAAGCCGAAGCAGTTCAACGCTAACATCGCGGCGCGCTCGGCGACCGAGCAAGCCTATATTCTGCAGACCTACGGTGTTGGCGTTGCACTCGACGAGGAAACCTTGCGCAACTACGAGTTGGGCTTGAAGTCCACCTGGCTCGACCGGCGCGCACTGCTGAACGTGGCGATGTTCAAGATGGATTGGCAAGACCAGGTCACACGCCGCCAGGTCTTTCCTTCGCCGACCAGCACCACGCAGATTGATGCGGTCGCGAACGCCGGTTCCACCGAGATAAAGGGAATAGAGCTCGAAGGCAAGTTCTCGGTTACTCGTGCGTTCGGCTTGGAAGCCACCGCAGGACTTATCGACGCGCAATACACCAGCTTCAATTCGGTCAATGTCCAGCAGGTGTTTGGCAATCCCGAAACCAAAGGTCGGGAGGCACCGCGCTTTCCGAAGGTCCAGGGATCACTGTCTGCCACCTATACGTTGCCCGTGTTCGGCGAGTGGGATGCGACGTTCCGACTGGACCAGCTTTACAAGGGCAAGCGTTGGACTGACGAAGTGAATCTTGCGTATGCCGGCGCATACTCGCGTACGAATATTCGCGCGACCTTGGCGCGCGGGCCGTTCTCTGCGACCGCCTACGTCGAAAATCTCACCGACGACGATGGCGTTGAATCGGCGACTCGATTTCGCGATATCACGGTGCCCGGCAACAATTTCAGTTTTCCCTACAGCCTGTCCGAGGGTATGAAAGTCGGAGTTACGTTGCGTTACTCCCTGTAAGGATCATGCTGAGCAATGGCTGGGCGGTTTCCCGGTGTGAACTGACGTAAGGAGCAGGCGCGTGAGTGAGCTAAATCGCAGAGAGGCGCTTGCGCTGCTCGGTGGCGGGGTGGCGAGCGGTCTGGTGCGTCCCCTTTACGCGGCGGAGCGGCCGATCGACGTGGTTGTTGTTGGCTCAGGGCTTTCCGGGCTGCACGCCGCGATGATCCTCGAGGAACAGGGACTAGAAGTTCAGGTTGTCGAAGGGCGCGGCCGGGTGGGTGGCCGTGTTTACACGCTCATGGACGTGCCGGGCAAGCCTGAAGCCGGCGGCGAGGTCATGAGCACGACATACGCGCGGATGATCGACACCGCGCGGCGTTTGAAGTTGCCGCTCGTTCGGCCACCGTGGTTAGGTCCGCCCACGCAATGGATCTACCATCTCAATGGACAGCTGATCACTGCGGCGGATTGGCCTACGTCCAAGGCCAATCCATTCACGGGCGACGACCGCAAGATTCTGCCGCATGTAGCACTGCGACACATCGTCCATCGCGACTCGCCACTGCGAGACCGTGACCTGACGGCGTGGCTGACACCAGAGTTCGCACAGTACGATATTCCGATGCCGGACTATTTGCGTTCCAAAGGCTTGTCGGATGCCGCAATTCACTTGATGGGCATCGTGATCCACACTGATCGCATAGACAATACGTCGGCATTACACGAGATGCGTCGCTACCATGTTGGCGACTTCACGCGCGCCAATCTGTCGGCCGAAGAGTCCCTGCCGATGCAGGTCGAAGGCGGTAATTCGCGCATGCCGATCGCCATGGCGGCAAGTCTGAAGCGACCTGTGTTGCTCAACACGCCGGCCTTTGCAATCGAGTCCGACGCGGGTGGAACCACAGTTCATTGCGGCTCCGATCAGTCCTTCAAGGCAAAGTACGCGATCATCTCGATGCCGATGCCACGGCTGCGCGACCTGGCATTCGATCCGATAATTGCCGGGCCATTTGCGGAGGCGATTCAGCGGATCGAGTACGGCCTTTCCATACAGGTGCATATGAGCGTGCGTGAACCGTATTGGGAGAAAGATAGACTCCCGCCGGGCATGTGGACCGACAGTGGCATCGAGCGCCTCGCCCCCGTTGATCGGGGGCCCGATGGTGGCAACACGAACGTTGTCGCGTTCATCAACGGCGCCGAAGCGCGCCGTTTCGCGTTCATGACAGACCAGCAGTGCTTCGAATATGTAACAACCGTGATGGCGAAGCTGCGGCCCGCCAGTCGCGGTCAGTTTGAGCTCCTGACTGTACAGGCGTGCCACCGCGACCCATTTGGCGCAGGTGATTGGGTCTACTGGCAGCCCGGTCAGATCCGCGCATACGGCAATCACATGCGTGACAGCAGTGGCCGGGTGGTGTTCTGTGGAGAGCACACGGCGATCGTCCAGCGTGGCATGGAGGGTGCGTTTGAGTCCGGTGAAAGAGCGGCGCTAGATGTGCTCAATGCCATTTGAGCCCGGGGTCATTCGATTCCCCCTCTTACTACTTGTCACCTGCGTAGTCGCGTGTGGCTGGCTGCTACCGAGTCTGTCCGTCGCGGCAGACGACGATCCCAACACGCGCGACCTCAAGGTCATGTCAAGTTGGTTCGAGGGTGAATGGGATAATGACGAACAGATCTGGTTCGAGACCGATCATCGAGAAAATCGCCCCACTGGTCGGCGGCACGGGCGCATCCACTCCATGCACCGGCGGATCGATTTACCGAGTTTCGGCACGCACGTATTTTATGTCGAGGAGTACCTCGACGGCGATTCGGACAAAGTGTCGCGTCAGCGACTTATCACTTTCGAATCCAAGAAACCAACGGTCGGCGTACGTAGCCGTCTGTTTTTCTTCCACAGACCGGACGCAGTGCGCGGCGGGTACTTCGATCCACGTCTTCTGGCTAGCCTGACAAGAGACGACGTCTTCACGATCGAGAGCTGCGCCATTGAGTGGGTACCGGAGGGTGGCCAATATCGCGGGACGATACCTGCAAAGCGCTGCGAATTCGGCGAGTCGGGCGAACGCCGCTGGTCGCAGCACGAGGTGCTGCTGTCGTCGGACAAGTACTGGCGCGTGGATCGCAGCTTTCAAGTCAAGACCGGCAAACTCGCTGTTGGCTTTCCCGACGACGAGCCATACAAGTTACGTCGCGCCAATCGATTCGACTGCAACCTCAACTTTGCCGAGGACTATTTGCGAGGTCCGATGCCTGGCGATCAGTCGGAAAAAGGTCTTTCGATACATTCTCAGGGTGGCGAATTTACAGTCAAACGTGTCTCGAACGGTATCAGCTACACAGTACGTCTGCGCCAGCGTGAGTATGCGTACTACGACGAGAATTCTGACTTCATGTTTCTGCTTGTGCGCGAGACTGGCAAACCATTTATCGCCTACTCACTACATGATGCAGACGCTCGCCTTATCGGTATGAACCTCAATTGGATGAATCTCAGCTGCCGCAGAGTCGTGCAAGTTGCCGACGTCTCTCAGGTGATACGCCCATGAAAGCACCTCATCGAACGATGCTACTCAGTCTGATCGCGATACTAGTCGCGGTGCCGGCATTTGCCAATGAAGCCGATGCGGCGCTAGAAAAGCGCGGTAAGCTGCTGTTCCTTCAGTGTCGTGCCTGCCACGAAGTGGCGGTTGGCCAGCCCCATAAGGTGGGCCCGAATCTCCATGGCGTCATGGGCCGCGAAGCTGCCACGGCATCCGGATTCGCCTTTTCCGACGCACTCAAGGCAGCCAAGCTGCGCTGGGACGTTGCCACGCTCGAGCGCTGGTTAGAGCGTCCCAGTGCGGTCGTGCCCGGCAATGTCATGGCATTTGCCGGTGTTGCGAGTGCGGCTGATCGAAAAGCGTTGATCGCTTACCTTGAGGTCGCTACCAAGTAGGTGAGGATTGCAAAGCGAGCAGATCGCCGCGCGTGATTGTTCAGCGCTAAAGCGCGCTTGTCCACAATTCAAACGCGCGTGTGACCAGCTGACCAACCCGTTGCAAGATAGTGCAACGATTCATCCGCGCATTTGTTAGCGGTGGTCTGGCCGTCAGGCCGTCGGCTGTGCGACCGATATCGCTTTACCGGACTGAGCCAGGGCTACGGACACGCCCCATGTCGTTAGGATTTCGTGAATAATCCCGTGGCCGAGCTAACCGGCAGTCCCGAAATGCGGCTTGGTCGGATCGACATCCGCGGAAGGCTGGTCGATGTCGACAACTATTCTCCATCGCCCGTCATTGCAGTGGCGTAGGACGACTGCGAATCGGCCGAACAGGTAGGCGTTCGACGAACCGTCCCGCGGCGCCAGCGTAATCCAGGACCGACCGAATACGTAAGCGAGTGACCCGGAGGATTCCGTTCGGTCGTAACGAACCGTGACTTTCCGATCGTAACGGACGAACGAGTCGCGCAGCAGAGCCGCAATCTCGGTACGACCGTTTACAGTCGCCCTTCCCTGCACTGCAACTACCGCATCGTCTGCATAAAGGTCTATGACCCGCTCCGGATCGTCCGCTTCGTACGCTTTGACCCAGTCGTCAATAATGGCGACAAATTTTTGATCGAGCTCAGACATCGACAACACCTCCATCGTCAGGTTGCAGCACAATTCACGAGCAATTATCGCGTACAGGCGCGCAGCCCACCCGCCAATACGGTACTGGTCGCCTGTTCGCGTGCCACCTTGCTACCAATTGACGTTTCTCGGATCGCTGAGTTGCT
>Ga0116152_10001832_pt1 | contig 17375 bp, 16 predicted proteins | sample AD_UKC119_MetaG_FD_89894 | JGI IMG/M metagenome (GOLD analysis project Ga0116152, IMG submission 89894) | Active sludge microbial communities of municipal wastewater-treating anaerobic digesters from Hong Kong - AD_UKC119_MetaG | ecosystem: Engineered > Bioreactor > Anaerobic > Digestate... | reverse complement strand
TAATCGACGGTCAGCGGGAAGAAATCACGGCCGCTGTCGAGGTTCTTGTCGTAGACCACCGTGACCAGGACGACGGTGTCAGCCATGTTGACCATGATGGCAGCATCCGCCTGGCGCGCGATCTCGCCGGTCTCCAGCGTGACTGTGTGTTCACCGAACTGAAACGTTTTCTTGATTGGGTTCACTTGGAAATCCTCAAATCTCTTGATGTGTGTCCGCTTATCGACGCAGGCCGAGACGGCTGATCAGTTCGCGATAGCGATCCACGTTCTTCGACTTGAGGTAGTCCAGAAGTTTGCGGCGCTGGTTGACCAGGCGCACCAGACCCTGACGGGAGTGATGGTCTTTCTTGTGGGTCTGGAAATGGGGCGTCAGCTCGGTGATACGGGCGGTCAGCAAGGCCACCTGCACTTCGGTCGAACCCGTGTCTTTCGGATCCTTGCCGTATTCACTGACGATGGATTGTTTCTGCTCTGCGCTCATTGTCATGACATTTCTCCTGTCACTGTGCCTTGATGAAGCCCCCAACAATGAGTCCAGGCAAGCTTCGGCGGTTGAAAAACGCAGCCATTGTCGGCCGCGCAATAAATTAAGGTCGCGTATTCTCTCTCAATTCGCCCGGTATGTCAGCTTCCGGTCATCAGGCGCTTGGGTGCCACCCGACCGTCGTCCTGGATCTGCCCGACGGCGAGGAAGTCATCACCCTGATAGATGCGCACCAGGCCCTCGGTAGGCGCCTTTGGCACCAGAACCGCCTGGCCCTGCTTGAGATAAAACGCGGTATCGGCACTCACCCGCACCTCTGGCCAACCCGCCAGCGCGGTATCGATGGGCAACAGCAGGGCATCAAGCGCCGCCATTCCCTGTTGCGCCTCCGCCTCCAGGGCATCCATGGTGTACATCGGGTACCCGGTGTAAGGGCCGACGCCGGTGCGCCGCAGCGCGGTGACATGCGCACCGCAACCCAGGGCCTCACCGATGTCTGTGGCCAGGGCACGCACGTAGGTCCCCTTGGAACAATGCACCTGCAGGTCGAACTCAGGCAGGTCGACTGCCAGCAGCGTCAGTTCCCGGATCTGCACCGTGCGCGGCTCGCGCGCCACCTCGACGCCCTCCCGGGCCAGTTCATAAAGCCGCTTGCCCTGATGCTTAAGCGCCGAGTACATCGGCGGCATCTGTTCGATCTCGCCGCGAAACCGCGTCAGCACCGATTCGATCTGCTGCACATCGATGCCGTCGGTCGGCCGGGTCTGCAGGATCTCACCCTCGGTGTCGCCGGTGGCCGTGGTCTGCCCGAGCCTGACACGAAAACGGTAGTACTTGTCGGCATCGAGCAGGAAAGCCGACAGCTTGGTTGCATCGCCGAGACAGATCGGCAGCATCCCGTCTGCCAGTGGATCGAGACTTCCTGTATGCCCGGCCTTGCGCGCGTCGAACAGGCGTTTGACACGCTGCAGCGCGTGGTTCGAACTCAGACCCAGCGGCTTGTCCAACAACAGGATCCCACTGACCGGGCGGCCCTTCACACGTCCTCGTCGCCCCATGCTCAGTCCCCGCGGCCTTCGTCTTTGGCGACCGCCTGGTCGATCAGCGAGGATAGACGCAGACCGGCCTCGATCGACTTGTCGTAAACGAAGGCCAGACGCGGCACCGTGCGCAGATTCATGCTGTCAGACAGGCGTCGACGCAGGAAGGCCGCCGCCTTGTTCAGTGCGCGCTCCGTGTCTTTCGCCTGCGCCGCATCCATCACGGTAAAGAACACCTTGGCATGCGACAGGTCTCGCACCACCCTGACCTCCTGGATGGTCACCTGCGACAACCGCGGATCACGCGCCTCGTCGCGCAGCAACAATGCGAGCTCGCGCCGGATTTCCGCGCCCACACGCTCTTCGCGTCCGAACTCCTGCATGGCCGCAGTGCCTCCGCTCGTGGGCAATCAGAGCTCGCGCGCGATTTCCACGCGCTCGAACACTTCGATGTGGTCACCCGGCTTGACGTCGTTGTAGTTCTTCACACCGATACCGCATTCGGTGCCGGCCTTGACCTCGTTGACGTCATCCTTGAAGCGACGCAGCGACTCCAGCTCGCCCTCGTAGATCACCACGTTGTTACGCAGCACCCTGATCGGGCTGTGCCGCTTCACCGAACCCTCGACGACCATACAACCGGCGATCGCACCCAGCTTGGAGGAACGGAATACATCACGCACCTCCGCCAGGCCGATGATCTCTTCCTTGATGACCGGTGACAGGAGGCCGGAGATGGCCTTCTTAACATCGTCGATGACCTCGTAGATGATGCTGTAGTAGCGAAGGTCCAGGCCATGCTCCTCGACCACGCGACGTGCACTGGCATCGGCACGAACGTTGAAGCCGATCAGGATGGCGTTCGATGTCACCGCCAGGTTCGCATCCGATTCAGTGATACCGCCGACGCCGGACGCGACCACGCGCACCTTCGCCTCGTCGGTCTCTATCTTGAGCAACGACTCGCGCAGCGCCTCGACCGAGCCCTGCACGTCGGCTTTAACGATGAGGTTGACATAGGCGACTTCGCCCTCGGACATCTGCGAAAACAGCTGGTCGAGCTTGGTTGCCTTCTGCTCCGCCAGACGCGAATCACGGTGCCGCACGCGTCGCAGTTCGGCGACCTCGCGTGCCTTGCGCTCATCGGCCAGGGCCACCAGATCGTCGCCCGCAGACGGTGCGGCAGACAGCCCCAGCACCTGCACCGGTATCGATGGCCCGGCTTCCTTCACTGAACGACCGGCCTCGTCGAACATCGCCCGCACGCGGCCGAACTCGGCCCCGGCGACCACGGCGTCACCGCGTTTTAGCGTACCGGACTGGACCAGCACGGTTGCCACCGGGCCGCGCCCCTTATCGAGGCTCGACTCGACGATGATGCCGCGCGCCAGGCCGTCCCGTACCGCACGCAATTCCAGCACTTCGGACTGCAGCAGCACGGATTCCAGAAGGCGGTCGATGCCTTCGCCGGTCTTGGCCGAAACCTGGGTGAACTGGACGTCACCGCCCCACTCCTCCGGCACGACTTCCTCGGCCACCAGTTCCTGCATGACCCGGTCAGGGTTTGCATCCGGCTTGTCCATTTTGTTGATAGCAACCACGATCGGCACCTTCGCCGCACGGGCGTGCTGGATCGCCTCCTTGGTCTGCGGCATCACACCGTCATCCGCAGCCACGACGAGGATGACGATATCGGTAGCCTGAGCACCGCGAGCACGCATCGCCGAGAAGGCAGCGTGACCCGGGGTGTCGAGGAACGAGATCATCCCGTGGTCGGTCTGCACGTGATAGGCGCCGATGTGCTGCGTAATCCCGCCGGCCTCACCGGCAGCCACCCGGGTGCGGCGAATGTAGTCGAGCAGCGAGGTTTTGCCGTGGTCGACGTGGCCCATGATGGTCACGACCGGCGCGCGCGGCAGCATCTCGCCCTGCTGCTGTTCTTCGTCCGCGGCGGTCAGGATTTCGACCTCGACGTCTTCCTGTTTCTGCTGCACCGCGCTGTGGCCCATTTCCTCGACCAACAGCATCGCGGTCTCCTGATCGAGCACCTGGTTGATGGTGACCATCATGCCCATCCGCATCAGCGCCTTGATGACCTCGCCGGCCTTGACCGACATTCGCTGTGCCAACTCGCCGACGGAGATCGTTTCCGGGACCGGTACTTCCTTCGTCACCGGGGCAGTCGGGCGCTGAAAGGCATGCTGCGAATCCGCACCCGAACTGTCGCGGCCGCCCCTGCGGCCGCCCTTGGCCGTGCGTTGGCCGCGCTTGCTCGGCGCTGCCACGTGTAGCTCGCGGCGACCATGCCGGCCGCGCTCGGCCGCATCGTCGTCGCCTGCGCCGCGGTGACGCTTGCCCTTTTTCGCCGGCTTGTCGGCCGGCTTGCGGGCTTCCTGTTCCGGCGCCACCGGCAGTGTTTCCGGGTTCACCTGCTGTTCTGCCTGTAGGCGCAGCGCCTCCTCGGCGGCCAAGCGGGATTCCTCGGATTTGCGCCGCTCTTCCTCTTCGGCATGGCGGCGGGCCTCTTCCGCACGTCGGCGTGCCTCGGATTCCTCCTCGACACGGCGCCGCTGTTCCGCCTGCTCAGCCAATGCCAGCTTCGCTTCTTCGGCCTGGCGCAACAGCTCCTGCTGTTTCACCTCGTCCGCCTCCTGGGGCTTGACGACGGCACGTTTGCGCCGCACCTCGACGCTCACGGTCTTGGTGGTTCGTGCCGCTGCCGTGCGTGCCGTGGCACGTCCACTGGCCGGTTGATGCAGTTCGGTGGTGGTCTTGCGCTTGAGCGCGATCTTGCGCGCGCCGGAGCCACCCGCAGTCTCCTGCTTGCCGTGGCTGCGGCGCAGGTGATTGAGCAGATCCATCTTTTCCTGCTCTGTAATGATGTCTTCCGCACTCTGCTTGGAGATACCGGCGTCACTCAGCTGTTTCAGCAGCCGGTCGACCGGTATACCAACATCGGAGGCGAGTTGGCTGACCGTCACTTCACTCATATTCGATCCCCTTTACTCGGCACTCTCTGCAAACCAGGGTTCGCGCGCCGTCATGATCAACTGGCCGGCTCGATCCTCGTCCATTCCCTCGATTTCGAGCAGTTCGTCGATCGACTGCTCGGCGAGGTCTTCCATCGTCACGACCCCGCGCGATGCGAGCTGATAGGCCAGCTTGCGGTCCATGCCTTCCATCGTCAGCAGGTCTTCTGCCGGTTCGACGTCACCGAGGACCTCTTCCTTGGCGATCGCCCGCGTCAACAGCGCATCCTTGGCGCGGTTGCGCAGTTCGTCGATGATTTCCTGATCGAATTCCTCGATTGCCGCCATCTCGGCGTCATCGACGTACGCAATCTCCTCGATGTTCGTGAAGCCTTCCTGCACCAGGATGGCCGCCACCTCTTCGTCCACATCGAGCTGTTCCATGAAGTGCTGAATGAACCCCTGTGCCTCGGTCTCACTCTTCTCGGCGGCCTGCTCCTCGCTCATCACGTTGAGTTCCCAACCTGTGAGCTGGCTGGCCAGGCGGACGTTCTGGCCACCACGGCCGATCGCCTGCGACAGGTTTTCGTCCTTGACCGCGATATCCATGCTGTGCGCCTCTTCGTCCACCACGATCGAGGTAACGTCGGCCGGCGACATCGCATTGATCACGAACTGCGCCGGGTTCTCATTCCACAGGATGATATCGACGCGCTCGCCACCCAGTTCATTGGACACCGCCTGTACGCGCGAACCACGCATACCGACGCAGGCACCCACGGGGTCGATTCGCTGGTCACGCGTGCGCACTGCGATCTTGGCGCGCAGCCCCGGGTCACGGGCGGCACCGACGATCTCGATCAGGCCCTCGCCGACCTCCGGCACCTCGAGCTTGAACAGTTCGATCAGCAACGCCGGCTGGGTACGCGAGACGAATAGCTGTGGACCACGCTGTTCGGAACGTACGTCATACAGATAGCCGCGCAGCCGATCGCCGGCGCGCGTGGCCTCCTTCGGAATGACCTCCCCCTTGGGCACCAGCGCCTCGGCGTTGTTGCCCAGATCGAGCACGATCGAGCCACGGTCGGCACGCTTGACGATACCGGTGATCAGCTCGCCGACACGATCCTTATAGGCCTCAACGACCTTCGCCCGCTCGGCTTCGCGCACCTTCTGGACGATGACCTGCTTGGCAGTCTGCGCGGCGATACGGCCGAACGAGATCGACTCGATCTGGTCCTCGACATAGTCGCCGGGCTGAAAATTGGGATCTTCGGCACGAGCGGCCGACAGGGTGATCTCGGCGACCGGGTTTTCGAGCACCTGGGTCTCGGCATCATCGACCACCAGCCAGCGCCGGAACGTCTCGTAGTCGCCCGTCTTGCGATCGATCGCCACGCGGACTTCGATCTCGCCGCCGTTCTTCTTTCGAGTCGCCGATGCCAGGGCTGCCTCGATGGCCTCGAAAATAATCTCTTTTTCGACGCCCTTCTCGTTGGATACCGCATCAACCACGAGCAAGATTTCTTTGTTCATCGCTCCGCCTTCCGCCTAAAACTGAGGTACTAGCCGTGCCGAGGCAAATTGCGAAAAGGGCAGTCGAACCAACTCCCCCTCCACCTGCATAACCACATCATCACCATCGATCTCGATAATGGTGCCCTTGTAGTTGCTTCTGCCGTTCAGCGCGGCGTTCAACTTCACACGGGCCGTTTGACCCGCAAATCGCGCAAAATGCGCCAACTCGAACAGAGGTCGATCCAGGCCCGGAGACGAGACCTCGAGGGCATACTCACCCTTGATCGGGTCCTCCACCTCCAGCACGCCGCTCACCTGGTGACTGACCTTCTCGCAATCCGTCAGACCGATGCCATCCGGGCTATCGATATAGATCCGCAGCAGGTGCCCGGCCTGCGGCCGCGAAAGGTACTCGATGCCGAGCAGTTCGTAACCCAAGCCCTGCGCCGCACGGCGAACCAGATCTGTCAGATGAGGCGGTGCCTTATTCATTTCTCTCGACGCAACGGCCCAAAAACAAAAAATGGGCCTTAGGCCCATTCCTGAATCATTCGCACCGAACGTCCAACGCCCGACGCATTCCGATACAAAAAAACCCCATCAACGGGGCTTTTCCAGGACGCGGCCCCTGTTCGAACCGCTGCCGCCGACCGGCTTCCCAGCCTTTTGACAGCGCCCGAAGTCTACCAGAATCTCATTTCTCGTCAAATATTTGAGTTGCTGACGGACAGGCGCAGGGGCTGTTCAATGGCGGCGCCGGCCACCCGCCGCATCCGGGCCGGACACCACGACCCGCCCGAACGCCTCGAGCAACCGCCTCGCCTGCTCAAATTCGCTGTCACTCATACCTGACGCAACATGGCGACGCAGTTTTTCTGCATCGGCGTCACCCTGCTCAATCGCCCGGCTCAACCAGAAAAAGGCCTGGACCAGATCCGGCTCCACGCCGCGGCCCTCTGCGTAGATGAGTCCGGCGGCGTACTGCGCGTCCATATCGCCCCGCTCCGCCTCGGCGATGAGGCGGGCAGCCATCTCCGGGTCATTGCGCAGCAGGCCCATCCCGCTCAGATCCGCCATCTGTCCGCCTCCCGGGCGTCTGGTGGACCACCTGCATCTCGCGGGTGATCAGTCGAGCTTGAGCATCTGCTGCATCTGCGGCCCAAGCTCCTTGGTCATCTCCAGCACGTCACCGCCATACATCTGGCCCATCGCCTCGAGATTCATCATCGAGATATAGGTCTTGCCGTCGGATTTCTGGTAAACCGCAATGGTGCAGGGCATCATCGCGGTCAACATCTTGTATTCGTCCTTGAGCAGCAGCTTGACCGCGGCGAACGGCTCACACATCTTCAGGACCTGATTCGGTCCGATATCCGTGTCGGTGACCTTCATCAGGTTGGCCTGGAAATCCACTTTCCACTTCGATGGCACCTTCCAGCCCATGTCCTTGGCGTTCGCCTCCAGGCGCTCGAGCGTGGCCTCGAATCCCAGGGGACTCGGAACTTCGATGAGCATCTTGAACGACGGCGCCGCCGCGTTCTGCTCGCCGGCAGTCACTGCCGCCGCGTTGATCACCGCGATACCCAGCACCAGGCCTGCTGCCATCCGCATCATCTGCGTCTTCATATAACCCCTCTCGTGGTTGGTGAACCCTACCCCGCACCGGCGATACCCGACATCGGCGTCGGAATTACCTCTCAGACCACACGAATCGCCCGTCGGTTTGCCCTAAGATAGCGGCGTTGCTTATACCACACACGAACCGGCCGACACCTTGACCACACCCCGCGCCGCCAACCAGACCGTGATTGCCGGTGCCAACGGAAAGTCGGCCGGGGACGCATCACCCGTCGCCGAAAGCTGCTTTCACTGCGGACTTCCGCTCGACCCGAACTTCCGCGAAAGCATACCCGTCACCGGCAGGGCACGTTCGTTCTGCTGCCACGGCTGCCTGGCAGTGGCACGCAGCATCGTCGATGCCGGCCTCGAGGAATACTACGAGCACAGACGCGAAAAAGCGGTTACTGCCGACGTGGTGCCGGAGATCGTCCGCAAGCTGGGTTTCTACGACCACCCCTCGGTGCAAAAATCGTTCGTGCGCGCCACAAAAGACACCCGGGAGGCCTCGCTGCTGCTGGAAAATATCCGTTGCGCCGCCTGCCTGTGGCTCAACGAACGCGTGCTGCGCGGGCTCGACGGCGTCATCGAGGTCGATCTCGACTATGCCAGCCATCATGCGCGGGTGCGCTGGGATCCGGCGCGCATCAAGCTCAGCGAGATCCTCGAAAGCGTCCTCAGCATCGGCTATGTCGCGCACCCCTACGACGCGACGCGACGCGAGGAACTCAACAGGATCCAGGAAAAGCGCAGTATCGAACGCCTCATCTTCGCCGGCGTGATCGGCATGATGGTGATGAACTTCGCCATCGCCGGCTACGTCATGGGGCTGGGCGACGAGACCGGCGAGTTGTCCCTGTGGGTTCGGATAGGGCGCTGGACCAGCCTTTTCGCCACTACCACGCTGCTGGCCTATCCGGGGCAGGAATTTTTCATCGGCGCATGGCGCGACCTGCGCAACCGCCGGCTCGGCATGGACGTGCCGATCGTATTGGGATTGAGCTTTGCGTATCTGGGCAGCCTGCACACCACCTGGTCGCAGTCGGGCGAGGTGTACTACGACTCGATCGCCATGTTCGTGTTCCTGGTTCTGCTTGCCCGCCGCATCGAACTGCGCGGTCGGGTGCGCGCGGCCGATGCGCTCGACCGGGTCGGCAAGATCCTGCCCCGGCTCGCCACGCGACTGGATGCGGACGGTGAGCAAGAGGTGCTGGTCACCGACCTGGCGCCCGGCGACCGGGTGCGCGTGCGCCCGGGCGAGATCGTCCCAGCTGACGGCCGTCTGATCGATGGCCGAAGCACCTTCGACGAATCGCTGCTGACCGGTGAGCCCCTGCCAGTGGCGAGGCAACCCGGCGACATGCTGATTGGCGGCACCTGCAACGTCGACCAGGCAGTGATCCTGGAGGTCGAAAAAGACACCGGCGACTCGACTGTAGCGGAGATCCACCGCCTGCTGATGCGCGGGATGCGCGAGGCACCACGTTACGCGGTGTTGGCGCAGCGTGCGGCCGCCTGGTTCGTGGCGGTCGTATTGCTGATTGCCGCTGTGACCGCCACCACCTGGCTGTTGATCGACCCGGCGCTGGCGCTGCCGAATACGGTCTCGGTACTGATCGTGACCTGCCCCTGCGCATTTGCGCTGGCAACGCCGGTCGCTGCCGCTATCGGTGTCGGGCGACTGGCGGATGCCGGCATGTTGACCGTGCGCAGTGATGCCATCGAACACCTCGCTCAGTGCGACACCTTTGCGTTCGACAAGACAGGCACGCTCACGCTCGGCGAGCTGCGGGTAGAACAGATCGCGACCTTCGGAAACCTCGATGCGGCGCAGGCCATGTCGCTGGCTGCGGCACTGGAGGCGCACTCGGAGCACCCGATCGGCAAGGCGTTGCGGGCGCAACATCAGGGGCCGGTGCGGGAGGTCTCCGATCACCTGAACCGGGTGGGCGAAGGTATTCAGGGGACCATCGACGACACCATCTGGCGTATCGGCAAACCGGCATTCGCACTGCCGGCTGCATCCCTGCCCCGGCTTCAGGCCGACCATCCGACCCTCATGAGCAGTGCGTACGTCGTTGTCGCGCTTTGCGACATGGACGGCAACGGCGCACTGTTTGCCCTCAGCGACCAGATGCGACCAGGCGTTCAGGAGTTGCTGGCGACATTGCGCGATCGCGGCGTCAGACATATTGCCCTGCTCAGCGGTGACAGCCAGGAAAGCGTCCAACAGTTCGCACAGAACCTCGACTTCGACGAGGCACTGGGCGACCAGAAGCCGTCTGACAAGCTGACGTGGATCCGCAGGCGGCAGGGGGACGGCGCCCGTGTCGCCATGGCCGGCGACGGCATCAACGACGCGCCGACACTGGCCGCAGCGGACGTCTCTGTCTCGTTCGCCCATGCGACCGAACTGGCCCAGGTCAGCAGCGGCCTGCTGGTCCTCGGCAACGATCTGGGTGTGATCGGCGAGATGCGGGTGGTGGCGGAAAAAACCCGCCGCATCATGCGCCAGAACCTCGGCTGGGCCGCCGCTTACAACTTTCTTGCGGTACCCGCCGCAGCGCTGGGGATGATCGCCCCCTGGGGTGCCGCAATCGGAATGTCTCTGAGTTCGCTGCTGGTCGTGCTCAATGCCCTGCGCCTGCGCGCCCGACGCTGAGCATGTCGGCACCGGGATCCTGATTCCCCATACCAATACGCGCGCCATCCGTCAAGCATCAAATCTTGACTTTCTCTTATTAATCGGTATATTAGCGGTTACTTATTTATGGAGTAGGAAATGACATACCGAATAGTGCACAACGAGCAGACCGGCTTGTACCGCGTGGAGAAACGCGGACTCTTGGGCTGGGCGTTCGTCAGCGATCCGAAGACCGGTGACTACGTTGGCTTCGAGGACATCGAACACGCCCGCGCATGGATCAGATCCGCCACCAAACGCAAAGACGGCGATTCACGCCGCTGGAAAGTCGTTTCCGATTGCAACTGCTGATTGGATAGACAGCCCTACCCTGTGAAATCCGCATGCCGCCGAGGCGGCATTCCCGGCGCATGGCACCCCGCTGCCAATCGCCAATCACCGTCACTCATTGTTTCGCTTCACCGACCACCCCATAAAAACTAACATAGATTAGTTTTCCTTTATAACCAATCACTTATAAATCATCCTACCCTTTAAAAACCCATTGGGTCGGTATATCTTGCACCCACGTTTGGTGGTGAGTGCCAAAAGAAAAGCAACAAACATCATCGCACCCGGCACGGTCCTCATGCACGCCAAGGCCCGCCGTACTTCGGTCACGGCGCAAATGCGGACGTGATCCAGCCCTCTGCCAAGCGCCAACACCTTGGATTTATCGATAAGAACACGGGAGAGATCGCAATGTCGGAAATGTCGGACGAAGAACAAAGACGCATCCTCGAGGCGCCACCGAGAGGTACCTGGGCACTTATTCTCGCGATCGGACTGGCCATGCTGGTCGGCTGGTTGTACTTCTTCTTTGGTCTGTTCATGTCACACGGACCTGTAGCCTAGCCAGGGAAAATTTCAGATGCATATCGATCCGTTAGAAAAAAAATGGATGTATGTCGTCGGCTTCATGACTGCGGTCATGATCGGTTCGATGGCCTACGCGGCGATCATGTTGAACATGCATCCACCGAGCAACGTGGAGACCATCGACCCGAAGACACTGCACCTCTCCGGAGAGTTCGCCGAGGACAACCTTGGCGCAACCACCAACCCCGACGGAAGCGTGACGGTGCGCATGGTCGCTGCACGCTATTCATTCTACCCGCAGATGATCGAAGTCCCCGCAGACACCGATGTGAAGTTCCGGATCACCAGTCCGGATGTCCTGCACGGTGTCCACGTCCCCTTCACCAACATGAGCACCATGGTGGTCCCGGGTTATGTCTCGGAGGTCAATACCAGGTTCTCGCGCGAGGGGGAGGCACAATTCCTGTGTAACGAGTACTGCGGTCTCGGACATGACTATATGTGGTCCAAGCTGAAGGTCGTCCCCAAGGGCTGATCGCCGCTGACACAACGAATTCGGGAAGAACAATATGTACGACAAGTCCAAATCCGTGGCACTCGCGAACCTCTGGGTCGCGTTTGCCGCATTCTTCGTCGCAATCATTCTTGGCCTGTATCAGGTCATGAATCGCAGCGGCCTGTTTCCAGAGCTTGAATCACACGAACTCTACTTCGCCTCGGTATCCACACACGGCGTGTTGATGGGTTTCGTCCTCACGACTTTCTTCATCATGGGATTCGGCTACTACACGGCCACCACGACGCTGAAACGGCCATTGTGGAACAAGGGTCTTGCCTGGGTGGCGTTCCTGGTAGCCCTCAGTGGCACGGTGATGGCGGCCATCCCACTCCTCACCGGCAAGGCATCCATCCTCTACACCTTCTACCCGCCGCTGATGGCGCACCCGATGTTCTATATCGGTGCCACGCTGCTGGTGGTTGGCTCGTGGATCTGGTGTCTGGAAATGATCATGTCTGTGATCACCTGGAGACGGGACAACCCCGGAAAAGTGGTCCCGCTGGCAATGTACGGAACCACCGCCAACGCCATCATGTGGCTGTGGACCAGCGCCGGCGTTGCGATCGAGATGCTGTTCCAACTGATCCCCTGGTCACTCGGGCTGATGGACACTATCGATCCCGGCCTCGCACGCACCCTGTTCTCGTGGACGCTTCACGCCATCGTGTATTTCTGGCTGTTCCCGGCCTATATCGCGATGTACACCATCCTGCCGAAGATGGCGGGTGGCCGGCTGTTCAGTGACGAGATGGGCCGCGTCGCGTTCATAATGCTGCTGGTATTGAGCGTGCCGATCGGTTTCCACCATCTGTACATGGACCCCCAGCAGTCTGCCGGCTTCAAGTTTCTGCATATGCTGGGCACCTTCGGCGTCGCCATCCCCACCCTGCTGACCGGCTTTACCGTGCTGGCCTCGCTGGAGGGCGCGGGTCGGCTGCGCGGTGGCCAGGGCCTTTTTGGCTGGATCACCGCCCTCAACTGGAAAGAACCGATGGTGGTCGCCGGAATGCTGGCGCTGTTCATGCTGATCGCCGGCGGCTGGGGCGGCATGATCAATGCCAGCTACTCGATGAACACGCTGGTTCACAACACCCAGTGGGTCACCGGCCACTTCCACCTGATCTTCGCCGGCACCACGGTCATCATGTACCTGGCCGTTGCATATCATTTGTGGCCGAAGCTCACCGGTCGCCGCCTGGCTTCGCGTGGGATGGCGGTGTTCCAGCTGTGGCTGTGGATGATCGGCATGATGGTCCTCACCATGCCCTGGCACGTACTGGGCCTGCTGGGCCAACCGCGCCGTATCTCGTCCACGCCTTACGACTCGCCATTGGTCCAACAATGGGATCCGCATGAACTCGCGATGATCGTCGGCGGCGCCATCCTGCTGTTCTCGGCGTTGCTGTTCGTATTGAACCTTCTTTTGTCGCACGCCGCCCGCAAGCTGGACAGCGTCAGCGATGACGATTGGGCCATTGCGGTCTATCCCCCGATGAGCGTTCCCAAGTCGATGAACGGCTTTGTCTTGTGGAACGGGATCCTGACCGTCTGGATGATCGTTGCCTATGGCATACCCATCGTCCAACTCCTGATCCTGGATGCACCCGGCTCGATGCCTTGGGGGTACTGACAGCCATGAATACTTACAAAATCATCACAATTGCCTGTGTACTGATGCCGTTCGGCCTTGCACAGGGTGCACCCTCCTCCAACGTGGCCTGGACGGTGGAGACCCACAGTCTGGTCAGAAAAGGTGATGCGTCTATCGGCGCCAAGATAGAGACCGTCGAGACCGAAGACGTGAACGCCTGCACCGACTGCCACGGCAAGGGCGGTGCGGAGCCGGATCGGGACAAGCACCCCACCCTGGCCGGACAGGTGGCCGCGTACACCTTCAAGCAGCTGCGCGACTACAAGGATGGCAGCCGTGAAAACCGGCGCATGAACGAGGCGGTCGAGCGCCTGACCAACGAGCAGCTCGCAGCACTGGCGGCCTGGTATGCCCAGCAACCGGTGCCGTCGGTCGAGGTCGATGCGGACGAGACGGTCAGCGAGGAAACCGTTCGGCTGGTGTTTCGCGGCGACAAAAAGCGCCTGATCCAGCCATGTGCCTCCTGCCACGGACGCAACGGCCAGGGGGCAATTATTGATGTCCCGGCAATTGCAGGTCAGAATGTCAAGTATTTCGTCGAGACAATGAAAGACTATGCGGGCGAGAAGCGCACGAACGACATCTATAGTCGTATGCGGATCATTGCCAAGGCACTCACGCGCGACGAGATAAACGAACTGGCCGTTTATTACGCTAGACTAGGCAACGAGCAGAGCGACGGCAGCACCCAACAGGCTGCCGCTCAGTAAGCTGCGTAGAAAAACCAAGCCCGGCCCACCGCCGGGCTTAATAACCAAGAACCTTTCCATTCAGAGAGAAACCGGAGGAACTATGGGCTGCAACAAGAAAGCACTTGTCGCACTGATCGGCTCAGTCTTCATGGCTGGTACCACGCAGGTATTGGCCGGATCATCTGCAAGCATGATGGCCAACACCTGTGCGGGCTGTCACGGCACCAACGGCCAGAGCGCCGGGCCGGCGTCACCGAACCTCGCCGGCATGTCGGAGAGCTACTTCAACGATTCGATGAAGGCATTCAAGGAAGGCACACGACCTGCCACCATCATGGACCGGATCGCCAAGGGCTACAGCGACGAGCAGATCGAAACAATGGCGGGTTTCTTCGCCGGCCAGCCGGTGTACAAGGCCATGGTGCCGCATGACGCCGCCAAAGCAAAAGCAGGCGCTGAGACCTACGACAAGAGCTGCGCGAAGTGTCACGACGAGGGCGGCTCGCTGCCAGGTGACGACGCAGGCATTCTGGCAGGCCAGTGGCTGCCGTGGCTGCAATACTCGATGGCCGACTTCAAGGCCGGCAATCGCGAGATGCCGAAGAAGATGGCCAAGCAGGTCGAGAAGCTCAGCGACGCCGAAATCGATGCTGTGCTGAACTACTTTGCCAGCCAGAAGTAATCAGGGGGACCACAAAAATGGCAAATTTCACACGTAGAAAGTTTCTCCAGGTAACCGGCGGCGCCGTCGCGGTCAGTTCACTGGGCTTCCCGGCAATCGTCGGTGCGGCCAGCAAAAAGGTCGTCGTTGTCGGCGGTGGTGTAGGTGGCGCAACAGCAGCCAAGTACATCCGCATGGCCGATTCCTCGATCGACGTCACCCTGATCGAACCGAACACCGAGTACTACACCTGCTTCATGAGCAATGAGGTCCTGTCCGGTCACCGTACGATGGATTCCATCAAGGTGACCTACGATGGTCTCAAGGGTCACGGCGTCAACGTCGTCCACGACACCGTCACCGACATCGATGCGGCTGGCAAGAAAGTCATGACCGCCGGCGGCAAGACCTTCGCCTACGACCGTTGTATCGTGGCGCCCGGCATCTCCTTCGCCAGCAACATCGAGGGATACGACGAGGCGGCCATGAAGACCATGCCGCATGCCTGGAAGGCCGGTGAACAGACAGTCATCCTGCGCAAGCAGCTCGAGGCAATGGACGACGGCGGCGTAGTCGCCATCGCTGCCCCGCCGAACCCGTTCCGGTGCCCGCCTGGGCCGTACGAACGCGCCTGTCAGATTGCGATGTACCTGAGGGCCAAGAAGCCGAAGTCGAAGCTGATCATCCTCGATGCCAAGGACAAGTTCTCGAAGCAGGGGCTGTTCATGCAGGCATTCGAGCGTCACCACGCCGGTATCATCGAGTGGGTCAGTGCCGAGAAGGGTGGCAAGGTCACGCGTGTCGACGCAGCGACCAACACCCTGTACGTCGGTGATACCGCGCACAAGGTGGCCGTGGCCAACGTGATCCCGGCACAAACGGCCGGCGCCATCGCCATCAAGGCCGGCCTGACCGACGACAAGGGCTGGTGTCCGATCGACGGCCGCAGCTTCGAGTCGACGATCCACAAGAACGTCCATGTGATCGGTGACGCCTCCGTGGCAACACCGCTGCCGAAATCCGGTTACGCAGCCAACTCCGAAGGCAAGGTCGCAGCCGCTGCGGTGGTTGACCTGCTCAACGGCCGCGAACCGGGTGACCCGGCGCTGGTCAACACCTGTTACTCGGTGGTCGGCCCGGATGACGCCATCTCCGTTGCCAAGGTCTATGACCTGAAGGACGGCAAGCTGAATGGCGTGGAAGGCTCAGGTGGCCTGACCTCGAAGGACAGCAGCCCCGAGATGCGCGCACGCGAAGTGGACTACGCATACAGCTGGTTCGCCAACATCAAGAAGGACAGCTGGGGCTGACGACCTGCTGAATCTCTGACGATCGAACTTTGAAGGGCCCTGCGGGGCCCTTTTTTTGTCGTCCCACCGGGCCCACAAAAGCCGCCGCCCCTGCAGACTGGAAAGGCGGCGGCGTGTTCAGCTGACAATCAGCGTATTTTTACCTGCAACATCTCCTCGCCCGCTTCGTCGGTCAGGTGCACCGCACACGCAATGCAAGGATCGAAGCTGTGGATGGTGCGCAGAATCTCGACCGGCTGCTGCGGATCTTCGAGTTCGTGGTTGTCCTGCAGCGCCGCCTCGTAGGCACCTGGCTGGTTCTGCCCGTCACGCGGGCCGGCATTCCAGGTCGAGGGGACCACGGCCTGGTAGTTGTCGATCTTCTCGTCCTTGATCACGATGTAATGAGCAAGACCACCACGCGGCGCCTCCATGAAGCCGACCCCCCGCGCCTCTTTCGGCCAGCTCGATGGATTCCACTGCTTCTCATTGAAGGTCCGGGTATTGCCCGCCTTTATGTTCGCCATCAGGGAATCCATCCAGTCCTGCATCTTGTCAGCAATCAGCTTGGTCTCGAGGGTCCGGGCGGCCGTCCGGCCGAGGGTCGAGAACAGTGCACGCTTGTCGGCACCCAGGGTGCTGAGCGTGGAATCCACCAGTCCGCGGGTTGCTTCGTCACCCTTTGCGTAGAGCACAAGGACGCGGGCCAGCGGACCGACCTCCATCGCCTTGCCTTTCCAGCGCGGCGACTTCAACCAGGAGTAGCCGTCTTCCACGTTCAGCTGCTTGTAGGGTGTGTCGGGGCCACCGCGTCCCTTGTAATCGAACTTGGTCTCGCCCTCCCAGGGATGGAGCCCCTGCTCCTTGCCACCCTCGTAGTCATACCAGCTGTGCGAGACGAACTCCTGCACCTCACCACCGGCACGCAGATCGACCTCGTGGACCTCGTCCAGGTTACGGTCAAGAATGGCACCGGGCGGAATCCACCAGCTCATCGGGTCACGCAGGTTCGATCCCTCCTCTGCCGACGGGAAGTCGCCATAGACCAGGAAGTTGCCAAGCCCCTCTCCGCGATAGAACCAGTCCTTGTAGAATCCGGCCACCGCGATGGTGTCGGGCACATAGACCTGGTCCACGAATACACGCATCTTGTCGATGATCGACTGCACCAGCGCCAGCTTGTTCGCATTGATCGCTGAATCGGATTCCAGGTCGATCGGGTTGGGTGTGCCGCCGACCAGGAACATCGGGTGCGGGTTCTTGCCACCAAACACCGCATGCAGCTTGACTACGTCACGCTGCCATTCGAGTGCCTCGATATAGTGCGAGACCGCCATCAGGTTGGCCTCTGGCGGCAGCTTGTACGCCGGGTGGCCCCAGTAGGCCTTGGC
>Ga0116152_10001831_pt1 | contig 17376 bp, 21 predicted proteins | sample AD_UKC119_MetaG_FD_89894 | JGI IMG/M metagenome (GOLD analysis project Ga0116152, IMG submission 89894) | Active sludge microbial communities of municipal wastewater-treating anaerobic digesters from Hong Kong - AD_UKC119_MetaG | ecosystem: Engineered > Bioreactor > Anaerobic > Digestate... | reverse complement strand
TCATTGAAATTAGTTCGATTTTTCTCAGGAACAGATGACAAATGCAGAAAACTATGATGTAATCATACCTGCAGTAATGTGATTGAAGTCACAGACAAAGCTGAGTGTTTTGAATAATACAGGGAATATAAATGGCTTCTATGCCAACCTTCAAAAATCAGACAATTCCCCTAATGCGAAATCAATTCGCCAAATTATTCACACAATTTAAACTTATTATCAGCATTCTTAAAATGAACAGCTATGAACTGATTACAACTATATTAATTAGGAGACCAAAATATGCATTCCGAAGCTCATATCAATGCACTTTCAAGAAAACATGCCGCTTTAGAAGAAAAAATACATGTTGAAGAAAATCGTCCGGCACCTGACAGTACTGTTTTAAACGAGCTGAAGAAAGAAAAACTGGTCTTAAAAGACGAAATGACGAGATTAAGAGAACAATAAAAAGCGCTATTAAAATCAAAACCCGCCTTGTTAAAGGCGGGTTTTTTATCTTCTACATTAAAGAAAATAAATTTAACGCTTATTCTGCGTTTTGTTCTTCTTCAACCTGGGCACGACGTGGGGCAGCTTTTTTAACCGCTGCATCCAATTCTGTTTGTTTACATAAACCAAGCAAAACCGGGTCAATTGGTTTAATATTACTCATATTCCAATGAGTTCTTTCACGAATTGAGGTAATAGTAGGTTTTGTTGTACCGACAATTTTTGAAATTTGGGCATCCGTTAGCTCAGGATGATGTCTAAGTAACCATGCAATTGCATCCGGTTTATCCTGCCTTTTGGAGACAGGCGTATATTTTGCGCCACCGCTTCTTGTTTTTGCGGGCACATCATCAATGACTATCTGCAGATTTGCTTTCGGGTCATTCTGACACCGCTCAATTTCTTCCCAGGTCAACTGGCCGTTGGCAACAGGATCCAGGCCGACAATATTTACGGCCACCTGTTCATCTGCAATTCCCTGTACCTCAAGTTCATGTAAACCGCAAAATTTTGCGATTTGAGCAAAACTGAGGCTTGTATTATCCACAAGCCAAACACCTGTAGCCAATGGCATCAAAGGCTCTGTCATAACTTCTCCTAAAAAATCATAATTTTAATGAATCAATAAACGCAGCATAAAGACAGTTTACACAATTGAAAAGGCCTTGAAAAAAAACTTTTCAAGGCCTTGTAAATAAAGAATAAAAATACCCGACTTAGGTATAATTCACTTCAATCAAATTATTTAATTGTCCAAGCAAGTGGAACAACAAAAGTCAATTGACTGTCAGAAGCATCCGCAGGTGGTTTTGGAAGCGGGCTTACACGCTTTAAAAGCTTAGGCACTTCTCTATCCAAAATTTCTTCCCCTGATGAAGTTTTAATATTCTGAGCAACAATATTACCTTCACGGTCTACTTGAATTTCAACTTTTACATTGCCTTCGATTTCTTTACGAAGAGCAGCACGAGGATAAACCTGCTTTTTAGCAATGGCTTCGTTAACTTCACTTTGCCAACCACTGATATCTGCAGCATTCGCTGTTGCAACAAAGCCAGTCACGGCAATAAGTGATGCCATCATAACTGATACAAATACTTTTAAAACTCTAACTTTACTCATTTAATTTAGTCTCCATAATTTTAAACTTAATCTTTACAAACAAAAATTGTTTTACCCATTTGGATAATCCATAATTTGGTTTTTAAGTTTAAAATATGTACAAATGCTTAAGAAATTAATTTTATATGTTAAAAAAAATTTTAATTTAAAAAATATATTGTTTTTCAATAAGATACATAAAAATATTAGAATGTTTTGATATATCATTAATATATTGAAATATAATACAATTCCTACAAATCATTCGCTTGAGTCAGACCAAAAAATTATCTTGTTCCATATAAATGAAAAATTACAAAAAAAATCATTTTTTAAAAAAAAAATGAAAGAGCCTGTTGTCTGAAAGTATTTTCATAAAAAAAAGGCCCTGAATTTTTCAGGACCTTAAAAGTTCAGATTAAACTGTAGTTTCTATTATTCAAGCACCCATGCTAATGGTACTGTCATAGTAAGTTGGCTGTCAGATGCACCTGCTGGTGGAGCAGGAAGGGGACTTGCCCGTTTTAACAGCTTTGGCACTTCACGATCCAGAATATCAGACCCTGTCGAAGATTTAAGTGTGTGAGCAACAATATTACCTTCACGGTCTATATTAATTTCTACAGTCGCCTTACCTTCCAATTCTTTCCTGAGTGCTGCACGAGGATAAGATTGTTTTTTTGCTATTGCTTCATTAACATCATGCTGCCAGCTGCTAATGTCCTGCGCATTCGCAACTGTTATAAACCCTGTAAAAGTTATACCCACAGCAACAAAAACTGATGCCATTAATTTCATTAAACTCAATTTGCCCATTTTTTACTCCTAAAATTTGTGCTACTATTTATTTCCAATTTCAATATTAGACCTTCCGCAGTTACTAAAAAGGTACTCAAATTCTGACGGAAACCCCATTTGCATTTATGGACTATAGTGAGAAATGGTAAACTGAAGCTTAAAGATAAAATTTTATCTATTATATAACTGCCATGTTTATTGACTTTTAGGCTGGAACCGCCAATATTGTTAATATCCACGAACCATAAATTCATTATTGAATTTAATTTAACTTATTGATTTTGTATATATTTTTCTAGGAAATTAATGAAGAAGCAACCCTTGCAAAAGATACTTATATTAGCACTATTTTTTTTGAATATTTCCCCTTCATTTGCTCAAGATATTTTAAATAGGGACGAAATTGAAAAATATTTGAAAGCAATGCCACAAATTCGTCAACTTGCTGAAACATATGAAAAAAATATTGACGATGAACAAAAAATCAGTCCCGAACTTGATGAAACATCATCAGTCAGTATGACACCGTTGACGGATAGTCTCGACGAAATCAAAAGCCTTCCTACATATGAGGATTTTTTAAAAATAATTAAAAATATAGGTTTTAACAGTCCAGAAGAGTGGGCCAGTGTTGGCGATCGAATGATGATGGCATATTCAGCATTTCAATTAAAAAATCCTCCCAACCAATCATCACCAGATTTAAGTAAGTTAAAAGAAACATTGGCAGACGATCTAGAAAACTTGAAAAAAAACCAATTTATAAGTTCCGAACAAAAACAATTTCTTGTGAACAAACTACAAAAATCTATAGCAATGCTAAACGATCCAAATTATATTAACAGCCCAAATATACCCGTAATAGCCCCCTATGTTGAAAGGCTAAGCTCGCTTTTAAGGAATACCAATGACTCGTACTGAAATTCTACGCATCCGGAAATATCTTAATAATAAATTTGGCAGTGATAAATTTACATTAGAAAAGAGTCAGTCCGGCGACGACAGTATGGAGGTTCATCTGAATGGTGAATTTATTGGACTAATTTATCGCGATGAAGATGAAGGTGAAGTTTCCTACGCCTTTCAAATGGCTATACTTGAAATGGACCTGCCTAATGCCGCTGATGCGTCATTAATCTGATTTACCCATTTATTGTTTTAAGCTCCGACATAGCCTGTTTGATAATCTGAAAACTGGCAATACTGGAAAGTCCTGCCATCATTACTGCCACAATAAAATCAGGCCATCCGGTATTGGTTGCAAATACGCCGGAAGCAGCAATTACAATAGCAATATTTCCAATGGCATCATTTCTTGAACAAAGCCAGATTGAGCGCATATTGCTGTCTCCGCCTCTAAACTTGAACAAGAGCACGGCACTGATCACATTTGCCGCTAAGGCAATAAGACCAATAGTCCCCATTACACCCGCTAAAGGGACTATAGCGTCCTGCGCATTCATAACCGTGCGAACAAAAATCCAGAGCCCCAATATTCCCATACTGGCACCTTTCAGGAGAGCAACAGATGCCCTGATACGCAGAGAGCTTCCTAAAACAAGCAAAGTGACACCATAGGTTATTGAATCAGACAGAAAATCCAATGCATCCGCCTGTAGAGAAACGGAGTTGGCAAAAAAGGCTGTGCCAAATTCAACAAAAAACATTGCTAAATTAATAATAAATGCTATCCACAGCGCGTTGCGGAAAGCATCAACTTTAAGATCTTTTTCGTGTATGTCATGATCGCAGCATGTCATCAATAAAACCTATTTCAATACCTGATCAATTTTTTTATATTCGCTAACAATGAATTTCATTTTAGTATATAGGCTTATTGTTAACGATGACTTTTTACTTTTCAAGGATAATTTATAAAAATGCTTAAGTTTTATCATTATTGGTTTTCTCCCGGCTCAAGAAAAATAAGAATGGCCATGCTGGAAAAGGGAATTGAATTTGAAATGGTCCTTGAACTACCCTGGAAACGGCGCCATGAATTTCTTATGTTAAATCCTGCCGGTACCGTACCGGTTTTGATCGAAGAGGATGATACTGTCATTTCCGGTACAACCGCCATTTCCGAATATATTGAAGAAATAAATAATCAGCCAAATTTTCTGGGGACTGATGCAAAATGCAGAGCTGAAGTAAGACGGCTCGTGGAATGGTTTGACGTGAAATTTTTTGAAGAAGTCACCAACCTGATCATCAATGAAAAAGTGATGAAATTATTTTTAAAAAGAGGCAATACTGAAGCAGCAAATATCCGCTATGCTGCGCAAAACATAAAACCTCACCTTAAATATATAGAATATCTTACTGATCGTAGGAACTGGCTTGGCGGTAATGATTTTTCATATGCCGATATATCCGCTGCAACACAAATTTCGTGTGTTGACTATTTTGGTGACGTTCCATGGGATGGTTACCCAAAAGCGCGTGAATGGTATGCCCGCATTAAATCAAGACCAAGCATGCAAAAAATATTAAAGGACACGATTTCAGGTCTTACTCCAGCAGCATATTACCGTGATCCTGATTTTTAAAATTTAAAGAAGGCATAATGAGCGATACTTTACTTCCAGAGACTTCAAAATCAGCCATAATTTCATTCGCTCTTAAAACTGGATTCGACGTTGTAAAAATTACTGACCCTTACGGACTAGAAAAAAATGCCGGATTTTTCACCAAGTATTTAAAACAGTCATTCCACGGTGATATGAAATGGATGGAGGAAAAGGCGGACCGCAGAAAATCCCCTCTTACTTTATGGCCCGAGGTTAAATCCATCATTATGGTGGGAATGAATTACGGCCCAGGTGAAAACCCGCTTGATTTTCTGGCCAATAAAAATATCGGTAATATATCGGTTTATGCCCGTGGCCGTGATTATCATGATGTTGTTAAAAAACGCCTTAAACAAATTGCCCGATATATCCACCAGGAATATAAGGCGGAAGTAAAGGTTTTTGTTGACACTGCCCCCGTCTTGGAAAAACCATTGGCCGCAAAAGCCGGACTTGGCTGGCAGGGAAAACACACCAATCTGGTCAGTCGCGATTTTGGATCCTGGTTATTTATTGGCAGCATTTTCACCACACTTAAAATATCCCCTGACAGCAACGAGCCGGATCATTGTGGCACATGCCGATCCTGTCTTGATATCTGCCCGACAAATGCTTTCCCCGGCCCATATCAATTGGATGCAAGGCGTTGTATTTCCTATCTGACAATTGAATATAAAGGCCATATTGACGAAGAATTCCGCGCAGCCATGGGAAACCGAATTTATGGGTGTGATGACTGCCTGTCTGTTTGTCCCTGGAATAAATATGCTTTAAGAACGAAAGAACATTCCTTCCTTCCAAGAAGCGAACTAAAATATCCCAAACTCCTTGAACTTGCACAGCTCGATGAGCCTTCATTTCGTGAAATTTTTTCAGGCTCCCCAATAAAAAGAATTGGCAGAGACTTTTTTATCAGAAATGTAATTATCGCTATAGGGAATAGTGGTAACAAATCATCACTCCCTTTGCTCAAGGAAAAATTAACCGAAAAAAGCCCTCATATTCGTGCCATGGCCATATGGGCCTTAAAAAGGCTAACCAATGAAGATGAATTCAATCACATAAAAAATAAATGCGCAAAATCGGAACATGACCCGGATGTTTTAAAGGAATGGAGATAACTACTTGCCAATTAGGCGGATATTATCTTCTGCCAGCTTCTGCCAATAACTATCCGGATATTTAGCAATCAGTTTTTTCCATTCAACCAATGCTTTCTCATCATGGTGCTGCATCCGATAATTTACACCACTTTCAAACAATACATCCGGATTATTGGGCTCAATACTCAGCGCCATATTTAAATCAAGCCGCGCTTTCGGATGCTCGTTTAACTTCCGGAAGGCTTCAGCCCTCAATAAAAAAGCATCCACTTTCTCCGAATTTATATCAAGGGCGCGCTGATAATCCTCAATAGCACCTTTATAATTTTCTGACGACGCCAGAACCAGCCCTCTTTCAATCAATATTTCATAAGACAGGGGCGAATTCTCCTCAAGACCATTAATAGAGGCTGTTAAATCATTATATGCTTTGTCATACTCTTTTGCTGAATGCCACGCCAATCCCGCAAGATAGTTAAGCTGAATGGTCAGATTTTTTTTATTGTTACTGGCAAAATCATTGACACTTTCATTTCGTTGCAGTTTTCCGACAATAGTTTCAAAAAGCTGTGCCGCTTCAGAAAATCTTTCCTGCTCGAAAAGGGCCATACCTTCACAATGTTGCGCCGCAACACCACCGCCTTCAATATACCATTTACGAGCTTCGTTCAGGGCATTTTTGCTGTCTTGCGCAACACTCGCCAGACATTCCTGATATTTTTTTGCCTGTGCCGCTTCTGAAGTATCCTGCGCATTGGCAACAGAGACCAGAACCGCCAGTAAGGCCAACATAATTTTAATTAAAGAACCCATATTGACTAAACCTGCTTTCGTGCTGGTAATTTACCCTTACCTGTATAATTATAATCACTTTAAAGAGCAAATCGTAAAAAGTGACCCTGACAATGAACCTATTCTGCTTTGGACTTGGCTATACGGCAAATCACCTGATCCGTAGTTTATCACCAGTAAAATGGCAATTTTCAGGCAGCAAAAGAACCGGTAAAAATAGGTTCAATACGAATGAACCCCTTCAAGATGCGGATAAAATACTGAAAAAAGTAACGCATCTTCTGATTTCTATTCCCCCGGACAAAAACATTTCGGATCCTGTTTTGTTTCATCATAAAAAAGATATCGAAAACATGCCGAATTTAAAGTGGATTGGGTATTTATCGGCCACCAGCGTCTATGGTAATTATAATGGAGATTGGGTTGATGAACAAACCCCCCTCAACCCGACCGGGCAGCGTGGAAAAAACCGTCTTGATGCTGAAAAATTGTGGCTTTCGCTGGATCGGCCAGTCCATATTTTCAGACTTGCCGGCATTTACGGGCCTGATCGCAACCAGATAGATTCTGTCAGAAACGGCACCGCGAGAAAAATAATCAAACCCGGCCATGTTTTTTCACGAGTGCATGTGGATGATATTTGCTCCGCCCTTATCAGATCAATGGAGCAACCCGCACAAAAGGAAATTTATAATATTGCCGATGATTGTCCTGCCGCAACGGCAGACATACTCGATTTCATATGCCAGGAATTAAACCTGCCACCAATAGAAGGCGAATTATATGAAAATTCAGATATCAGTCCTGCATTAAGAAGTTTTTATCAGGACAATAAACGCGTTAAAAATGATTATGCAAAGCGTGACTTAAACTGGCAGCCTAAATTCCCAAGTTATAAGGAAGGCTACCGCGATATTTTAACAAAACTCGTTTAAAGCCTGTTTCAATCGGCTTAAATCAGCGGGCGTTGACAGTCTGTGGTCCCCTGACTTGCTAAAGCTGATTATGACGTCATCACTTTTTAATTTTTCAGCAATACGCATTGAAAATTCACTTGGAACGTCATTATCCTTAAGTCCATGAAATAAGCGTACCGGACAGTCAAGTTCAATCGCCTTATTCAATAGAAGGTGATCATCCCCTTCCTGAATTAGGCCATATGATACCTTATAAGGTTCATCACTATATTCGGAAGGCCCAAGATAAATACCATCTCTTTTTAAGGTTTCTTTTATAGTGTCTGAATAACTTTCCCACATTAGTTCGCGGGTAAAATCCGGTGCTGCAGCAATGCCGATGAATGCTTTTACCCTGTCTTTCCGGGAGAGCGAAACCAGCAGCCCGATCCATCCTCCCATGCTCGAGCCAATAATAATTAAAGGACCTTCTGTGACCTGATCAATGACCGATAATGCATCATCCCGCCATTTGCCAATGGTCCCGTCCTCAAATTTTTCTGAGGAATTGCCGTGACCGGAATAATCAAATCTGACGTAACTTAACCCTAGCTCTTTACAGCTTTCTTCCAGGAATAGGGCTTTGGTGCCTTCCATATCAGACATATACCCACCACAGAAAACAACCGTCGGGCTACCCCAATTCAGTTTGCGGTAGGCAATTTTTCTATTCTCAGGTCCAATCAAAAAAGATGGATTTCCGTTCATTTTATCATCCGATACCGTTTATTTTTTGTCTGATAACATAATAATGCCATTTAAGACTAAGAAATACGTAATTTTAAGGTTTGTTCACTTGACTTGAAACTTAAAGGATATAAATTCCAACCATTATAACCAGATTACCAATATTTAATAACGAGATCCTGATGAGTAGCAAAAATAAAGTCGCCTTAACCCTGCCTGATGGCAGCGTCCGTGAATATAATGGACCGGTGACTGGTATGACGCTTGCCAATGATATTGGTCCGGGCCTTGCCAAGGCTGCTCTTGTGATTGTCGTTAATGGTGAACAATGGGATCTGTCCCGTGAAATTGAAAAAGATTCAAATGTTTCCATCATTACAAATCGTGATGATGAAGCACTGGAAATACTCCGCCATGATGCCGCCCATATCCTTGCCGAGGCCGTTAAGGAATTATGGCCGGATACTCAAGTCACAATCGGCCCTGCTATCGAAAATGGTTTTTATTACGACTTTGCCCGGGATAAGCCCTTTACACCGGAAGATCTGGAACGCATCGAACAGCGCATGAAAGAAATTGTCGTGCGCAACGAGGAAATTATCCGTACGGAAATGCCCCGCGATGAAGCCGTTAAATTTTTCCGTGATATGGGCGAAGACTATAAAGCGGAAATTATAGCCAGCATCCCGTCTAATGAGCCGATTACGCTCTACAGACAAGGTGATTTTATCGATCTTTGCCGTGGTCCCCACCTGCCATCAACAAAATATCTGGGCAGCGATACTTTCAAATTGATGAATGTGGCCGGCGCCTATTGGCGGGGTGACAGCAACAATGAAATGCTGCAGCGTATTTACGGCACTGCCTGGCGCACTAAAAAGGAACTAAATGCCTATCTGACCCGCATTGAAGAAGCAGAAAAACGTGACCATAGAAAACTGGGCCGCGAGATGGGTCTGTTTCATTTTCAGGAAGAAGCGCAAGGCTCTGTATTCTGGCATTCTAAAGGCTTCAGGGTTTGGATAGAATTGGAAAGATATATTCGTGCTCGCCTGAGAGAGGACGGATACAATGAAGTAAAAACGCCTCAACTTATGGATTCAAAATTATGGGAACAATCCGGTCACTGGGGTAAATTCAGAGAAAATATGTTTGTAGTGCCTGATATGGTTCCAAATGCTGAGGGTGAAATTGAAGTCCCTAAAGATGCACGTATGATGGCCCTAAAGCCGATGAACTGCCCAGCGCATATTCAGATTTTTAAGCAGGGTATAAAAAGCTACCGGGATCTACCAATTCGTATGTCAGAATTCGGATGTTGTCACAGGAATGAGGCCCATGGTGCCCTGCATGGTCTAATGCGTGTAAGACAAATGACACAGGATGATGCCCATATTTTCTGCAGAGAAGATCAAATTATAGATGAAACGAAGCGTTTTCTTCGCCTGTTTGCCCAAGTCTATGATGATATGGGCCTTAGTGAAATAAAATACAAACTCGCCACCAGACCGGAAATGTGCGCGGGAAGCGACGAAACATGGGAACTCGCGGAAAAAGCTCTGGCCGAAGCCCTTACCGCAAGCGGCCTGGAATTTGAATATGCGGAAGGTGAAGGAGCTTTTTATGGACCAAAGCTTGAATTCCATTTGACAGATGCGATTGGCCGGACATGGCAGTGCGGGACTTTCCAGTTGGATTATGTTTTACCTGATCGCCTCGATGCCAATTATATCGGGCAGGATGGCGAGCGCCACCGACCCGTGATGTTACACAGGGCCGTATTCGGTACATTTGAACGTTTCATAGGAATTCTTATTGAGCATTACGCCGGGCGTTTTCCCCTTTGGCTCGCTCCTATTCAAGTAATTGTTGCTGGAATTACATCTGAGCAGGATGATTATGTACAATCTGTATTCGAGAAATTGCAAGCAGCAGGTCTAAGAGCGGAAATTGATTTGCGTAATGAGAAAATAAATTATAAAATCCGTGAACATTCCCACGCCAAAATACCGGCAATATTCGTTGCAGGTGGCCGGGAAGCAGAAAATAATACAATAACTGTAAGAAGACTTGGCTCAAATAATCAGGAAACCCTTGATTTAAGTGACGCAATTAATAAACTTGTCACCGAGTCTATTGCCCCGGATAAACGATAAATTAAGTTTATTGGGTTAAAAACAACCGATACGCTAACAACATAATGGAGAAATTAAATAACTAAGCGACCAATGCAAGGCCCGTCGTCTAAGAAAGGACCCAGGGTCAATGATGATATCATCGAGGATGAAGTAAGACTTATTGACGAAAATGGTGAAAACCATGGTGCTGTCGCAACTGACAAAGCTATCAAAATGGCAAAAGCAGCTGGTCTGGACCTCGTTGAAATATCACCGAATGCTAATCCCCCTGTTTGTAAAATTCTCGATTATGGAAAATATAAATACGAAGCGCAGAAAAAAGCCAGTCTCGCCCGTAAAAAACAGAAAACTGTCGACGTTAAGGAAATAAAATTACGTCCTGGCATTGAAAAGCATGATTATGACGTAAAAATGCGCTCAATCGACAAATTCCTGAGTGCCGGCGATAAGGTTAAAGTGACGCTAAGATACCGTGGGCGTGAAATGGCGCATCAGGAGCTCGGTATGGAAGTATTAAACCGCGTCAAGGACCAATTTGCCGACGTCACAAAAATTGAACAGATGCCAAAAATGGAAGGACGGCAGATGATCATGATAATTGCGCCAAAATAAACTATTTTTATTAGTCTAAATAAATCAGAGCAGCTCATTTCCGAGCTGCTTTTTTTATATTTTCGAGTCGCAGATTACCGTCAGTCTCCAACTCATTGAAGTCGCATCATTTTTGTTTTTAAAATTAATTTATGATAACATAATTCCGAACGTGCGCCCATTGGTAGCACGACATCCAGCACTGTAAAGGGTCAGCTGAACTTAATAGTGTGGATGCGAAAGGAACCCGCCGTATGTGGAGACACTCGGCGGGTTTTTTTAAACCAGTCGAGACCCGTTTGGAACCGGTCTTTCCGGCTGGGCAATAACCACGGCACCATTTTCATCATAAAAGCCGGTCAGAAGGAATTCTGACTGAATGGGTCCGATCTGTTTTACCGGAAAATTCACTACTGCCACAATCTGTTTTCCGATAAGGTCTTCAGGTGCATAGTGAACCGTAATCTGCGCACTTGATTTTTTAACCCCAATGTCACCACCAAAATCCACCCAGACTTTATAGGCCGGTCTTCTTGCTTCGGGAAATTCTTCGGCCTTGACTACGGTGCCTATCCTAAGCTCAACTTTTTGAAAATCATCCCAGCTTATTTTATCTGACATTATTCAATCCTTTTAACTTTATAACCCTGCTGTCCAAGCATTTTAATAACCCCGTCATCGCCGATAAAATGGGCAACTCCCGCAACAACAAGTGTGTTTTGTTTTTTCATCAGAAGACCGGCTATTACAGGAAGCCATCTTTTATTGCGTTCAACAACGAGCTGCTGGTATATTTCTTTCTGTTCCTGCATTGGCTTAATCAAAGATTCTTCCATCCCTTTCTCATCTCCGTTAGCCCATGAACCCACCATTTCCATCGTAATATTCTGAATATCTTTTATCTGGTCCAATGTATCTACGAGCATTTCTGTCTGTATCGTCAGCGGATGATCATAAAGCGTTGCCAACTGGTCATCCAAAGTCTCAAGTTCAGAAATCCGCTTATTTTCTTTCATGGCCAGACCTTCAATAAACTTATCGACACCGGAATCCGGATCCCATCCATGCTTTTTTATAACATTGATCGAAAGCGCTATGGATGCGAACCAGGGTTTGAACCTTGCAAGATTAGTAGCTGGTATCCCAACGGCCACAGCCTGCTCGCTCAAATATTGATAATCTTCAGGTTTCAGATAATTTCTTAACTCATCCCCCGCAGGAAGCAGACCATTTTCAATTGTTATCTGCTGTGCTTGTGCTTCTTTCTCAGGGGTCATATGAACTTCAAAGACAACCTCATCCGCATTGTCAAAAACCTCTTTTACAATGCCGCCATACCATTTCACATTTTTTGGGAGTAAATGAATAGATCCCAGGAAATAAACTTTGGAATTATCCTTTTCAATCATCCATAAGGCCGGATGGGCATTAAGTTCGTCCTGCGCATTGGAAATTTGCGGAATAACAAACAAGGCAACAAAAAGTACCGAAACAATTTTGTTTGTGAAAAACTTGTAAAGGAATTTCATTATATACGATTCTTTCCTAAATATTTTCGGTTGTATTTATTGATAAGGTGGTTTGTAAATATGTCAACTTTATGTAAAAAATAGATTAACCCGCATGATCGGTCATTTGTTATCAAATCCTCTTGCAATCCCAGCAAAAGCGGGCTATACACCGACCTTCGTTGAATGGTACGGCCTGGTAGGGCATGCCTATCCATTCGGAAAGCTTGTCAGACTAGTCTGACTTATTTAACAAAAGGAAAGCTAAATGCCCAAATTGAAAACAAAAAGTGGCGCCAAAAAACGCTTCAAACTCACCGCCTCTGGCAAGGTGCGTTCATCACAGACCGGAAAACAACACGGCATGATCAAACGCACAAACAAACAAATTCGCAATCAACGCGGCACAACGATTCTGAGCGATCCGGATGCCCGTATTGTTAAGAAATATATGCCTTACGGTTAATGGAGCAATAAAATGGCACATGTAAAACGGGGCGTAACGTCAAAAGCCCGTCACAAAAAAGTTCTTAATGCCGCAAAAGGTTACCGCGGTCGTCGTAAATCCACTATTCGCGTCGCGATGCAGGCTGTTGAAAAAGCAGGCCAGTATGCTTACCGTGATCGTAAAGTCCGTAAGCGTCAATTCCGCGCCTTGTGGATTCAGCGTATTAACGCAGGTGCGCGTCTTGAAGGACTTACTTATTCACGATTTATGAACGGCCTAAAAGTTGCAGGCATCGAACTTGACCGCAAAGTTCTGGCTGATTTAGCCGTTCGTGAACCTGAAGCTTTTAAAGCCATTGCAGAACAAGCAAAAGCCGCAATCGCCTAAAAAGCCCTTCAAAGAGTTCAAAATTCAAGTTTGAGGAGCCTGCCGCTTGGCAGTAGGCTCCTTTTTCTTTATGTTCGATTTTATAATTTATTGATTTAAAAATTTTGGGTAAAAAATAATGAAAGACCTCCAAACACTGGAAAGTGAAATTACCGCAAATTTACTGGCGGCAGACAATTTGGATAAAGTTGAAAATATCCGTATTGCCGAACTTGGCAAGAAAGGTCGTGTCAGCATGCTGATGCGCGAGCTTGGCAAAATGAACGCGGAAGAAAAAAAAGAATTTGGGCCCAAATTAAACCAACTTAAGAATAATTTGAACGATGCAATATCTGCCCGTAAAAATACTTTGGAAGAGAAAGTCCTAAACCGTAAACTTCAATCTGAAAGCGTTGATATCAGCCTTTCCGCTGTTTCAGTGGATAATGGCAGCATCCACCCGATCAGCCAGGTTATGGACGAAGTCACCGAAATTTTTACAGAAATGGGGTTCAGTGTAGCAGAAGGTCCGGAAATAGAGGAAGATTTCTATAACTTCACCGCCCTCAATATTCCGGAAGAGCATCCGGCAAGACAGATGCATGATACCTTCTATTTTCCTGAAGACGAAAATGGCAACCGCAAGGTTCTCAGAACTCATACATCCCCTGTACAAATTCGCACTATGCTATCAGGCGAACCACCATATCGGATCATTGCGCCGGGTCGTACATACAGGAACGATAGTGATGCAACCCATACCCCGATGTTTCATCAGGTGGAAGCGCTCGTCATTGATAAAAATATTCATATGGGGCATCTCAAATGGTGTATTGAGGAATTTGCAAGGAAATTCTTTGAAATTGACAATGTAAAAATCCGTTTCCGCCCCAGTTATTTTCCATTCACGGAACCCTCGGCAGAAGTCGATATCGGCTGCGCTTTCAAAGATGGTGAAGTTCTGATCGGGGAAGGCGATGACTGGCTCGAAATTATGGGATGCGGCATGGTCAATGAACGTGTTTTGGAAAATGTAAACCTTGACCCCAAAGAATATCAGGGCTTTGCATTCGGACTTGGTCTCGACCGAATTGCCATGCTAAAATGGGGAATTCCCGATCTTAGGGATTTCTTTGCCGCCGATTTGCGCTGGTTGAAACATTATGGTTTTCAGGCACTGGATATTCCATCGCTCAGCACAAGAGCCTCAACAGTGAAGGGGAGTAAATAAAATGAAATTTACATTATCCTGGCTTAAAACATATCTTGATACTGATGCCGACCTTGATACTATTTCTAAAACCCTGACGTCTATTGGCCTTGAAGTTGAAGGGATTAATGATCCAACTGTTGATTTAAAACCCTTTGTCGTTGCCCGCATCGAAAAAGCGGAACAGCATCCCAATGCCGATAAATTAAGGGTCTGCACTGTTAATACTGGTACAGAAACTGTTCAGGTTGTTTGCGGCGCTCCTAATGCCCGAACCGGCCTGATCGGTGCATTTGCCCCTAGCGGAAGTGTTATCCCCAGTAATGGGCTTAAGTTAAAAGCAACTGTTATTCGTGGAGTGGAAAGTAATGGTATGCTATGCTCCGAGCGCGAGCTAGGCCTCGGTGATGACCATGATGGAATTATTGATCTGCCCGCCGATGCCCCGATTGGTAAAGGTTTTGCGGAATTTGCGGGGCTGAATGATCCGGTCATTGAAATTGCTATTACACCAAATCATCAGGATGCACTTGGTGTTTATGGAATTGCCCGTGATCTGGCCGCTGCTGGTCTTGGTACACTTAAGAAACCTGATGTTTCAATAGTGCCGGGTAAGTTTGAAAGCCCGATAAAAGTTCATATTGATAGCCCTGAGGCCTGCCCTGTTTTTGCCGGTCGTTATATTCGTGGTGTAAAGAACGGTGCCAGCCCTGCCTGGATGCAGCGCCGCCTGAAATCCCTGGGAATGAAGCCTATATCTGCACTTGTTGATATAACCAACTTCATGACCCATGACTATGGAAGGCCCCTTCATGTTTTTGACGCTGACAATATTGCCGGCGATCTTACTGTTCGCCTTTCGAAAACAGATGAAAAATTGCTGGCTCTTGATGGTAAGGAATATCTGTTTGATGACCAGGTCTGCGTCATTTCAGACGATAATGCCATAAATTCCATTGGTGGTGTTATGGGCGGTAACGACAGCGGAACTTACGAAACAACAACCAATGTATTTCTGGAATGTGCATGGTTTGATCCTATCCGCACGGCAATGACCGGCCGCAAGCTCGGCATTGATAGTGATGCAAGATACCGCTTTGAACGGGGTGTTGATCCGGCAACAGTGCTGGATGGTGTGGAAATGGCCACCCGATTAATCATGGAAATGTGTGGCGGAGAGCCAAGCGATGTTTATCTTGCTGGCGAAGTCCCCGATATCAGCAAAACCATAACCATGCGACCGGAACGCGTTAAGGAACTTGGTGGTGTCGATATTGATAAAGTACAGATCGCTGATATTCTTACTCGGCTTGGCTTTGATATTGTTGATAAAGGGGCAACTCTTGACGTCACGACACCATCATGGCGCTGCGATATTGACCGTGAACCTGATCTGGTTGAAGAAGTTTTACGCATCCACGGCTATGATAAAATTAAAGTTGAGCCACTGCCCCCCTCAAGCAGGGAAATTGTTATCGGCCTAAATCCAGTGCAGAAACGTATTCGGTTGGCCAAACGCAGTGCAGCATCAATTGGCCTGCGGGAGGCTGTTACCTGGTCATTTATGCCAAGTGCATATGCATTATTATTTAATGAAGGAAATACTCCGCTGGTCCTTGATAATCCGGTCAGTACGGAGCTTAATGCCATGCGCCCAAATCTGCTTCCCAACCTTATACTGGCCGCCGGACGAAATCATGATCGTGGTCTTAAAAATGTCGCCCTGTTCGAAGCTGGCAATCAGTTTGCTTCAGATACACCGGAAGGGCAAAATTATGTGGTTGCGGGCGTCCGCCGCGGCCAGAAACATGATCGCCACTGGCAAAAGCGTCCTGAAGATGTAACAGTATATGATGCAAAAGCTGACGCTGTTTCCATTCTGACGTCATTAGACGTCAACGCCGAAAATGCTCAAATCGTGGCGGAGGCACCATCCTGGTATCATCCGGGAAGAAGCGGTGTTATCCGATTGGGTCCAAAAAATATTATGGCTTATTTTGGTGAAATCCATCCATCAATCCTAAAGAAAATGGATGTGAAAGGGCCTATGGTCGGGTTCGAAATAATGATTGGTAATATTCCGCTTCCTCGTTCGCAGTCCGGAAGCAGCAGAGGCCCTCTAAGAGTTTCTGACTATCAGGCGGTTGAACGTGATTTTGCATTTGTAGTTGATAAGAATTTGCCTGCGGAAAGCCTTATTAAAGTTGTCAGCAGTATAAATAAAAAACTGATTGATAATGTCAGTATTTTTGATGTCTATCAGGGCGCCGGAATTGATGAAGATAAAAAATCAATAGCCATCAATGTTAAACTGCAACCATATGATAAAACAATGACGGATGAGGAAATTGAGACATTCTCGAAATTGGTCATTGATACTGTATCATCCAAAATCGGCGGAACTCTAAGGTAATTTCAGCTAGCATAAAAACTTATTAACCATATTTAAAGATCATCTGCTTATAGTTTATCCAGGATAAACTGTAAGTGGATTCTGAAATCGGTATGGTAAGTAAGGAAAATACAGTAAAAGTCCCCATGAAATGGCGTCTGAAGGCCTGGTGGGAAGGTTACGACCTGGATGATATCAGAGCGCGTTTGAACTCTGGTGAAAAG
>Ga0116152_10001828_pt1 | contig 17384 bp, 24 predicted proteins | sample AD_UKC119_MetaG_FD_89894 | JGI IMG/M metagenome (GOLD analysis project Ga0116152, IMG submission 89894) | Active sludge microbial communities of municipal wastewater-treating anaerobic digesters from Hong Kong - AD_UKC119_MetaG | ecosystem: Engineered > Bioreactor > Anaerobic > Digestate... | reverse complement strand
CCTGTCGGTCGCGATCTGCATGGCGGCGCTGATGCCGGCAGGAACCGCCCGATCGCTCGCAGACGCGGCCACCCCGCTGGAATCCGCCGCACGGTCCCTCCAGCTGCCATGGTTGTCCCTGCTTGTGAGTGCCGGCGCCATCACGGCCATGCTCGGCGTCCTGCTGAACCTGGTTCTCGGTCTGTCGCGCGTGGTACTCGCCATGGCCCGCCGCGGAGATCTGCCGCGGCTATTTGCAAATCTGACAGGCCGGGGAAATCCGGTTCTTGCGATCCTGGCTGTTGGCGCTTCGATCCTGGCGCTTGTCCTGACCGGAAATATCGAGACTGTCTGGAGCTTCAGCGCCTTCACGGTGCTCATCTACTACGCCATCACCAATATCGCTGCGCTCCGGCTCAACCCGGCACAGAGGCTCTACCCCCGCTGGATCAGTGCCGCAGGCCTGTTGGGTTGCCTTGCGCTGGCTGCCTTCATTCCCGTATCTGTCTGGTTGGCCGGGGCCGGCCTGCTGGTGCTGGGGCTTGGCGTTCGCTATTTCATGAACCGCCGGAAGGCGGCGCCAGACCGGTAGGCGCCGGTCGTGGCACGTAGTGCCCATCCCGGCCCTTATTCGACCAGCTGGATAATCTGCCTGCAGAATTTCAGAGCTCAGGCCGGCCGCCTCCGCGATGGGGCGCACGCGGCATGGACGCCGCGGCATTCTGCCCTGACCAGACCGATATGAGAATGACCAGGGCTCCGACCAGCTGACCCGGGCTGAGAGACTGGCCGAGAATGACCCAGCCAAGGATCACAGCCGAAACCGGGCTCAGAAAGCCGAGAGACGATATTGCCGACGGCGCCATACGGTCGACGCCGCGGAACCAGAGAATGTAGGTCGCCGCTGCGCCAATCAGGCTGAGATATCCGAGCCCTGCCAGGCCGATGGGCGAAAGCGGAGGGAATCCGGGCTCCAGAATCATGGCCGGCGGCACGAGCAGAAGGCCGCCTGCCGTCAGCTGCCATGCCGTGAACGTCAGCAAGGGAAACCGCTGTTTGAAACAGTCCGATGGTTCATCACCGACAGAAAAGCAGATGTGCCCCTGGTCTGCCCCTCAGAGGCGATCCGCGAGATTTTTTGCCCGGCGGTGGAGCGGCAGGCAGGAACTTTCGTCCCGCCTGTGGAGGTACCGACCGCGCTCTCGTAGCGCTGGCTCAGCCACCATCGCCAAACTCCGCAAGGCGATCCTGCCAGATGCGATGTGCCGCACGGACGGTTTCGCTCCCGGCTCCGGCGCCCTCCAGATGAGTCGCCAGCGCCGCACACAGTTCATCAATTGCGCGTGAAGCGCTTGCCGCAGCTATGCCCATTGTCGCAGCCGCCCGCTGAAAATCCTTCCTGCCGAGACGGTTGCGCTTGCCATTCAGGGTCAGCGCCATCGCGTCATGCTCGAAGCCGGGAAAGGTCCGGGTCGTGACCGTATCATATGCCGGGGCGAGCCGGACCGATGTGAAATGGTCTGAGCCAGGAGGCGCGACGCGGAGAACCGCGAGGTTCTTGAGATGCATGTCGCCGTCCGCAATCAACCAGGCGAACAGCGCACGCTGCAGGAGGACAAGCCCATCTGCTTCCCAGTCTGTTGTGACAGGCCGCAGGGCCCGCGCAATCTGCTCGATGGAACCTTCATATTTGTCGTCCGCCGGAACCCCTCTCAGTGAGGCCATGTCCTCCATTGCGAGCCGTCTCTTGTCTGTCTCGTCGAGACGGATATCGAAGCGCTCGATAAGGAGCGCATCCGGCAGCCCGCCAGGCATCGCGACCAGTGCGTGTGCCGGTACGGCCAGACCGCACGCGCCAGCTGCCGAAAGACAGGCATGCTCGATCGCCGGAAGGGCCTCCAGTCCGGCACCGGGGGACGGTTTCAGAATATGCGTGAATGCGCTTTTGGAAGCATCGTGCAATTCTCCCGCTGCCGTCAGGGTCATCGGAGCCTTGATCTGGACGCCGGACAGGCGGGGAACCGCGCTCCTGGCATACATATCTGCCATCCGCTGCTCCAGTGTCTCATCGAATGCCGGGGCCGGGCCATTGTAGGCACCGGTGAAGCGCCCCTCGCGCCTCCAGTCGGAAAGCCGCCCCTGAAGGATGTCCGGGGGGAGATCCCCGGGGCGGTCGTCCGCCGTCAGGATGGTTATGTTCGAAAGGTAGCGCTTGCCTCCGGCAACGCGTTCGCGTTGGTTCCTGGCATTCAGGACACGGCCCAGCCATCCTTCGGGCAGGAGACTCTCGATGAAGGGGGGCAACGCCCCTGGCGTTCCTGCACGCACCGGGTTCGGCCGCGCGTCGGGATCGGGATCCCAGCGCCATCCGGTGCCGTCATGATTGAGGGTCCCGACCGGGCTGGCATGCCAGCAGACAGTAAGACTGAGGCCGGGTGGCGCGGTGACACGGATCGGCCCTTCGAGAAAACGCTCCGCCTTGCCGGCCTCGGTGCGCCAGCCATTGGCATCCGCCAGACGCCAGAGCACGGTTGCAAGCTCCCCCACCCCGCCGGCTTCTTTGACAAGACGCTCGGCAAGCTGGAGTTTCGTTTCCTCGTCAATTGCAGCGCCGGCTTCGCTCCTGACACGAAACGACTCGAGAAACCGGAAGCGCGCCGTCGCCCGCCGGACCGTGATCTCGCCAAGACTGTCGGTAAGAGTGACCGGCTCCGTTTCCGGTCTCTGTGGAGCCCGGGTCTGAACGATTTCGAGACCTCGCAGCCTTGTCCGCTGTCCGCGATTGCCGGACAGGAACAGCCGTCCGTCGAGCGTTGGCACAAGCCGCTCTGCGCTGATGCCCGAGAGATAGGTGCGAGGATAAAGGTACTTTGCGATGCGCACGGCATGGGCAAGAATGACAGCGTCCGCATTGTCGTCAGCCCCGACGAGCACGCCGCGCATGACCTGGACAAGCCGGCCCTGCTCGACACCATAGCTTGCCCGGTGTTTGTCGATCGTTTCTCCGACGAGCTCAAGCATTATGCGACCTTCTCGTGCTTAATGCACGAATAAGTAGAATAAGAGGGACCGATAGTCAACGAATTCCGACTTTTCCTGACTTTGTGCACGCATTAGTCGGAAAGTGGGAGGAGAATGGTCCTTGTAACCCCTCAGGGAGAAGTCAGCGGTCCAAGTGAAACATACAGGCACGTTCAACGGCCATAAGCGAATTTGGGCGTATAGCTCGCGATCAGTGCGGCCTCTTCATCTTCCTCTTCATATGGATCTTCCGGCAATTCCTCGTTCGAGAGCACCGTCAGCGTATAGCCATAGCTGCCCAAGCCCACGACTTCTTCATCAAGGACTACATGCGACGGTCCGTCAAACCACTCATTCAGGTTCGTGGATCCGCATATCCTGTGCGCCTGCCTGACATTTGCCGGATCCTTGTTGAATGCCAGTGTCGTTGAACCGGGAAGCGCATCTCCCTTCCTCAGCATCCGGACTTTGCCGAGCTGTTTGAAACTATCCGACATGAAGGCATAGCAAACTCTGTCATCGCGACTGACGACGATTGCCATGGGATAAGGCGAACATTCTGCCGCCCGGATCGCGCTGGCCGTGAGCGAACACTTCGAATGCTCAGCCAGGGTTTCGATTCCCTCCAGACCAACTGTCTTGCCTCCAAGCAGGTCCCGCACCAGGCGGGATGGCATCAGGAGACCGGCTGCGAAATGATCGGCTTCAAGCTCAATTGAACTACTGCCTTCGGTAAAGCCGGCCCTTGATGCATGGATGCTGCCGGATTTGAGAATTTCCTCAGGGTGCCCTTCGAGAAAATAATGCCCCAGCTCATGAGCGACCGTGAATCTGCGAAACCCGATGCTCTCCAAAGCTATTGAATAGAATATCACGACTTGTTCTTCATGGAAAATGATACCGCCGCTTACCCCCGTAGCTCCGGCCGGCTTCTCCTCAACGCGTATTCCTTCAGCTTCCGCTATCCTGAATGGGTCGACAGGAAAGCTGTCGAAATGGAATTCGCGAGCCTTCCGCTCCCCGCACTGCCGGGCCCAGAGCAGGCGAAACCGCTTCACTCGCGGCTTTCCTTTTTCTTCTGGTTCATCTGATCGATCATCATCTGAATGAATTCCCGGTCGTCCGTCGTCAGCTGCTCTTCTCCCCGGAACGCTGTTGTCGCCCCCTCCATCGCTTCGGTCCGGCCAAGAAGGTAGTCAGACGACACTTCCAGCGCCTTTGCCAGAGCCCGCACATTCGCAAATGACGGTTTCCTGCGGTCCCTTTCGAAGTGCCCGATCGCAGCAGGTTGAAGACCTGCACGCCGAGCCAGTTCCGTCTGGCTCAGCCCCCGCATCTCCCGGGCAGATACCAATCGCTGCCCGAAATTCAGATTGTCATCAGTCATGCTTGACGCTACGCTATGAGTGTGTCACTATGTACGAGTTCGTAGGCATCCAAGCCCCACCTTCCGGTGGTATTTTTTGGTCTGGTAACCCTACGAATTCGTAGTTTATCTTAGGACGAACCAGACGGCTCGTCAAGATTCCCCAAGGAGTAACTGGGATGGGAAAGAATTCGGAAGTCACGAGCAAGAAGGCTGCTTCGGCTGCCTCGAAAGTGCTCAGGAACCCCAAATCAAGCAAGGCGGCGAAAACCGCCGCCGGGTCTGCGCTGACGCAGAGGCCCAATCGCAAAAAGTAAGAGGACAGAGCCATGAAAGACAAGGACGGAAAGGACATCGAAATCGTCGTCGATGGCACCGAGCACCAATTCATCAAGAATGACGAGATCACCTACGCTGAGGTCGTGACGTTTTCATACCCCGACTTCGCCCAGCACCCCGATGTCACCTATTCGGTGACCTACACGCGTGGGCACGGCAACAAACCCGAGGGCATTCTCGCGCCCGGCGGGTCGGTCAAAGTCAAGGACGGGATGATCTTTCGTGTTAATCGCACTGGCCAGTCATAACGACGACATCAAGCGGCTGCTGAATAAGGGATTTGCCCTCCGGTTCGACAGCAATCACCTTGTTGTCCGCGACATCCCTTATCTGAACGCGGCCGGCGACCTGTGCTATGGCGCCCTGGTCGCCAAACTGGTGTTTGTCGACAAGGTCCGTGTAAGGCAGGACAATCACCAGGTGTATTTCGCCGGATCAGCCCCTCATGGGCTTGACGGAAAACCTGTCCCGAATCTGGGAGACCACGGGGCCAGCCTGCGGCTGGAAAAGGAGGACGTCCGGGTCGAAAGGCAATTCTCGAACAAGCCCGCAGAGGGTTTTGCCGATCATTTTGCAAAAATCGAGCATTATCTCACCTTGGTTTCCGGTCCCGCCATGTCACGCCATGGCGTTACGCCTTACACGTTCAATGTCGACAACGACATCATCGAGGAATCGGTTTTCAAATACAGGGACACTCTCACGAGCCGGGCTGAAATCGGCGATCTTTCCAGTCAGCTGAAGGATGACATTATCGCAGTGATCGGCCTCGGAGGAACAGGTGCCTACGTCCTCGATTTCCTGGTGAAGTCTCCCGTGAAGGAAATCCGCGGCTTCGATGCAGACACATATTATGTCCACAATGCCTTCCGTTCTCCGGGTGGCCTTGCCGAAGCTGAATTGGGCAAGTCCAAGTCGAACGTCTACTCCGGCCGGTATGAAGAGTTCCGGCACGGCCTGTCCCTCAAAGAGGTGCACATCGACAGCTCTACGCGCGGCGAACTTGACGGCGTGACCTTCGCTTTCGTCTGCGTCGATACGGGTCCGTCGCGGAAAGAGATATTCGACCTCCTGATTGAGCTCGGCATCCCCTTCATCGATGTCGGAATGGGGCTCGACCGCAAGCGAGGGCCGCTGAATGGCATGTTGCGCACGACACTCTACGAGGCAGACAAGGCAGAAGCCATTCGCGACAAGGGGTTTGCCGAACTGGCCGGCCATCCGGATGACGAATACCGGGTCCAGGTTCAGATCGGAGAGCTGAACGCACTGAATGCCGCCCTGGCTATTATCCGCTACAAGCAGTTGCGAGGCTTCTACGTCGACGACAATGCCTCATACAATCTGCTGATGGACGTGGGTCAGCTGAAGACATTTTCGGAAGGTCCCAATGACTGAGCTGATTCTCCGGCATGTTCGCGCAGTGCCCAAAGACCTTGAGGGCGGGATACTATACGTGTCGCTCGACTATGGTGTTGCCGCGCACCTATGCGCTTGCGGGTGCGGTAACAAGGTCATCGTACCGCTCGGCCCGGCCGAGTGGAAATTCACCGAGCGGGATGGCAAGCCGACACTCTCGCCTTCGATTGGCAACTGGCAGCTCCCCTGCCGCTCGCACTACGTCATCCGGAACGGGGAAATTCTCTGGTCAGGCCAATGGTCGGATGAACAGGTTCTTGCCGGCAGGCGGGGTGAAGAAATCCGGCGCGAAGCCTACTATGCTGAACGTGCCAGGGAACGCGTATGGTGGAGGCGGGTTTGGCAATGGCTTCGCGGGCTGTTTGGTCGATAAGTCCGGTTCATCGGCAATCGGCAATCGGCACGGCCGGCGGTTAGCCATGCGCCGGGGTGATGACAATGACGTCTCCGGTTCGATGCGCCTCCACCGGAAGATAGAGTTTCAGGCTCCCGGCAAATTCATCCTGCTTTCCGGCCGGGAAGGTTCCGCTGATGCGCTCGGCGGTAAGCGCCTCGTCATCGATCCGGAGATGGATCGTGGAATACCGGTTCATTTCTTCCACCGCTTCAGCGAGGGTGACATTGTCAAACTGGATGATGCCGTCGCGCCACTTGCCGGCGCTGCTGATATCGACGGCCTTAATTTCGGGTGGCGCTCCGGGCCGGAGATCCAGCCGGTCGCCCGGCTTCAGGAGGATGCCCTTGGCGAGGGCTTCATCCGGGGACGGCGTTTCTTCAGGATCTCCCGCCCGCGGCTCAAGGGCAGTGACCCGGACCGATCCCTTGAGCAGGGTGACGGAGACGCCCTTCCCTTTCGCATGCACATCGAATTCTGTCCCGAGCGCGCGTGTGCGCGTGCCGCCCGCCTCGACGAGGAAAGGACGCGTTGAGTGTGCGACTTCGAACAGGACCTCGCCCTGTGCCAGGCGGACAAGGCGTTCGGCTTTTGAATAGCTGACGGCCAGCTGTGTGTTTGTATTGAGCGTGAGGAGGGATCCGTCTTCCAGGGTGACTTCCTGCCGCTCACCGACCGCCGTGGCATAGGCCAGCGGGGCCGGTTCGGGCCTCGGGGCCTGCAGGGAGAGGACGGCTGCGCCGATGGCGAGGGTTGCAGCTGCGCCCGCCAGCGCCAGGAACAACGGTTTGCGGCCCCTGCCCGGGTTTGCGGATCCGGGACGGGAGAGGCTTGTCCGGTCGATGACGCCGAGCGCGGCTTCGATCTCGCGATAGGCGGCCGCGTTCGCAGGGTCCGATTCCCATTTGAGGAAGGCTTCCCAGGTGTCGGGACTGACACCAGGATCCTGCAGCTCCGTATACCAGAGCGCGGCGGTCTCCCGCCGGGTCGCCTCGTCCTGTCTGCCCGTCATCGCCTCTCTCACTGACCCCGGACCGGAGGCCGCGTCGCGGCTCCGGAAAGGTTCTCGGCGATCTCGGCAACCGCCTCCGCGATATCCGTTTTGACGGTTGTGGGCGAGACTGACAAGCGCCGGGCGATTTCGTCATAGGTCAGCCCTTCATAGCGGTGGAGGCGGAGCGCATCCCGTTTGCGGGGTTTCATGGCGGCGATCGTGCGTTCGGCGATTTCGAGGCGCTGTGCATCCATGACCATTTGCTCCGGGGTGGGTGTGCGCTGGCAGGCCAGCCTGTCTCCCGCCTCGCCGATCTCGTCCGTCCTGTGTGAATGGCGGATGCGGCCGGATCTGAGATAGTTGACGGTCAGGTTGCGGAGGCTCGTGAAGACGAGCGCACGCAGCTCGTCTGCCGGCTTGTCCGCATAGGCCCGGCGGACAGACAGAAAGGCGTCCTGGACGAGATCTTCGGCATCGGCCGGGTTGGAGATCCTGGCGCGGCAGAAGCGGAGGAGCTGGTCATAATGGTGGCGGAAGATGTGGTTGAGGGCGTCTGCGCCGCGGAGGGGGATTGGGGTGGGGGATGGTGTGTTCGAACCGACATCCTTGCGCTGCCTCAAATCGTCGGAAACGATTGGTCTCAGCGGAATGCTTGACGAATGCTGGGTACGCCGAACGATAACAGATCTGGGATTCGCTTCAGACATCGCCCATGCACGCCATCGTTAAATCCAGACTGCGCCAAATCGCACATTTCTTCTGCTTACGGAGCACACTGTGCTGTCATCCGGCAAAGTGCCTCTTGTTTTGGAGTGCCGCGACCAATGACGATGCGCGGTTTTAGCCTAAGCCTGGAATGAAAACAGGGAGTACCGAATTTCTACTTTTGAGAACTTGTAGTTCTCATTATTAAGAATGTAAAGTTCTCATTTCTCGAAATGCACACTCAAATTCATCCACCTAGCTGCAGGAGCTAGGCGATGGAACTTCAGAAGGTATTTGGTGCGAATGTTCGCCACTATCGGCGTGCCATTCGGTGGACTCTCGAACGACTTGCTTCTGAAGTAGGCGTATCAAGAGAGACCATAGGCAAGATCGAGCGCGGCGTGTCTGCACCACTATTCGAGACAGTGGAAAAAATCGCTGATGCGTTAGGCGTCCAGCCGCAAGTACTCTTTGGCGCAACACCGTTTCCACCAGGCGATCGTGGAATTCTTCTGAGCGACATCAATTCCATTCTTGCCAATATGAATGATCGTCAGCTTGCCGGTGCCCGCAAAATGCTCAACGCACTGAGATCCAGTTAATCGACCGGTCCAATCGGATTTTGATAACGATTCGAATGGTCTGCGGTGACATATGGATATTGCACTATGCAATCCAGCCACGCTGCGGGACCAAGCTGATGCTCACTAGTCCTTTCCTGACATGGCCTTGAGAACGCGGGCCATCTGGTTGAGGGTTTCCTTGGAATTGGCGCGGTCGATCCATGCACGGCATTCGCGGCGGGCTTTTTCAATCGGGCTCTCTCTGGCAGGCTTGTAGCTATCTGTGCCGGTGAACAGGTCCTCGATCCCGATATTGAGAGCGTCGGTGAGAGTCAGGATCATGGACGCGCTGACCCGGCTGTTTCCTGTCTCGTATTTCTGGAGCTGCTGCTGGCTGACGCCAAGCCTATCCGCGAGTTCTGTCAGGGTCATGTGCAGGTCTTTCCGGTACCTGCGGATATTGCGCCCGACCTGCTTGTCGACCTCCGTTGGAGATCTTGAATTGTTTCGGGACTGTGCCTGTCGCTTTCTGGTCATGCCTCCCACCTCTTTTTGACGGAAGTTTTGCACACAAGTTGAAAACAAGGATAGGGGCTGAATCGTCGGAATAACTTGTGTGAGCGGGCATGGGCCCCGGCTTCCTGGAATATTCCGGGGCCATTCCAAGTCGAGATTGCCGTTCGAATTTCTCTTTTGGATTGTTTTTGGAATCTATCTTGCAGGGATTTCAGCAAGGGGGACCAAGCCATGCCGAATTGCCCTGAACTGTTACAGTCCGTCCTTCAACGCTACGAATACACAAGGACATTGTCCCGGAGCCGGTGGGCCTGGGAGTTCCTGAGGCGAAACGAGGATTTTCTCGCGGAAGCCCGGTTGCACGGACCGGATGAAGTGTCGGTCCGGACGGCCTGCCACGGAATTATCCTGATCCGGCCGCGTGTCGAGCAGATGGCCGCCGGGCGCTGGGGACTCGCTTTCTTTCCCAATCCCAACGAGGACGGTCTTGAAGCGAATGTCTTCTGGTCGGACGCCTTGTTTCCACGGCAGGTCAAGGTCCAGGTCAGTCCGGGAGGGCCCACCGGAGCCTGCCCCATTTATGAGAAGACCGTGAAACACTGCGATATTGTGCATCTTGTCGATGCCGCGGGACGCGAACACATGCTGATCAAGGGCAATGGCCATGTCGTGCAGGTTCGCTGCATCGGCATGTCCATGCTCTCGCCCGAACCGGTAAAGCTTGGCTTCCTGATACGCGGCGCCGAAAACATCTCTTCACTCTGGCGCATGCTCAAAGAGGCTCACCGGGTCTATGGTGGAAGTGAGGTACGCAGCCGCCCGCAATGGACCCGGACGGGCCTGGCTCTCCGAAACGCCCTTGTCGCCCATGATTGCGCGACGGCCGGCCTGTCCGTCCGGGAGACCGCAGCGATCATCTATGGCAACGCGCGCGCCGAGGCTGCCTGGGCGGGACCTGGCCAGTCCATGAGGGATGAAATCCGCCGGGCCCGCGCTCGGGGGAAGGAGCTTGTTTCGGGAGGCTACAGGACCCTCCTGGCCTGACGAGCCTCTGCGTGCGTGGCAGGGATCGCCCGCCCCCGGCCCGCTTGCGCGGGGCTGTCCAGGCGGCGTGAGCCCTCCTGGTGTTGGGATTGTCTGGCTGGCCCGGCTCGTCTCCGGTCACCGGTCCGCCCCGGCCGGGCGGACCGGCGCTGCGGGGGCTCGCCGGCCGGCGGCCGCACCGCGCGCTTCCCACTGGCCTTGCGGCCAGAGGGGTCACGGGTGCGTGGCATGGGCCAGGCTTCAGGAAGCCTTGCGGGTTGCCGTCTCTGCCGGGGATTTGAGCCATTTTCCATAGACCGTCACATCCTGGCGTTCGAAACCGAGCGCTTCGTAGAATCTGGCGGCGCTGTCGTTCCCGTCGCGGACCATCAATTCGAGCTTGGGCGCGCCCCGCGAGGCGAGCCAGAGGCCGGCTTCCTCCATGAGTTCGCGGCCAAACCCGTGGCCCCGGTAATCCGGGTCGACCGCAAGATAATAGACCCAACCCCGATGACCGTCGTGGCCGGCCATGATGCTTCCAACGAGTTTGCGGTCGACCGATCCTACAAGGACCGTTGACTCCCGCGCAGCCGTCGACCTGTCGATATCGCTATTGGGATCGTTCCAGGGCCTGGTGAGGCCGCACGCGTCCCAGAGCGCGATCAGTCGCGACCGGTCGGTTTCCCGGAAATCTCTCACATGCATTGCCATGACTGGCCAGTACTGGAAGATTCGCCATGCCGAGGCCAGCCCCCGGAGCCGCTGGTGACGGTTGGCAGCTCACTCTGCTCAGTCAGGCGGCGCTGGCAAACTCCTGCCGGCATGCAATCAGCGCATCGGCGGCGGCCTGTATGACCCGCGATTCGTCTTCACCGGACATGCCAGCGATCTCGATCCGGCCCTCATGGACGGCCACGCTCAAAGCGGGGAAAGACTGCCTCAGCCGGGCTGCCGCCTCATGTGCGGCACGGCTCTGCTCGAACCCGAACGGAAACCAGACAGGCATTCTCTGTCCTCCCCACAGGACACATGCGAGATCGGCGGCAGGAATCTTCGATTCGGGTGAGACGGCAAGTCACGGGTCCTGAACCGGCTTGCTCCCCAAGGATGAGGTCTCCTCCTCACGCTTCGAATGCACCTCGCCGGCGGGTGTGGGCGGACGGCACGTCTGGCCGGGCGCGCAGCCCGCGCAAGGCGCCGGTGTTTTGTGATTCCTAGCATCTGTAGGCCTCCTACCTTTCCGCCTTGCGCGTGCCGCTTGTCCGCCCGGCCTGCCGGCCTTTTCCGCCGCCCACCCCCGCCTGCCGCGGGCAGGACGCGGCAGAGAAGGAGACCCGACATGCCCTGCGAACCCGCAACCCCTGCGCCCCTTGGAACAGCTTCCGCACTCCCATCGGAGGACCGTCCCCGCATCTATGTGGCCTGCCTTGCAGCTTACAATAATGGCTGCCTGCACGGCCGCTGGATCGAGGCGACCACGCCTGACGAAATCATGGGCCAGGTACGCGCCATGCTGGCTGCCTCGCCGCTACCCGGCGCAGAGGAATGGGCGATCCATGACTATGAAGGCTTCGAAGGCGCGAGCCTGTCCGAATACGCCTCATTCGAGACTGTGTGTGCGCTGGCGGAGTTCATTGCCGAGCACGGGCGCCTTGGCGGACAAGTCCACCGCCATTTCGGTGATGACCTTGAACAAGCCCGCGCTGCCTTCGATGACTATGCGGGCGAATACCGTTCGATCGCAGAATTTGCCGAAGAACTGACCCGCGAGTGCGGCACCGAAATCCCGGCCTCTCTCCAATACTACATCGATTGGGACGCGATGGGCCGGGACATGGAAATGAACGGCGACATCATCACCGTCGAGACCGGATTCGATCAGGTCCACATCTTCTGGACGCGGTGATCGTCATGGCCAGATATCAGACCAGACCGCGTGAAGATGGCCGTGGCCCTTATCGCTGGGCACATGTCGTGAAGACCCCGGCAGGGTTCGCGCAGGGCAGCATCTATCGGCAGGCAGGTGACGAACTTGATGACAGCGACGCGCTCAAGCTGCGTGGCATCTGCGATCAGCATGGCTTCGAGCTTCGGAGGGTGTCATGAGCTTTTCCGAACGCTTTGCCACCTTCGTCTGTCCCGGTGACACGATCACCTGTGAAGTGGACGGGTTCACCGTGATGGCACAAATCGTCCTGGACGATTGTCCCGATGCGCCGGATCAACGACAAGACGGATTCTGGCCATCCCTCTATAAGGATGCGCCCGGCTTTATAGGCCCGGGAAACGGGTTCCGCGAGCGCTTCGCCAAGGCGCAGGCCGAGGCGGAAGCGGTGATGGAGGGCTGGCGCAAGGGCGACTGGTTCTATTGCGGGATCGTCCTCTCCGTCGCGCTCGAAGGCGTCACGCTGGATGCTCACGCCGCCAGCCTCTGGGGCGTTGAAGCAAACTATCCGGGATCGGATAATGCCTACCTGACCGAGGTGGCCAATGACCTCCTACCAGAGGCGCTGGATACCGCCCGCGCCGTGCTGGCGCGCCTCTGCGCAATACCAGCAGGCGAGGGGCGCGCATGAGCCGCACCCTCACCGAAAGCGAGCGGATTCTGGGTTCGCGCCCGGAGATGACGCTGGTCGTCGAGGACGACCGAGTTGTCGAAATCTGGGTCGCGGGCCGCGCGCCGTGCATTGCGATCCGCGACTATGACTGGGGCCGGACAGACCCGGCCGCCGCCTTCGACAACGAAGGCTTTCCCTATTCAGACATTCACTGGAGCGGCCCGGCATGGGCGCTTGGCCTCTCCCTTTACCCGCCAGCAAAGGAGACCCCGATGGCACAGCCCGAACTCATCCACATTCCGCTCGATCAGCTGAGCGTTTCCAAACTCAACATGCGGCATGGCCGCAAGAAGCCGGACGTGTCCGATATCCTGCCGTCCATCCGCGAGAAAGGCATCCGCCAGACCTTGCTCGTCCGCCGCGAAGGCGAAGGTTACGGCGTCATCGCAGGCCGCCGCCGTTACTTTGCCCTGCGCGAAATCGCCGGAGAATCCGGCTCAAATCCGCTCGTACCATGTGCGGTGATGCCGGAGGAAGATTCGGCTTCGGCGATCGAAGCATCCATCATAGAAAACGTCGCCCGCCTGCCTGCGACCGAGATGGAACAGTATGTGGCATTCGGGAAGCTCGCAGACGAGGGAAAGCAACCCGCTGACATCGCCACATTTTTCGGCGTGACAGAGCTTCTGGTGCGCCGCGTGCTCGCCCTTGCAGGCCTCGCCGCGCCGATCCGCAAGCTCTATGCAGAGGATGAAATCGACCGCGAAACGATCCGCGCGCTGACGCTGGCCACGCCTGCCCAGCAATCCGAATGGCTGAAACTCTGGAACAGTGACACCGAACGCGCGCCATTCGGGCGCGCCTGCAAGGCATGGGTGACGGGCGGCTCTACGATCACCACGGACAAGGCGTTGTTTGACCTGGACCAATACACCGGCGAGGTGACTGCGGACCTGTTCGGGGAACGTGCCGTCTTTGCGGACGCCGAGGCTTTCTGGGCCGCTCAGGCAGCAGAAGTGTCAGCCCGGATCGAGCAATACCTGGCCCGAGGCTGGGCCGATGTCCTCTGCCTTGAACGAGGGACTTACTTCCAGCGCTGGGAGTACGTCGAGACCACCAAGAAGAAGGGTGGCAAGGTCTATGTCGAGCAGCGCCACGACGGCACGGTGACCTTCCATGAGGGCTGGCTCAAAGCCTCCGACGCCCGCAAGAAATCCCGTCAGGACAATGACGGCAATGCAGTCGGTGTTGCGGACACAAAGCCTGAAATGTCTGGCCCGGTGGCAGATTATGTCGGCCTCCACCGACATGGCGCCGCCGCCGCCAGCTTGCTCTCTGCACCTTCAATTGCGCTCCGTCTGATAGTGGCCCATGCGATCACCGGATCGTCGCTCTGGAACGTGCGCCCGCATGTGTGCGGTGCCCGTAAGAACGAGACGCATGAGAGCGTGGCAGGCTCCATTGCACGGGCCGAAATCGACGCCGCATCCGAACGGGTTGACGCCCTGTTCAGCGCACTCGGCGCAATGCGCCCGCGCGCGAACGGCGATGCCTATTCACTCTGTGAAACCTTCTCCGCCCTGCTGGTCATGTCGGACGAGGAAGTGATGCAGGTACTTGCGCTGACGATGGCCGAAACACTCGAAGCAGGCGGGCCTGTGGTCGAGGCCGTCCTGCACGTCTGCGGCACCGATCTTGGACGCTACTGGTCGTCGGATGAGGCCTTCTTCGACCTGCTCCGCGACAAGCGGGCCATCAATGCGATGGTCGCGGACATTGCCTCGCCGAGCGTAGCGGAGAGCGTCGCCAAGGAAAGCGGCAAGGTCCAGAAGGAACTGATCCGGAACCGGATCGAGGGTGTGGATTGCACCGCCAATCCCGGCTGGCGTCCCGGCTGGATGCAGGTACCGCCGACCCGCCTTGTCGAGGGTGCAGGCTGCGCGACGGTCGAGGCGTGGGAACGGATTGCAGGCCTGTTCGAGGGTGAGGATGAAGACACTACCCAGCCCGATATGGAGCCTTGCGAAAACGCCGCTGCCTGAGGATTGTCTCCTCGCCTCCGGCAGTTTGCGAGCCGCCCGGTGCCTGGCATCGGGCGGCTTTTCGCACAGACTACGCCGCTCTGGAGATCTGCTCCGGCTCGTAGAGGCAGCTGCAATAGACAAAGCTTTGCGTCTTTCCGGATGGCGTATGGTGCATTTCCCGGACTGAGCGAATGCGCCTGAATGGTGCCCCGAAGGTCTGATGCAATTCGTCCGCAGAATATCTCTGGACAGGCAGGCCGCTGCACGTTTCGGGGCCGTCTTCGGCGAAGGTCGCGACGATTACATGCCCATCGCGACGTACGGATTTCATGACTTGATTGATATAGGTCTGCCGGTCTTCCGAGGCTGTCAAAAAATGGAATACGGCCCGGTCATGCCACAGATCGTAGTTAGATTCAGGCAATCCGATTTTCAGAATATCGCCGGCAATCCAGCGGACCTTGTTTGCCCTCTCACCGAGGCGGCTCTTTGCAGCTTGCAAAGCGCTCGGAGAAAGATCGAGCACGGTGATGTCAGTATAACCCCTGTCCAGAAGCCCATCGACAAGCGTCGATGCACCACCTCCCACGTCGATAATTCTGGCTGACTTCGGCAGATTGGCGGCCTCGATCAGAGCGAGCGAAACTTCAGCACACTCCTGATACCAGCTGACTTCACTTTCCAGCTTCGACGAATAGATTTTCTCCCAGTGCTCATCTGACATCGGATGCTTTCCTTTCAGAGCTTTTCTCAAAGATAAGCACTCGGATCCGAACCAGCAATGACCTCGACGTTCATCAGGGTGCGCGATCGACCTTTTGTCGGCTTCGCTGCAAGTAGCGAAGTTTCCGCCCCGGACGCTTCTTCTTGTTCTCAATGCCTTCCGCCGGATACCCCCTGCTCCCGTCTCTTGCCGCATGACCTGGACGGGCTGACCCGGCCCTGAAACCGGACGGACGAAGAATTTTCCTCTGCGCTACGCGCATTCACCGCGAAGCAAAATTCCCCGCCCGTCCGGTGCTCCGCTTCGCTGCGCCCGCAAGCGGTTCAGGCCCGGCTCAGCCCGTCCTCACGGTCCGGCGTCGACGGGGACAAGGGGTCCCCGGAGACAAAGCCAAAGGAACGAAAAGGAGAACCCCAATGGCAAACGCACTCGGATATGTCAGCGAGACCAAGGCCGGCTTCGAAGGCACTCTCGCCATGATGAACTTGAGCACCGCCATCCGCATCGAAAAGAATGGCGAGAAAGCCGCAGAGGGCCAGCCGGACTTCCGCATTTTTGCCGGAGAAACCTCGACCGAAATCGGCGGTGGCTGGATGCGCAAGGCGAAGTCTTCGGGACGCGAATATGTCTCACTCACCCTCGCCGACCCTCAGATCGGTCCCCGCCGGATCTATGCGAACCTCGCGCCGGTCAAAGGCAAGAAAGGCCGCCACGTGATCCTCTGGAACCCCAGGGACTAAAGGCTCCGATCACCCGCTTCGAGCCGCTCCGGAGCAAGCTTCCGGGGCGGCTTTCCCTGCGTTGAGAATCAAATTCTGCCCGCGAAACGGGCCCGCCGCCGCGCGCAGCGGGACACCGAAAATCATGGTTACCCAGAGGGGGGGCTGGAGGCTAGCAGCGACTTCGACCCTCCACATTAACATCTCTCCTTGCTTCCATTGTCCTGTACCGGGAGCAAGCCAATGAGCGAACCGAACAAGCCACAAAGCCCATTCCTGACGACACAGGAAGCCGCCGGTTACCTGCGTATTTCCGCGCGTACGATGGAGAACTGGCGCTGGTCGAATGATGGCCCGGAATACCGCAAGCATGGCGGGACGGTCGTCTACCATATCGATGACCTCAACGACTTTTCCACGGTCTGGAACAAGTCCCGGAAGCCTCGTCATGGGGCGTGATTTCGCTCCCAGGAGGAGCATGCAGCGTGGGTTTCGGACGGCAATCTGGAGCGTATTTTCTGTCGCGGGACTGGCATTGATCGTGATCCCAGCGACAGGAATTCTCCCACCGCTCCTGCTCTACAATCCAAGCGAAAGTGCGCCACTCGGATGGTATCGGATTGAAGCGATCGACGAGATTTCGCGCGGCGATCTGGTCGCCGCAAACCTGCCCATAGACGCTTCGAACCTCGCGGCGCAGCGTGGATATTTGCCGACTGGAATCCCCGTCATCAAGACCGTCGCAGCGCTCGACGGCGACATGGTGTGTGAGGAGAGGAGCCTCCTTCAAATCAATGGACTCCCGACCGTCCGCGTTCTCCCAACCGACCAGGCTGAGCGCCCGCTTCCGTCGCCCTGGAAGGCTTGCCGGCGTCTGCAGGAAGATGAAGTCCTGCTCCTCTCTGATCGGACCCCGGACTCTTTTGACGGACGGTATTTTGGTGCGGTTCAAAGGATAGACATTGTCGGGCGGGCGGTTTGGATGGGCTTTGCAGGTCAGCCGCGATTAGAGGTGTCGAAGCGGCAATCAGGGGGTAGAT
>Ga0116152_10001826_pt1 | contig 17409 bp, 16 predicted proteins | sample AD_UKC119_MetaG_FD_89894 | JGI IMG/M metagenome (GOLD analysis project Ga0116152, IMG submission 89894) | Active sludge microbial communities of municipal wastewater-treating anaerobic digesters from Hong Kong - AD_UKC119_MetaG | ecosystem: Engineered > Bioreactor > Anaerobic > Digestate... | reverse complement strand
CCTGCTCAGCAAAAGTTGGGGTTCGGGTGACCTGGAAATGACCAGAAGGATAGGGGAGCAGACCTTCGTATTCAAAGCACTGCTCTGCAGCCTGGGTGCCTTGATCCTCATCCTGATCCTTCCCTATTTCTACCGACTCTATACCAATGATGCGAAGGTCCTCCACCATGGCCTGCAGTATGGCTGCCTGCGTTCAATATTTGTCCCGGTTTTCTTCTCTTCCTACACCGTCAACACCATTCTGAGGAGCACCGGGGATGCAAAGACACCCATGTTGCTCCTGCTGGCCTCCGCTGTATTGAACATGGTCCTCGATCCGCTTTTCATGTTCAGCACCATACCTCTCACATCCCTGAAAGGGTTGGGATGGGGTATGTTCGGGGCGGCTGCTGCCACCTGCATCTCCTACTTGTTTGCCTTTCTTGCCGGGTTCTGGTACCTGCAAAGCGGCAGGGCTCCCCTTACCATCAGTGTCAAGGGCCTTTTTCACCTGGATTGGGCGATCGACAAGAAATTGCTTGCCATCGGCCTGCCCAGCGGGATCAACATGCTGCTCAGGTCCCTGATCACCATCATGTTTCTCAAGCTTGTCGCCCTGTACGGAACCGTGGCCATCGCCGCACTGGGAATCGCCAACCGAATCTATCAGTTCTGCGGCATGCCTTCCAACGGCCTCTCCATGGGGTCCGGCATCTTGGTGGGCCAACGTCTGGGTGCAAAGCAGTTCAAGGAGGCGAAGGCCGTCACGCTGCTGTCCTCTCTCAACGGACTGCTCTTTTCTCTCCCTTTCATCCTGTTGCTTCTCCTTGCCCCCGAGCCCCTGCTCAGCCTCTTTCTCGGTGGGGCATCGGTTTCCACGGAGGCTGCCGCACTGCTGCGCATCTATGGCCTATGCCTGGTCTTCATGGCACTATCGGGAGGGCTGGGCTCGGCCTTTTTCGGCAGTGGACATACCAGTCCCATTCTCTATACCTCCCTGATCAGCGGCTGGCTGGTGCAAATTCCGTATGCGTTGCTTGTCGTGCTTGTGTTTCAGCTTGAACTTCCCTGGCTGTGGGCGGCCTACCTGCTCGGCGATTCACTGGAGTGCCTGCTTCGATATCGGTACTTCCGTTTGGGTGGTTGGATGCAGGAGCGTTGACGTTTGTTCAATTTATTGCGACATTATAGATGATAGCACAGGAGGCTAGTACTATGTCAGAACGAAACACATCAATACTCCAGAATGTCGCAGCACGCGAGCGGACCATACTGAAGAACGTATACCTTTGGATGACCGCAGGATTGGGTCTTACCGCCTTGATCGCTTTCTTTGTGGCCAGCAATCCCCCACTGCTTCGTGCTCTGGTCGGCAATACCATGGGCTTTCTCTTGATTGTCGTCGGTCAGTTCGCCCTTGTTTTCTACCTTTCAGCTCGACTGGACAGGATGAGTCAGGCAAGTGCAATCGGAGCGTTCTTAGCATACTCCGCCCTGAACGGCATCATGCTCAGCACCATATTCGCCGTCTATGCCGGCGTGGTGATTTACAAGACGTTCTTTACCACCGCCCTCATGTTCGGCGGCATGAGCATCTATGCCATGACCACCAAACGGGATTTGAACAGGTTCGGCTCCTATCTGGTCATGGGATTGTGGGGCTTGATTATCGCCTCGCTGATCAACATGTTTTTCCGTTCATCCGGATTGGAGTACCTGATCAGCTTCATCGGCGTCGGAATTTTCCTTGGGCTCACCGCATGGGACACCCAGAAAATCATCCGGATGAATGAGCAGTATGGATCGGGCATTGACGAAGAGACGTTTACCAAACTGAGCATCATCGGTGCTCTTTCCCTGTATCTCGACTTCCTGAACCTCTTTCTCTTTTTCTTGAGGATTTTCGGTCGTTCGGACAACCGCTGATCGCTCACCAATAGATAGAATCGGCTGCCGGAAGGCAGCCTGTTTTTTCATTGCCGATAGCTGACGGCTGAAGGGTTTGCCAGGCTCTTCTTCAAAGCCTCATAGCTGATCTCTTCCATATCGATATAACAGCTTCTTCTTCCCACCTGCTCAAGACAATGGGCGTCCGAGCCGGTAAGAACGGCCAGGTTGTGTGTATCGGCTTGAACCGGAAGGTGAATAGCCTCCAAGGCGGAATAGGGTAGGTCGGGAAGAAACCCTAGGTTGGCAAGCACACTGTTGGCAAAGCGGTCGATATGGGCCGGGATCACCAGGGCATCCCTGCTGAGCGCCTCCTCCACCACATCGCTGAAAGCGAGGGAGGTGGAACCGACCAAGAGCTTGTCCACCGTCCCAATCACTTCGCCCTCGATATCGACCACAAGCTGATTGCCGAACAGGTCGGTTCGGTTCTTCTTGTCAGGGAGTAGAAACTCAATGAACGAACCGAACTCAAGGGCATCCTTGAGATGGGAGAAGAGCGTAAGAACATGTACATCCTCAACGGTGGAAACTTCCAGACCGAATAACGGCAGGATGCCGCACAACCGGCAGGCCTCATCAAAGGCAACGAGGTTGCGGGCGCTGTTATGGTCGGTCAGGGCAAGGATCTGAATGCCCTGTTCCATTGCTTCGACGGCCAGCAGGGCAGGGGTGAAGTCATCGTTTGCGCAGGGTGAGAGGCAGCTGTGATTATGGAGGTCAATCTTTGCCTGCATTGATCCTTCCCAAGGCTGCTGCAATGCGACAGCTTGCCTCGAACTGCGTTGCAGCAGTGGTGAAAATCGCAATTCCCTCATCTTTGGCGGCTTGCAGCATATCGGAAGGAATGCTGCGATTGTTGCAGATCACCAAAGCTCGGATGCCCGCAAGAGAAGCAACGGCGACGGTGTTCTTGTGAGCTTGGATCGTAATCAGGACACTCTCTGCAGGGGCGTTTCCCATCACATCACTGAGCAGGTCGCCGGTGTAGGCGTCCTGTATCTGCTGTGAGCCGTTTCCCATGTATTGGGTGGTGAATCCTTCCAATTGTGCCAAATCCTGAACAATCATCCTATGTCTCCTCTTGTTTCGGATGCAACTCTATCGTGCATACCACGGTAGTCCCGTTTCTGTTGCTCTCGATGGTAAAGTCATCAGCCACCGACCTGACGTTGGGCAGTCCCATGCCGGCTCCGAATCCAAGGGAACGGATCCACTCACTGGCAGTCGACCAACCTGGAGTCATTGCCGCCTCCACATCGCTGATGCCCGGTCCGCTGTCTCTTGCAGTAATCTGCATCGTCTGCGGCGAGTACTCGGCGATCAACTCCCCTCCGTCTGAATGAACCACCAGGTTCATCTCCAACTCGTAACTCGCAATGGCGGCCCTGCGGATGATATGGGGTGCAATCCCTGCACTCTTGAGTCGTTTCTTTATCTCCGTGCTGGCATATCCTGCATTCTCGAAATCATTCTTCATTATGGTGTAGGTGTGGATTTCCCCGCTCATCTCCTCGCTGAGGCTTGTGGTGCGGGTGCGTTTCTCCAGCTCCTCGATCTCCCGGTTGATTTCCACCAGCAACGTGCTGGTGATATCACGGCTGGTTATCATCCCAACCAATTCCTTGTGCTTGTTGAGCACCGGGAACCGATGGTAGCTGAAGCGGTCGAAGTAGCTTATTGCAAACGAAATCGGCATATCATCCTCGAGGACGATGAGGTTACGCGTCATGTGGTCCTGCGCCTTTTCCTCTATATATCCTTTATCGAGTGCTTGGATGATGTCATCCATGCTTACAATCCCTATCAATCGCTTGCCGACTACAATGGGAAGACCTGTCACCTGTTTTTCGCGCATGATGTGTTGAATCTGCCTGAGCGTGGTTTCCTTGCCGGCGGTAACAAGATCGGTGGTCATGACATCCTTCACCTTCAGTCGATAGATCAATTCAAGGATCACATTCGGCGAGGTGATGGTATTGATGGGTATCTCTTGCATAGGTTGAGTATACAACAGCTTTGCATGCGTGCAAAGAAAGGTTGGCTGTCAGTTTCATGTTTTCCTACTGCCAAAACATGATTTCTTTGCTATATTGAATGCGTATGAATACTGTTCCATCGCTGGCTCTTGTGTATGAAGACCCTTTTCTTCTGGTCGTGGATAAACCTGAGCTGTTGCCTACGGTCCCCCTCAAGAATGATCCATCTGATAAACCAACCCTGTTGGGCTTGGTTGCCCAGTCATTTCCTGAGGTGCTCTCGGTGGAGGGCAAGAATGCCTGGGAGGGCGGGGTGCTTCATCGCCTCGACACCCCAACAAGCGGCTTGGTGGTAATCGCCAGAACCAAGGAAGCGTATACAGCACTGCAGGCGATCAGCAAGGCCGAACTCTTTGTAAAAGAGTACCGGTGCCGCAGTTCACAGCGAATGGACGAATTGCTTGCCGGTTTTCCCCCATTTCCTTATGAGGATCCGGTTGCGTGCGGTGGACGGGAGGTGACGGTGGGAAGCCTGTTCCGCCATTACGGCGACAACCGCAGGCAGGTTCGGCCGGTGCTCCCGGACAGTCCCAAGCACCTGCTGGAGAAATCTACAGGAACTTTTTACCTGACCAAGATCTGGTATACAGGACAAGAGGGTGAGGCCTCAACCTTCACCTGCCGGCTGACCTCCGGGTTTCGTCATCAGGTCAGGGTTCATATGGCGTGGAGCGGCCATCCGATCGACGGAGACGGGGTGTACCACGGGATGGAGCAGCACAGCCTTGCCCTGCGCTCTGTGGCGGTTGAGTTTCCCCATCCGATAACTTCGCAACCCATGGAAATACGAATAGATACATAAGAGGAGCAAACATGGCAGATCCAAGAGAACAGAAGTTGGCAGAACTTCTCGTCACATATTCGGTACAGCTGCAGAGAGGTGAATCGTGCCTCATCAACGCAGTGGATATTCCCACCACCATGACGGAAGCCTTGATCAAAGCAGTGTATGAGGCCGGCGGGTATCCGGTGGTAAACCTATGGAACCAACGTCTTGAGCGGGCGATGTGTGAATATGCCACCGTAGAGTCGCTTACAAAGTGGGCCGACGTAGACACCTACCGCATGAAGCAGATGGATGCCTTCATCGGCATTCGGGGCATCGCGAACGTGCGCGAGCTTGCAACCATCGGCGAAAAGGCAAATTTGGCAAGCACCTACTACAATACCCCGGTGCACATGAAGACCCGCCTGCCGCATACCAAGTGGGTGGTGCTTCGCTATCCCACCGAGGTCATGGCGATGCAGGCGGGAATGGGTACGGTTGAGTTCGAGGAGTTTTTCTATACCGTCTGCACCCAAGTCGATTACTCTGCGATGGCTGAAGCGATGGCACAAGCCAAAACCTTTCTGGATACGGTCGACCAGGTTCATATCAAGGCAAGGAACACCGACCTCTCTTTTTCGATCAAGAACATGCCCTGGATTCCCTGTGCAGGAAGAATGAACATTCCCGATGGGGAGATTTACTCCTGCCCGGTCAGGGATTCGGTCAACGGAACCATCACCTACAACACCGAGAGCACCTACCACGGCCATTGTTTCAAGGACGTAAGCTTTACCTTCAAGGACGGCAGAATCATTGAAGCACATGCCGATGACGATGCACTGCTGAATGCCGTTCTCGACATTGATGAGGGGGCCCGCTACATCGGTGAATTTGCTTTGGGATGCAATCCCGGCATCATCAAGCCGATGGACAACACACTGTTCGATGAAAAGATTTTTGGATCGATTCATTTTACACCCGGCAATGCCTATGAGGATTGCGACAACACCAACCGCAGTGCAGTGCACTGGGATTTGGTGCAGATCCAGCGACCGGAATATGGTGGAGGGGAGATGTATTTTGATGGGGTTTTGGTCCGCAAGGATGGAGTTTTTGTCCATCCAAGTCTTACCTGTTTGAATTTTTCTCTCTAAACCTGATTGACACAGAGCGCATGGCTCTGGTACAACAAGGCAAACGTCAAGGGCGATGTGGAGCAATCCGCATCGCCCTCAGTCTTTTCAAGCCCGTTGGGCTTCGTACAAAGGTGTGCGGTGAGTTTCACTGCACACCACTTTTGTTTGTAGGGGGAACGTATGTACGTATCAGTGGACACGCTCTGGGTCTTGTTGGGGACAGTGTTGGTGTTTTTCATGCAGGCCGGGTTTGCAATGGTGGAGACCGGTTTCACCCGGGCAAAGAATGCCGGAAACATCATTATGAAAAACCTGATGGATTTCTGCCTCGGCAGTGTTGCATTCTGGATACTCGGCTTCGGTCTCATGTTCGGGCTTGCCGGCGGTGATGCGGCACTCCCGTTCATAGGGGTACCCGATTTTTTCATTCTCCGTGACTACGGCTCTGCCGTTCCCTCCTATGCCTTCATCATGTTTCAGACGGTATTCTGTGCGACAGCTGCAACCATTGTCAGCGGTGCGATGGCCGAACGGACCAAGTTCATCTCCTACTGCATCTATTCTGTTGTCATCAGCGCCTTGATCTACCCGGTCAGCGGCCACTGGATCTGGGGTGGCGGTTGGCTCGCAAACATGGGGTTTCACGATTTCGCCGGTTCTACAGCGGTTCATATGGTCGGAGGGGTCGCAGCATTCTGGGGAGCGAAGATCATCGGTCCGAGAATAGGCAAGTATGACAGTGAGAAACAGCCGCAGGCGATACCCGGTCATAGTCTGACTCTCGGAGCACTTGGCGTATTCATCCTTTGGTTCTGCTGGTTTGGATTCAATGGAGGCTCAACGCTCGGCCTAGCAAGCGATGAGAACCAAGTTGCAGCCTCCTCGATTTTCTTCAACACCAACTTATCTGCCGCAATGGCGGCAACGGCAACCATGATACTGACGTGGATACGGTATAAGAAGCCCGATGTCTCCATGACACTCAACGGAGCACTCGCCGGTCTGGTGGCGATTACCGCCGGGTGCGATGCAGTCTCCCCCTTCGGATCTGCAGCCATCGGCATCATAAGCGGCATAGTCATAGTCTTTGCCGTCGAATTCTTTGAGAAGGTTGCCCACATCGACGACCCGGTCGGCGCCATTTCCGTGCATGGAGTCTGCGGGGCCTTGGGAACCATCCTGGTGGGAGTGTTTGCAGTCGATGGTGGACTGGCATACGGCGGAGGTTTTACCTTGTTGGGCATTCAAATGATGGGTGTAGGAGCTGTCATGCTGTGGGTCTCGCTTACCATGGTCTTTTTATTCAAGCTTCTTCACAAGACAGTCGGTTTACGAGTCTCTCATGCTGAGGAGATAGCCGGGCTTGACCTGAAGGAGCACGGGCTCTGTTCAAGCTATGCAGACTTCATGCCGGCCGTCCCATCGGTGCTTGGTGGCAAGGTCACCGAGGAACAAGCAATCCCGGTCACCGAGGTTCCACCGGTGCAAAAACCCAGCCGCGAAGCTCCCCTTACCAAGGTGCTCATCGTCAGCAGGCAGAGCAAGTTCAATGAATTGAAGGAAGCCTTGAACGCAATAGGAGTCATGGGCATGACGGTGACCCAGGTTATGGGCTGCGGCATGCAAAAAGGGCAGAAAGAGTACTACCGCGGTGTGCCCGTCTCTCCGACGTTGCTGCCGAAGATGCAGCTTGAGACGGTTGTCAGCAAGGTGCCGGTACGTTCTGTCATCGAGGCTGCAAAGAAGGCACTCTATACCGGGCATATCGGCGATGGGAAAATCTTTGTGTATACGGTGGATAATGTGGTGAAGGTCCGCACCGGCGAGGAAGGCTACGACGCCCTGCAGGATGAGATGATTCCCGACTGAAAGAAGAGGATGGAAGGGGGCATCGGCCCCCTTCCGCTATCGTTCCACATCGAATACGATGGTGCGGTTCTTGAACAGGATGATCCTGCTTTCAAGATGAGCCTGCACCGCCTTGGCCAGAACCCTGCGCTCGACGTCTTTTCCCACGTCCCTCAGACCGTTGGGGCTGAGTTCGTGGTTCACCCGCACGACATCTTGGTCGATGATCGGCCCTTGGTCGAGATCCTCACTTGCATAGTGGGCTGTCGCCCCGATCATCTTTACTCCGCGTTCATACGCCTGCCGATACGGATTCGCGCCCTGGAAGGCAGGAAGGAATCCATGATGGATGTTGATGATCTTTGCGTGCCACTGGCTGGTGAAATTCGGACTGAGGATTTGCATATACCTAGCCAGGACAACCAAGTCGATGTCAAAGCGCTTAAGCAATGTCATTACCTTGGCCTCCTGCTCGGCCTTCGTTTCGGAAGTGACCGGCAGATAGTAGAAAGGAATTCGGAATTGGTTGGCGATTATTTCCAAGTCAGGATGATTGCTGATGATCAAGGAGATATCGCACTTCAGGTCGCCTTCATTCTTGCGGGCGATCAGGTCGTACAGGCAGTGGCTGGTCTTGCTGACCATGATGGCAACCCGGGCGTTATAGTCGCTGTAGTGGCATTCCCACGTCAGGTTGTACTCCTTGGCAAACTGTTCGAAGTCCTCTTCAAGCTCCTTTCGGGTGGTCTTGAGATCCTGCATGTCCAGTTCAATGCGCATGAAGTAGCGACCCTCGATGCTGTCGGTGTGCTGCTGGCAGTGTACGATATTGTAGTTGCGCTGGAAAAACCACGTTGAGGTGGCGCTGAGTATGCCCTTTCGATCCTCACATTGGATGAGGAAGATGATCTTCTTCTGGTTGTCTGTCATTGCTGGTGCCTTTATTGCAGAGGGGTTATTTCAGCTTCCCGGGGGTCTTCACCCAATACAATCTCTACGCTGCGCTTCGCCTCGGCCAGTGCTTTTTCCAAAGCTTTTGCCAGACGCATTCCCTCCTCGAACAGAGCGATGCTCTCTTCAAGGGATGTATCAGAGGCGTTGAGTTTTTGAGTGATCTCCTCAATTCTGGAAATATCTGTTTCAAAACTCATTGTTACTCCTTTACCAGTGCCTTTCGGCTCCCATCGGTGAATGTCAGCGTAAGCAAAGAGCCAGGTTCTGCTTGCATTCTTGATGCAACAAGCTTTCCTTCCTGGTTATGTACGACCGCATAGCCTCGGGCAAGTATAGCAAGGGGACTGAGGGCTTGCAACTCTCTGATGGCAAGTTCCAGCCGTCCTGCATAGCTTTTCAGCAGTTGTTTTTGGGCAATGACCAAGCTATTGCCTGCATTTGCGAGCAAATACTCCTTGGCGCTGATGATGCTGTTGATTCTCATCCCCATCGCCTTGGTGTCGAAACGTCTGACCTTGCTCTCAGCAAGCAACAGCCGGTTTTCTATGCTCCTTTGCAGCTGCACATGCAAATTTGCCACCTGATTTTGGTAATCCAGATATCCTTGGCTGACCAATTCCGCTGCAGCGGACGGGGTAGGAGCACGCAAGTCTGCGACAAAGTCAGAGAGAGCCCAGTCTATCTCATGGCCGACTGCACTGACTACCGGAATTTCTGAAGCATGGATGGCCTCGATCACGCTCTCCTCGCTGAAGGGCAGCAGATCTTCGATCGAACCGCCTCCACGACCGACGATCAGGACATCGCAGAGCAGAAGATTGTTGGCTTGTTGGATGCGATTGGCAATCGAGGATGCCGCACCCTCTCCTTGAACGGTTGCGGGGAGGACCAGCACATCAAGTGAGGGGGCTCTTCTTTCCAGAATATTGAGGATATCCTGCAGTGCGGCCCCGGTGGGGCTGGTCACCACACCGACCCGAAGGGGGAGCTTGGGAATTGCTTTCTTGGTTTTCTCATCGAAATAGCCCAAAGACGCATAGTGGCGCTTGCGCATCTCCAGCATGGCCAGAATCTGACCAAATCCAGATTTCTCCATGGTATCGCACTTAAGCTGGTAGGTTCCCCGAGCTCCATAGACATCCAATCCTCCGGTTACCGTAACCTTGTCACCCTCCTGGGGGGTGAAGTCGACCTTCCAGGTGGAGCCTTTGAACATGACGGCACTGATTGAACATGACGCATCCTTGAGGGTAAAGAACCAATGCCCGGTCGAGGAGGGGCGGAAGTTGGAGATTTCTCCGGTGACTTTCAGGCCGTAAAATCCCTGCTCAAGGGTTTGCTTGATCAAGCTGGTCAGCTCGGAGACGGAAAGCTCGGTCATAAACAGGTTATCCATTCTGTTGCTCCTTCTCCGGTTTTGGTCGTCCAAGCCTGTGCAATTGGTTGAGGATTCCCAAGAATGCGAGGATCGCCCACAAGCTGAAGAAGAGCCAGAAATCCAGATACCAGAAGAGGGAAAGCAGGTAGGAAACCAGCAAGGAGCCTGCAATGGCGCTTTCCAGGGCTATATAGGAGTCGAACCGGATGAGGCTGTAGGCGAGGATGATGACCTGTAACACCAGAAACATGATGAAGCTGGTCTGCAAGGGCAAAAAGCGGCGGATGAGCAAAAAAATCACCAAACCCATGCTCAAGCCGGTAAAGGAGGCTACGATCAGGTGGGCAGCAAACGACTTTCTTCTGGACAGGTAAAAAAGGAGCAAACCCCCGATGCAGAACGAGAGCAGGTTGATCAATACTCCCTGATAATCCAAGTCTGTGAACATGACGTTCCACAGCTCAGAGGGGACAGTATTTGATGCAAGGCTTGTCAGCAGTGACTGTTGTTGGAATACAAGCAGAGCAAGGGCAAGGAAAACAAGGCTGCCTGCAAAAACACTTCGGATGCTTACCAAAAGCCGTTTTGCAACATAGCCGTAGAAGCAGAGAAAAAAACCGAGCAATAGTCCGATGAACATCACCGAAGCGCCGATTGTGTTCGCATCACTTTGCATGCACTCTCCTGTTTTTTAAAAAAAAAGAGACAGCAGGATCCGCTGTCTCACAACCAAACTGGTTGGCTTAATCCTGGATGATAGCAGCTGTGGGGCAGACATCGGCACATGTGCCGCAATCGATGCATGCATCAGCGTCGATTACATAGATATCGCCTTCAGAGATAGCACCGGTCGGGCATTCGGGCAAGCAGGTTCCGCAAGCCACGCAAGCATCAGTGATCTTGTAAGCCATGATATTGACTCCTTACTTAGTTTTCATTGCTTTTGACTATATACCGCCTTTGCAAGCGAGTCAAGGAATTTGAAATATCTGTACTATGAGTACAATTAAATGAATGAATAGAAACTTTGGGCAAAACTTTTTTGAACAGCAAAAAGAAATCTTTTCTATAACCTTTAATTTGTTAGTATCTCACGAATTTCTTTACTGCAATAGGATTGTACACTACTTGAATTCATCTTTGCCGTTTGGTGGATTAGGATTACTATATTCTTAGCGGCGAAGTACGGAGGCTGGTACGCCTTCCGAGTAGCCTAGGGTCCTCTCTGGTGGAGGGCCTTATTATTTGTACACAGAATTGAAATGCATGGTGATGTACCGAGGCATCCAGTACAATGGTGCCAACTGATGGGTTTTCTCCTCTTTTTAGGGAGCCAAGGAGATTGATTTCCTGCAGCTCGTACCTGTTTGGCCGACATATTGACATTGTTGCATGACTGGCCGATACTTTTCTTGATTGGTGAAGTGACAGGTCTGTGAACCTGAAAGTAACCGATTCCTTATGTACACCGGCGAAGTGGTTAGGTCTGCGAACCTTTCAAGTACCCGGTTCTTTGAGGGGCGCACTCCGAAAGGGGTGCGTTTTTCTTGGTTGACGGGAAGGAGAGTAAGAGGGCACCAGTCGATGTCCTTGTCGACATCTTCAGTGCCATATGCAAATTTCGCACACCAAGGCACATTCTTTCAAAATTGACTCACATCTCTATACTGCAAAGCAACAAGGTCGGAATCAATGGGTTGGTTCCTGAAATCAAATCCTATTCTGCTATACTCTCCGTGTTTTCAGAAGAGCATCGCTGAGTGTCCCTATCGGGCAGGCGGCACACCAGATTCTTGGCCTGTAGATCCGTGAAAGAATGAGGGCAAGGATGGTTGTCGAGGCCATCATGCCATAGAAGCGATAGGAGAGGTGCAGAAGGAAAAGCGGAGCTTGGACGGTGATGAGCTGGGGCAGGCTGAAGAGCTCGATGACGATGAAAAGCCGGATGAATGGCATTGCTTCCATGTTTCCCAGCGCCACTTGGACGGTTGAACCGGTGATGAAGAGCAGGTTCAGTCCAAAGTACCAGAGCATGATGCGCCTGAGTTTTCCACTTGTGATCAAGGCAGGATTTTTTCTCCAGTGCTTTTTCTTGCCTGCTGCATTGAGCAGACTTGCACGAGGGCAATAGGTCTGGCACCATACTTTCTTTTTTGCTTTTGCAAGCAGGATGAAAGGAAGGGCCATGCAAAGGATGGCGAGATTGGCAAAGAGTATGGAGACAAAGCCAAGTGCAAAGTAGGCAAGTGTGATGATATACAGGTTGGGTAACAAGCCCTTGTTTCTCATACCTTCTCCATCACCAATGCCTTTGGAAAGCAGTAGCGGGTGCATTTTCCGCAGTTGATGCATCGACTTCGGTCGACAGTCGGTGCTTTCTGCCCTTTCTGGCTCAAAGCTCCTGCCGGACAGGCAGCTACAGCAGGACAGCGGTGGTTCTGCGGGCAGCGATGCTTGAGAATGGCCAGTGTTTTGGGTGTGGTGTCGGGTGCTTTCAGTCCAAACAGTGATGCAAGAGAAAAAGCCATATATATCCTCCCAAGGTGTACGGAGTACCATACAGAAAAGGCTGAGTTTTGTCAAATACTTGTCAATAACAACAATTGTTTCTGACAATAATATCTGTTTTTTCTCCCTTGCCACTTCCTCAATCTTGGTTATATAGTCAAGCAGAGTGGAGGAGTGAGCATTGAAAAAGCTTGTACTTGCTGAGAAGCCGAGTGTTGGAAGAGAGTTGGCGCGTGTTCTAAACTGCTATAGGCGGGAAACCGGTTTCATTGAAGGAGAACACTACATTGTCACCTGGGCATTGGGACATCTGGTGGAATTGGCCCAGCCTGCAGCTTACAGCGAGCGTTACAAGCGATGGTCCTTGCGTGATCTTCCCATGTTGCCGCCTGTTTTGCAACAGGAGGTCATCGAGCAGAGCAAGGACCAGTTTGCAGTGGTCAAGAGCTTGATCGAAAGAGCGGATATTGAAAGCATTGTCATCGCCACCGATGCCGGCCGGGAAGGGGAGCTGGTTGCCCGCTGGATTCTGAAGCTCTCCGGTTACCAAGGCCCCGCCCATAGGCTGTGGATCAGCAGCCAGACTGAAAAAGCCATCAAGGAAGGGTTTGCGAACCTCAAGGATGCAAGCTTGTACGACAATCTCTACAAGGCGGCGGAAAGCAGGGCTGCCGCCGATTGGTATGTCGGGATGAATGTAACCAGGGCTCTTACCTGTCATTATGATGCCAAACTATCGGCAGGCCGGGTGCAGACTCCGACTTTGGCCCTCATGACCCGGCGGGAGGATGAGATAGAGGCCTTCAGCGGACGATTCTACTGGACCCTGAAAGCAGATTTCACCCAGTTCAGCGCTTCCTATTACCCAACCGAGGACTCGATCAGAATCACCGATGAGGCAACGGCAAAACAGCTGGAAACCTCGCTCGTCGGCAAGTCGGGCAGGGTGGTGAGCCTGGAGACTGTGGAGAAAAGCGAGCAACCTCCACTTGCCTATGACCTCACCGAGTTGCAGCGGGATGCAAACAACCTGCTCGATTTCAGTGCCAAACAGACCTTGGATGTGTTGCAGGCCCTCTATGAGCAGCACAAGATCGTCACCTACCCGAGAACCGACAGCCGCTACATCACCACCGATATCGTCGCAACCCTGCCTGACAGGCTGCGCAGCCTGCAGGACACCCCCTTCAGTCCCCTCTGTGCCCGCTTTGTCAAAGAGGGGTTCCGCGTCGACGAAGATCGCTTTGTGCAGGATCTGCAGGTAACCGATCACCATGCCATCATCCCGACCGAGCAGCGGGTGGATCTTGGCCGGCTCAATGCCCAGGAAAAGGCCTTGTGGGAGTTGATCGTCCTGCGCTTCTTGGAAGTGCTCAGCCCCGATTACGTCTATCGGACCACCACCTTGACAGCCGAAGTTGAAGGGTGCCGTTTCAAGACCAGGCTGACCATTGGTGTCGAGCAGGGGTGGAGAAATGCGGCAACCCTGATCGGCAAGCGAAGCGCCCAGGTTTCGACGGGAGACGAGGATGAGGCAAGCCCTGCTTTGTTGGGCTGGAAGGAGGGCGATGAGGTGACCATCAACTCCGTCAAACTCAGGAAGCTAGCCACCACCGCCCCCTCCCGGTATACCGAAGCGACTCTCCTGTCTGCCATGGAGCATGCCGGACGATTCGTGGATGACGCATCCTTGAAAAAACGGCTGTCCAACGGCCTTGGGACCCCGGCAACCCGTGCCGACATCATTGAGAAACTCATTCAGAATCACTATATCGAGCGGGTGGGCAAGGAACTGGTGCCAACCCCCAAGGGAAGAGAGCTGGTTCGACTGGCCCCTGAAGAACTTCGTTCTCCCGAATTGACTGGACGCTGGGAGGAACGACTGGGCAATATAGCAGAAGGGAAGGAGGACGGGGATCGTTTCATCGACGACATCAAACGCAATGCTTCGGCATTGGTTGCCCAGGTGGTTTCCAGCAGCGAGGTGTTCTCTCCCCATTTTCCCGATGCAAAGACGTGTCCGTACTGCAAGACGCCGATGATGAAGGTCGTCGATGAGATTGGTCAGAACCACTTCCTTTGCCAGAAACTCTCCTGCAGTTATGAGGAGATGGAAGTCAAGAAGCGAGTGCCCAAGCCACAGGAACAAAAGTCGGCTGCACCAAAGAAGAACGTGGTGGTAAAGGTGGCGCCCGTTGAGGCTGATGCAACAAAAAAACGAGTCGTACTGAAAAAGAAACCGCAGATCCAAGCGTTTTCCCTGCCGGACGATGCATCTGCCACCTACACCTGGGAGACAGTGATCGAGGTGGTCAGACCCAGCAAGCTCGCCTACCGTTCAGAGCGCAGCGAGCGGACAAGCGAGAACAAAGGAGGATGGAGACCTGTGGCCCAATCCCAGCATCTGGTTGATCAAACTCCTTCCGGAGGCGGCAGTTTTGCAGATTTCCTGAAAGCAAATGAGGATCGAAAGAAGCGAGATCGCGAGAAAAAGCGTAAGTAATTTGATGTTTATAAACATACGCCTATAGGTTTCTGGTGTGTTCTCTGCCAGGGCACAAGTGTTCGTGCTTGGAATCCTGGAGGCTCTCATCAGAAACTTTACTCTTTCCGGCAGAGCCTTCAGTATAGTGATGGCTTGTCCCTTATCATGCACCGACTTTTGGTTTCTTGATTCAAGCGACTCAAAGAGAAAGGCTGCCAATGACAAGTATTGCCAAGCGTAGCGCGCTGTTTTCCATCAAACACATCGTTTCTTGATGGTTCCATCATTTCCTGACGCTCTCATGCAGTGAAAGATCAGGCCTTGTGGGTAGTATGAAGGACCTTATTATTTTGTGCGTTCGTTATCGGTTTAGAATAATTGCGTTGACAACTACCGCAGTCATGGTAAGATATAGTCGCTACTCATACTATAAGAAGTAGCAAGAATGCACTCATACGTCACTACAATAGGAGGAAGACATGAAAAGGAACCGAATAGGGTTACTGATGCTTGCGTTGATACTGGTATCGGGTTTGCTCTTTGCAGCTGCGCAGGCGGAGACTGCTACTCCGACGGCAGGAGGAATGGAACCTCTCAAAGCAGGCACGTACTCATGGACGGCTGGTGGAATGGGAGGCGGTTGGTACACACAGGCTGGAGCCATGTCGGCAATTGTGAAAAACACATTCCCCGAAATTACAATCAAGGTCATTCCTGGTGGTGGCACAGCAAACCCGCTAGCAGTTGATCAGGGAAAAGATGATTTTGGTTGGGGTGTGGGATATGTCGACAAAGCTGCTTACAATGGTATAGCTCCTTTGTATGACAGGGAAGTCAAGAACATCAGAGGACTGCTGGGAGGATTCTCTGTGGACTTCTACCACTTCCTTGCTGCGAAATCGACTGGAGTTACCACGATCGACGAATTTGCTGCAAAGATCAAGGCCGGAGAGAAACTCAACGTTGCTGCTCCGATGCCGGGAACCAGTGAGCGTGCCCTTACCACGTTCATCCTTGAAAACTACTATGGCATTTCCTACGAACAAATCGAGAAAAATGGCGGCAAACTGTTCCAGGCTGTCTATGGTGATATGGTCAACTATTATAAGGATCGACACGTTGATTACGTTATCGCATGTCTTGGACTTCCCGGTGCCGCAATTACCGAAATGACGATTTCCAGAGAATCAACCATCCTTGAAGCCAGCGATGATTTGATCAAGTGGAGTGCCGACACCTATGGTACTGTTGCCCTCGAAACCGGTTTGAACGTGATTCCCGCGGGAACCTACAATGGTATTGATGTGAACAAGAAGGCCATCGGACACTCTACTGAAATCATTGCTTCTGCCAAACTGTCCGACACTGTTGCCTACCATTTCGTGAAAGCTCTCATAGAGAACATTGGTGAAGTGAAGAGCATCAATCCTTCGTTTGGGAAGTATTTCACGGCTGAGACTGCTCCTAATACAATGATTCCTCTGCATCCGGGTGCTGAAAAGTATTACAGAGAGGTTGGTTTGTTGAAGTAAGAGTACCTCGGCTATCAGAAACGGACCTTCCGTAAGGTCCGTTTTTTAAAAACTAAAACAAAAGTGGAGTGAATACTATGCGTGAATTGAAAGGTTGGTTGAAATGGGTTGTCAGTTTTTGCCTAGTTGCGGTGGCTGTTTTTCATTTATATACCGCAATATTTGGAGTTTTCCAGCCAAGAATTCAGCGTGGTATTCACCTGATGGTTCTCTTGCCGATGGCCTTTCTTCTGTTTCCTGCGTCTAAAACCAAGTCGCCTACTGATCGACCGACGGTATTGGATTGTATATTAGCCATTTTGGCTATTTTCCCACCACTGTATCTGATGTTGTCGGATGCGAGACTGAATATGCGGTATGAAATGATCGATCCAGTCCATCCGGTGGAGACAGTTCTCGGCCTTATCAATATCATATTGCTGATCGAGGCGGTTCGCCGGGTTGTCGTACCTGCGATGGCCATCCTGATCAGTCTCTTTCTTGTGTATCTGGTCACAGCTCCGTATCTCAGTGCCCATGTTCTTAAATGTTATTCGTAAGAATCTTTGAGAAGTTTCCAACAATTCACATAAATATATATAAATAGCCGTGTTTACTGATTGACTTTTGTGCGCAAGTGTTATACGTTGTACGTATAACGGAGGCGGCTCATGTTCATCAACGTCGACAAAAGAAACGGCATAGTCATGGAGATTACCGGATACAGGGTTCCAGGGTGTCCCAGTCCAAAACAGCGCAAGGTCTGTATCGGAAAGATGGACGAGAACGGGGTGTTTGTCCCGAACAAGTTCTATCTCGAAAGGGCAAAGAAGGAGGAGCTCCAGGCCGAGCTTG
>Ga0116152_10001824_pt1 | contig 17411 bp, 17 predicted proteins | sample AD_UKC119_MetaG_FD_89894 | JGI IMG/M metagenome (GOLD analysis project Ga0116152, IMG submission 89894) | Active sludge microbial communities of municipal wastewater-treating anaerobic digesters from Hong Kong - AD_UKC119_MetaG | ecosystem: Engineered > Bioreactor > Anaerobic > Digestate... | reverse complement strand
GCAACGGGAACTATGGGCGAGCTTACCCCAGTTGTTGAAATTGATGGAAGAATAATTTCCAAAAACGATACACTTCAGAAAAAAATTATGGAGTTTTTCAAAAAGGAAGTCCGTGGATTGTGTGAAAAGCCTTGATTATAAAAATTCATATCTGGCAAAACTTTCTATTTTTAACGATTAAGTTAATTTATTGGCACCGCCAAAGGGTATAATACCCGGAGGCTTGCCTCGAAATTAAAGGTTTGTTTCCTACGAATGCCTCGTGGGCTTGCCCCAAGGTAGTTTACTTCTATATGTCAGTCTGAGCTTATCGAAGACCTCGCTTGCACTTTCCTTCGACTACACTCAGAATAAACTAAGCTCAGTGTGACAAAATCATTTCAAATTAACATTGAAAAACCTTAGACTCATTAGGTTAAAAATCTTCAATTTTTTAAACATTTCCATTGCAAATTTCATTCAGAAAAAACTATCTTTGCACCGTTCAAAACAGGGGTGGTATTTTCGCCCTTAGATAACTAAAAAATAAACAGTTACTCATGTCACAAGTTACAGGAAAAGTTGCACAGATTATTGGCCCGGTAGTTGACGTTGCGTTTGATAGCGGCGCGGAACTTCCAAAAATATATGACTCCTTGGAGGTAAACAACAACGGAAACCTTTTGGTTCTTGAAGTTCAATCGCACATTGGTGAAAATATGGTTCGTACCATATCCATGGATTCAACCGACGGTCTTAGCCGTGGAGTTGATGCCGTTGCAACCGGAGCGCCAATACAAATGCCTATAGGCGATGATGTTTACGGCCGACTTTTCAATGTAATTGGTGATGCTATTGACGGTATCGGAAACTTGCCAAAAGCTGGCGATAAAGGGCTTCCAATTCACCGTGAAGCTCCAAAATTTGAAGATCTCTCAACTTCTACCGAAGTGCTGTTCACAGGTATTAAAGTAATCGATCTTATTGAGCCTTATGCAAAAGGTGGTAAAATTGGTCTTTTCGGTGGTGCCGGTGTAGGTAAAACGGTACTTATCCAAGAGTTGATCAACAATATTGCGAAAGGCCACGGTGGTCTTTCCGTTTTCGCCGGTGTAGGTGAACGTACTCGTGAGGGTAATGACTTACTTCGTGAAATGCTTGAGTCTGGTATTATAAAATACGGAGACGATTTTATGCACTCTATGGAAAACGGTGGATGGGATCTTTCAAAAGTTGACAAAAAAGCGATGAAAGACTCAAAAGCAACTTTTGTGTTCGGACAGATGAACGAGCCACCGGGAGCACGTGCACGTGTGGCGCTTTCAGGTCTTACAATTGCTGAGTATTTCCGTGACGGGGCTGGCGAAGGGCAAGGAAAGGACGTGCTTTTCTTCGTAGATAACATTTTCCGTTTTACACAAGCAGGTTCTGAGGTTTCCGCACTTCTTGGACGTATGCCTTCTGCGGTAGGTTACCAACCAACTTTGGCAACAGAGATGGGCGCAATGCAAGAGCGTATTACTTCAACAAAAAGAGGTTCCATTACATCAGTACAGGCGGTTTACGTACCTGCTGATGACCTTACGGATCCAGCACCGGCAACAACATTTGCCCACTTGGATGCTACAACCGTACTTTCGCGTAAAATTGCTGAGCTTGGTATTTATCCAGCGGTGGATCCATTGGATTCTACTTCTCGAATCCTTACCGAATCAATTCTTGGAAAAGAGCACTATGCTTGTGCGCAAAGAGTAAAAGAGCTTTTACAGCGTTATAAGGAATTACAGGATATCATTGCGATTCTTGGAATGGAGGAACTTTCCGAAGATGATAAACTGGCCGTTGGCCGCGCACGTCGTGTACAGCGTTTCCTTTCACAGCCTTTCCACGTAGCGGAGCAGTTTACGGGTATCCCTGGAGTTTTGGTTGACATTAAAGAAACAATCAAAGGGTTCAACATGATTATGGATGGCGAATTGGATCACCTTCCGGAAGCTGCCTTCAACCTTAAAGGAACTATCGAAGAAGCTATCGCCGCTGGCGAGAAAATGCTTGCTGAAGCTTAATTTAATTAAGAATTAAGAATGCAGAATTCTGAATTAAAAAACAGTTATTCTGAATTCATAATTCTGAATTCATAATTTAAAAGTATGTACTTAGAAATAGTAACCCCAGAAGCATCCCTTGTAGCAGGCGAAGTTGAAAGCATAACCGTTCCGGGTGTGGAAGGCGAATTTCAAATGCTGAATAACCACGCTCCTATCGTTTCCGTTTTACAGGAAGGAAAAGTAAAATTTAAGGGAAATCCAACCATAGCGGAAGGATTTCAGAAAAAGTTTACCAAGGAAGCAGATACTTGGGTACTGCATATTGCTGGCGGGACCGTGGAATGCAACAACAACCGCGTGATGGTTTTGGCAGATTAAACAGCTAAAAATTCAAAATATTGTAAAATCCCAAATTCCAAAATAATAGAATTTGGGATTTTTGTATTGGCTAAATCCTTAAACTTATAGTAACATTACGCCCACAGTATTTGTAGTATTTGTAAATTTACCTATTCAAGAACGTTATGCAGTTACAGCAGATAGATAGGGTAAAGACCATTACCAAGGAAGATTTTCTGGAAAACTATTTTAAGCCCCAAAAACCCGTTGTTATTGAAAGGTTTACTGAGCACTGGCCTGCATTTTCCAAATGGAACCTCGATTATATGGCCCAAGTTGCCGGAGATAAAACGGTGCCCTTATACGATAACCGCCCGGTAAGCCATAAAGACGGTTTTAACGAGCCACACGCCAAAATGAACATGCGTGAGTATGTGGAACTTCTTAAAACCGAACCTACCAAATACCGTATTTTTCTCTGGAACATTTTAAAGGAAGTTCCCCAGTTGCAAAACGATTTTACCTACCCCGATTTTGGATTAAAATTGATGAAAGGCCTGCCCATGCTCTTTTTCGGCGGAAGGGACTCGTACACTTTTATGCACTACGACATCGATCTGGCAAACATTTTCCATTTCCATTTTCAAGGGAAAAAAGAAGTCATTCTTTTTGACCAAAACCAGAATGATTATCTCTATAAAATTCCACATTCATTGATTACCCGTGAAGACATAGATTTCCACGATCCCGATTACAACAAGTGGCCTGCACTAAAAAAAGCAAAAGGGTATATTGCCCATCTGGAGCATGGCAACGTACTTTATATGCCCGAAGGTTACTGGCATTATATGCGCTACGTAACCCCCGGTTTTTCCATGAGCCTTCGCGCCATTCCGCGAAACCCGAAAAATTTAGCAAAAGCAGTCTATAACATTGTCTTTATGCGCTATTTTGACCAACTGATGCGTAAGCTAAGGGGCCAAAGATGGATTGATTGGAAAAATGAGCAAGCCATCGTTCGTACTAATAAAGCGTTGTAAATTCTTAATATTTCAGTATCTTTCTTATAAATTTTTCAATATGAAATACTTCATAATAGTAATCGCACTCCTTTGTATGCAGGCAACTTTTGCGCAAGCCTTTTCTGGTAAAGGGGATATAAAATTTCAGGTTGGCGCCAATTTTCAAAATAACGGCACCGGAGTTATGGGCAGTTTGGATTTTGGTGTGGGTGAAAACATTTCACTGGGCGTTGCTTCCGCTTATCTTTTAGGAATTGATAAAATCACAACTATAGAAGGCAATGAAGAACCATTTGCGAAATTTGAGGATCGTTTTGACTTAAGGGCACGTTTCAATGCAAACCTTGGCAATGTGATAAACGTTGATGAAAATTTTGATGTGTATCCCGGCCTGTACGTAAGCCTAAAAAACTTTGGTGGCCATCTGGGTGCTCGCTATTTTTTTACCAGCGGTTTTGGGGTCTTTACCGAAGTGAGCGTGCCTATTTCAAAATACAATACGGATACCCTAACGCCAGCGGAAAAACTTCATAATCAGGTTTCTGTTAATGTTGGGGCTTCATTTAATATTTAGTTTACTTCAAAATTTCTCCGATCATACTATAAACCATTTCACTTTCCCAGCCACGATAAAAAAGATAATCGACGAGTTTCTTGCGTTTTTTCTGTAGATTTTTTTCCGAAGCCAATTGCTGCAAACGCTTTTCTACCAATGTTTCAAAGGTTGAATAGTATTCGGCATCGGGAATTTCCTTTAGGGCAATCTGTATGTTGTATTTTGAAATATCGCGCAGTTTCAGTTCGTTCACGATCCTATTCCTTCCCCATTTTTTGGTTCGGAATTTTCCACGGGCAAAAGCCTGCGCAAAACGGGTTTCGTTTAAAAAATTGTGGCGCAGCAAATGATCGATAATTTGGTCCGCCGCCGCGGGAATCATCCGCATTTCATACAGTTTTTGATGCACTTCCTTATGGCAGCGCTCTTGGTAGGCGCAGTAGCGTTCCATTCTTTTGGTGGCTTCGGCAACGGTGTGTGTTTTGTGGGTGCTCAAATTTTTTGATACAAAATTACAATTTTAGGAAAATTACCCCTTCCGTCTCTACTATTTTCAGCTTTAAAGCTGAAAATAGTAGCGCCACCTTCCCCTGAAAAAGGGGAAGGAACCTCTTGTGGCCCTATTGATAATGAGAGCTTCCCTACCTTTGGGAGGCCATTGGGGGCGGGATACAAAAAAACCCCTTCAAAATCAATTGAAGGGGTTTTGGTCATTTTATCAATCCACCATCTTTATCGTGGAAGTGATATTCAAGATACGTATATGCATCTCGCGGTTGAATTTTTATCCATTTTTTGTGCTCCAAAAACCATTTGGTACGCACACTCGGGAATCCTTTGGTTAAAAAGGCCGCTATAAAAGGATGCGTGTTTAAGGTTATCTTTTTATAGTCTTTTTGGAAAAGGCGTTTTACCTCTTCATTTATTCTATTGATAACAATAATAGGCGCTTCAATTTCACCATTTTCATCTCCGCTTCCATTTGCGTTTGGATCTTCTTCACGGGTCTTGATGTTCATCTCTGGCCTAACACGTTGGCGGGTTATTTGAATCAACCCGAATTTGCTCGGCGGGAGTATTTTGTGTTTTGCCCTGTCATCTTTCATTTCATCACGAAGATGATTATAGAGCTGCTTGCGGTGGTTGGCATTTGCCAAGTCAATAAAATCTACCACAATAATTCCTCCCATATCGCGCAACCTTAGCTGTCTTGCCACCTCGGTGGCTGCAATTAAATTCACTTCAAGGGCTGTCCCTTCCTGTGTTTTTTGCTTGTTGCTTCGGTTACCGCTGTTCACGTCTATTACGTGCATTGCTTCGGTGTGTTCTATTACCAGGTACGCGCCTTTGCTGCCTGATACTGTTTTTCCGAAGGAAGTTTTAATCTGTCTTTCAATCCCAAATTTTTCAAACATTGGGACATTGCTGTCATAAAACTTTACGATATTGTCTTTTTTCGGTGCAATTTCCTGCACATAATCTTTTATTTGCAAGTAAAGGGTCTCATCGTCAATATGTATTGCGGAGAATGAATCGTTAAACATATCGCGGATGATGGATGCTCCTCTGTTTAGCTCGCTCAGCACTTTTGAAGGGTGGTGCGCCCCTTGTAGCTTCTTACACATCGCCGTCCAGCGATCCATAAGGTTCTGTAAATCCTTGTCCAGTTCTGCTACTTTTTTGCCCTCGGCTACGGTTCTGATAATTACCCCAAATCCTTTTGGTTTTATGCTTGTTATCAAGCGTTTTAACCTGTCTTTTTCTTCGTTGCTTTCTATTTTTTGGGAAACAGAAACTCTATCGGAAAACGGGACCAACACAATATATCTTCCGGCTATGGAAAGCTCGGAACTTATACGTGGTCCTTTAGTGGAAATGGGTTCTTTTACAATTTGAACCAAGATGGATTGATTGCTTTTTAGGGCATCATTTAAGTTGCCATGCTTATCAATCTCTTTTTCGAATGGAAAATTATTTAAGGTATAATCCTTTAACTTACCTGAGCTAACACTTTTCACAAATTTTAATTGCGAAAGTACTTTCGGGCCAAGATCGTGATAGTGTAAAAAACCATCTTTCTCATAGCCCACGTTCACAAAGGCGGCGTTTAGACCAGGAACCGTTTTGCGTATTTTGGCAAGAAATATGTCGCCAACCGTAAAATTGTTGTCCTCTTCTTCCTTGTGAAGCTCTATAAGCTTTCCATCCTTTAAAAGGGCAAAATCAACTTCTTGTGAACCGGACCTAATAAATAATTCGTAGTTCACGTTACATTAATTTTGTTGTTCCGAAGTATAATCCGGAACTAATTAAACAATATTTTTCACAGATTTATATAAAATCCGGCGAAACTGCATCAAAACCAAAAGCCGGCTGTTGCAATCTCATTTTCAAAGAACGATTTATCGTTTGTTTAATTCGGAAATAGCTCCAAAAAAGCAAAATTTCCGAAACACTTTTAAAACAGAAAAAGTAGTTTAGAAACTACTTTTTCTTTTTGTGGCGGTTAGCGCGACGACGCTTTTTACGCTTGTGGGTCGCTACCTTATGTCTTTTTCTTTTTTTACCACTTGGCATACTAAAGTTTTTTTTAATGCTCCACCAAAGTGGAACGGGTTAGAATTATTTTACGTCCACGTTGGTCTTTACACCTTCAACAAAAACTTTTGCAGGTTTAAAAGCCGGAATATTGTGGGCTGGTATTTTAATTGTTGTGTTTTTTGAAATATTTCTTCCTGTTTTTTCAGCTCTTGTTTTGATAATAAAGCTTCCAAAACCTCTTAAATAAACGTTGTCACCACCTTCAAGAGAATTTTTCACTTCTTCCATAAAGGTCTCAACAGTAGCTTGTACTTCATTCTTTTCCATTCCTAGCTTTTCTGAAATTTTTGCTACGATATCTGCTTTCGTCATTACTTTTAAATTTTAATTAATTTTCTTTTACTAGATTTTTTTTAGAGACCGCAAATATACATATTTTAAAATCAATAATTCAAACCTTAATCCTTTAAAATTTAAAGGGATATAGATTAATTTTACACAATGCCCAAAACAGCTCCATATTTTTCCAATAAACTCATTGCGTGGTATTTACAAAACAAACGTGACTTACCTTGGCGAAATACCACCAACCCATACCATATATGGCTTTCTGAAATTATGCTCCAGCAAACAAGAGTTTTGCAAGGTTTGCCCTACTATTTAAAATTTGCTGAAGCCTATCCAAAGGTGGAAGATTTAGCGAATGCTCCCGAAGATGAGGTTTTAAAACTTTGGCAGGGTCTGGGTTATTATTCCCGAGCTCAAAATCTACACGCAACAGCAAAAATGGTCTCGGAAGAAATGAACGGTGTTTTTCCAAACAATTATAAAGATTTATTGAAGCTAAAAGGCGTTGGCGATTATACAGCAAGCGCCATTGCAAGCATCTCGTTCAACCGTCCCGAAGCTGTGGTTGACGGAAATGTGTATCGCGTGCTTTCACGGTTTTTTGGAATCTCCACTCCCATAAATTCTACCACGGGGCACAAGGAATTTAAAAAGCTTGCGCAACGGTTGATTGATAAAGATCAGCCGGGAACTTTTAACCAAGCCATTATGGAGTTTGGCGCGCGCTATTGCGTGCCGCAAAGCCCAGATTGCGAAAACTGTATTTTCAACGATAGCTGTCTGGCTTTTCAGCAGAAAAAAGTTTCGGAATTGCCTGTAAAAACTAAAGCGAAGCCAGTAAAAAAAAGATACTTTAATTATTTGGTTTTTCTTTCGGAAAACGAGCATATTATTTTGCAGCAGCGTACCGGGAAAGGAATTTGGCACAAACTATATGAATTTCCGCTGATTGAAACTTCAGGGAAAATAAATCTTTCGAAGTTGAAAAAACTTCCACAGTTTCATGACTTTTCAGAAAAAATAAATGTTAAGTCCATTTCCCTTTTCAACGAAAAACCGGTTGTCCATAGACTATCGCACCAACATTTAAACACACTTTTCTGGATTGTAGAAACTTCGGAAACTACTGAAAATGCAATTCCAATTACTGAAGTGAAAAATTATGCCGTCCCGGTTTTGATTGAAAATTTTGTTTCGGAATTTTTTGAAGATTATTAATTGTTTACACCTTAATATTGCAGCAGCAAATCATTTCATATAAAAATTTAAAAATTCCTTATATTTAAAACGCAAAATCTACCTTTGCACAAATAAATAAAATTACAATTATGAGTGGAACATTGAACAAAGTAATGTTGATTGGGCATACCGGCGATGATGTGAAAATGCATTATTTTGAGGGCGGAAACAGCTTGGGCCGTTTCCCGCTTGCAACCAATGAAACCTATACTAACAAAACGACGAACGAACGTGTAACCAATACGGAGTGGCACAATATCGTAGTTAGGAACAAGGCCGCAGAAATTTGCGAAAAATATTTAAAGAAAGGCGATATGGTCTATATTGAAGGCCGTCTAAAAACTCGCAAATGGCAGGATGATAAAGGAATGGATAGGTACAGTACTGAAATCCATTGCACAGATTTTACCTTTTTAACCCCAAAGGGTGAAAGCAATGGCGCTTCAAATAACAATTCTGGACAGAACGCTCAGAAACCCCAGCCTACACCAACACAACAAAACAACAATTCAGCTTCTGAAGAAGAGGATGATCTTCCTTTTTAACGTTTAACTAAAACCTATAACTTGGACACGGAACCCCCTGGTTTACTATTCTTTTTTAACGTTTTGGATGTTACCCAAATAACAAGCGCCGTATTGTTGCTTGTTCTTTTAGCCTGTTCCGCCCTTATATCGGGTGCCGAAGTGGCGTTCTTTTCTTTAACGCCTTCTGATTTTGAAACCAACGAAGAAAAAACAATTGCAAAAAAACTGGGCATCGTCCAGCGTTTGTTGGCAAGGCCGAAAAAACTTTTAGCTACTATTTTGGTGGCGAATAATTTTATAAATATTGCTATTGTATTGCTTTTTGATTCTTTGAGTGATGATCTTTTCTCTGGAATACAATCCAACTTTTACGGAATTGATGTTCGTTTCATTGTTGAAGTGGGCGTAGTAACATTTTTCATTTTACTTTTTGGTGAAATTCTTCCCAAGATTTACGCCAACCGCAACCGTATCTCTTTTGCAGTATTTATGGCGCAGCCGCTCAATATTCTGGATACATTATTATCGCCCATCAGCTTGCCGATGCGTTCTGCCACTATCTATCTTCACGATCGCTATGGAAAACAGAAATCAAACATCAGCGTTGACCACCTTTCGCAGGCTTTGGAGCTTTCAAATAAAGACACGACGCACGAAGAACAGAAAATTCTACAGGGCATTGTAACCTTTGGAAATACCGATACCAAGCAGGTAATGAAAAACCGAATGGATATTTTTGCGCTAAACGAGGAGCAGCCCTTTAAGGAAATTCTCCCCGAAATTATCCAGCACGGCTATTCGCGCATTCCTGTTTACAAAGACAGTATGGACAACATTACGGGCATTCTGTATGTGAAGGACCTGATACCTTACACAGACCGTAAAATCCTGGATTGGAAAACCTTAAAACGGGAAGCATACTTTGTTCCAGAAAACAAAAAACTGGACGACCTGCTCAACGAATTCAAGGAGATGAAAATGCACCTCGCGATTGTTGTGGATGAGTACGGTGGCACAAGCGGTTTGATTTCTTTGGAAGACATTATCGAGGAAATTGTTGGTGAAATAAGCGATGAATTTGACGATGAAGGTTTGATATTTTCAAAATTGGACGACAGTACTTTCGTTTTTGAAGGCAAAACACCGCTGAAAGATTTTTATAAAGTGATAAAACCCGAGGATCCAGAAATTTTTGAAGGAGAAAAAGGAGAAGCTGAAACCGTGGCGGGATTTCTTTTAGAGATCTCAAAAGGTTTTCCAAAGAAAAACGAAATAATATCTTTCCACAATTATGCGTTTACCATTGAAGCATTTGAGGGCAAACGCATCAAACAAATAAAAATTACCATTGAAAATCAATAGAATCCTTTTCTTTTTACTTTCAATCATTTTTATCCTCGCTTCCTGCGAAGATGACGTTTTAGTAAAACCTTCGGCAATGCTCCGTCTGGATTATCCAAAGCCCGTTTACCGTACCTTAAACACGGACTGTCCCTATTCTTTTGAAATAAATGGGAACACCACTATAGTTAAAAAGAGTAATTGCGACATCAATATAAGCTACCCACATATGCGGGCTACTTTATACATATCCTATCAAGATGTGCGCGATAACAACTTGGATTCACTATTGCAGGATGCACAAAAATTAGCTTATGACCATTCTATAAAAGCAAACAGCATTCCTGAGCAACCTTTTATAAATCCTGACAAAAAAGTGTACGGAATGTTTTACATGATAAACGGAAATGCCGCTACCCAAGCCGAGTTTTACGTAACTGACAGCATCAATCATTTCTTGAATGGCGCGCTCTATTTTGACGCCAAACCAAACTTCGATTCTATCTATCCAGCAGTGGTCTATCTTCGTGAAGATATACGCAAGCTAATGGAAACGGTCACGTGGCGTTAGTCCTACCGTTTTCTGCCAAAAATTTGGCAGAAACCAATAAAATGATTGTTAGCGCAAAACATCCTGTAAATTAACTAGAAAACCCTTTGTTGTTTAAGTTTTAAAAATTATATTTGCACCCGCTTTTACCGTACGGTGAAAGCATTTTGTTTAACTAATTTATAAACGATTCGCTATGTACGCAATTGTAGAGATAGCAGGGCAGCAAGTAAAAGTTGCCAAAGACCAAAAGGTTTTTGTTAATCGTTTGCCAGTTGAAGAAGGAAAAAAAGTGTCTTTTGACAATGTACTTCTTATTGGTGACGGAGACAAAATTACCATTGGCGCCCCGGCTATAGACGGAGCTCAAATAGGAGCCAAAGTCGTAAAACACCTTAAAGGTGACAAGGTTATTGTATTCAAAAAGAAAAGAAGAAAAGGTTTCCGTAAGAAAAACGGTCACCGTCAGTATCTTTCTGAGATCGTAATCGAGAGCATTGTAGCTTCAGGGGCTACACCTGCCAAAAAGGAAAAAGCTGAAAAAGCTGAACCGAAAAAAGAAACTAAAGCTAAAGCTGCTGCCCCTAAGGCAAAAGCCGAAACTAAAGCACCCGCAAAAAAAGCCGCTCCTAAAAAAGCAGCCAAAGCGGATGATCTTAAAAAGATTGAAGGTGTGGGGCCAAAAGCCGCAGAGGCTATGGTTGCTGCCGGAATGGACACTTTTGCCAAAGTAGCAAAAGCAAAACCCGAAGCTATCGCAACCATTCTTTCCGAAGCAAGTTCAAACTTAGCACACTTAGTTACCGATACTTGGCCAAAACAAGCAAAATTGGCAGCAGACGGTAAGTGGGACGAGCTTAAAGAATTACAAGACAAATTAGACGGCGGGATCGAAAAATAATCCTGCTAAAGTATAATATTAAAACCGAAACAAAATGGCTCACAAAAAAGGAGTTGGTAGTTCCAAAAACGGTCGCGAATCAGAATCGAAACGTCTTGGCGTCAAGATTTTCGGAGGGCAGACTGCCATTGCAGGAAATATCATTGTAAGACAAAGAGGTTATACGCATCACCCAGGTGAAAACGTATACGGCGGCAAAGACCACACCCTTCACGCGCAAGTGGACGGGGTAGTAAAGTTTACCAAAAAGAAAGACAACAAGAGCTACGTTTCAATCGTTCCAAACGCTGAGGCATAGTAAACAATCTTGTTTTATAAAAAAGAAAAGCCTTCACAATATTGTGAAGGCTTTTTTTAGTTCCTTTTTTAAGTTAATTGAAAAAGTATGTACTAGGGACCGTTAGGCTTTTTGGTGTCTGATAAAGCTGAAAAAGTCGCAAAAAAACTAAGTAATAAAAATATCTGTTCCGTGGTTTACGGTTTTGTCTATATACAATTTATAGTCGTGTTACTCTAAATGCTTCCCCGTTAACTGTAGGCAAGAAAATCATCTTTTTTCAGGCACTACACCATGTTTTAATAGTTGAATCTCATTATTATATGCTATTTTAGTACTCTTAAAAATCCATTTTCAACTTTTCTGAACTTTGAATTATTTACGCCCCATCATATTTTTAATTTCTTTTATAGGATTTGCGCAAAATAGCCAAGACACTATTTCTACAGAAAACAAGGCAGCCCATACCGTGCTTAAAGATTCTCTCAAGGCAATGCAGGATCGTGCAGATTATATGTTGTTTGAAGGAAAATACGACTCCGTTATTTTAAAATCCATAGATAATATAAGACTGGCAGAACGTATTGGCGATATAGATGCCGCCTATTATTCCAGATATATGATGGGCGCCTCTTTTATATATTTAAAAGATTTTAAAAACGCCCACGATTATGCGGAAGATTATCTAAAATTTGCAGAAAAATCAAAAGACGAATTTAAAATTGCCCGTGCTTATAATTTCATGGGAGCACTTTATCTTACCGAAAAAAAATACGACTCCGCCCTTCCCTTTTTTGAAAAAGCATTGCCGCTTTTGTTAAAAAGAAAAGATACACTGGAAGCAGCCATGGTATATTACAATTTATCCGAATCTAACCTTAACCAAGGCAACAAAAAAAAGGCCGAGCTATATTTCAACAGGGCAAAACAAGGAATAGATGCCTTGAAATATAAAGGTTTAACAACAGAAATGAGCTTGCTGCAAGGCAGGTTGAATCTATCTTCAAATAACCCAAATGAAGCCATAAACAACTTTAAAGAAGCAATCGCTTTTGCTCAAAACGGAAATTATATTGACGATAATTTAATTGAATCATATAAAGAATACAGCAAGGCTCTTTTTGAAGTTGGGGATTATAAAGAAGCTTTTTTAGTGCGGAAAACATTTGATAGCCTCACAGCCCTCCAATTTGAAAAGGAGAAGCTTATGGCCATACAAAATGCAGCTGCCCAGTTTAGCGTCAATGAGTATAAAAAGCAGGCCCGCCAGGCTGAGCTCGAAAAGAAGTTGATTTCTGAAAAAGTTATATTAAGCAATGTACTTCTTTACTTTTTTATTGGGGCTGCCCTATTAATGGGGTTATTTTTAATAATTCTTTACATATCGCACAGAGGGAGAAAAAAACTTACCCTTACCCTAAAAGAAAAGAACCAGCAATATCTAAAAGCCAAAGAAAAATCTGAAAAACTGGCCTTGGCAAAAAGCAAGTTCTTTTCCACGGTTAGCCATGAATTGCGCACTCCGTTATATGGTGTCATTGGTTTAAGTTCGGTGCTCTTGGAAGATGAATCCCTGAAGAACCATCGAGCAGATCTAAAAAACCTGAAGTTTTCCGCAGATTACCTGTTAGCGCTTATTAATGATGTACTTCAAATAAGCAAATTGGAATCCAATACCCTTGAAGAAGTGCGGGTTCCTTTTGATTTAAGGGAATTGGTCCAATCCATCGTCTCTTCTTTTCAGTATGCCCTGGTACAGAATAAAAACAAATTGCACGTAGAAATTTCAGAAAATATTCCACATACCATTATTGGCGACCGAGTTCGGCTTTCGCAAATTCTTATGAATTTAGTGGGCAACGCCATAAAGTTTACCACGAACGGCGATATATATATTTCAGCCCAAGAAGAATCAATTTCAGAAAATGAAATAGCCATACATTTCAGTATTAAAGACAATGGAATTGGCATTCCGAAAGAAAAGCAAAAAGCCATTTTTGAAGAATTCCAACAAGTAGATTCTGACGATTTCAAAATTCAAGGTACTGGACTTGGGCTAACTATCGTGAAGAAATTGCTGGAAGCTTCAAAATCTTCAATTAATTTAAAAAGCATGCCGGGCGAAGGATCTACATTTAGTTTTACGTTAAGTTTTCAAATTTTGAAACATCTGCTTCAAGACAAAATACTGGACAACAATAGCACATTAAACGGAAAGAAAATATTGATAGTAGATGACAACCGCATCAATCAGATTGTTACCAAGAAAATACTTGAAAATAACGGAATGCTCGGCTTTGTTGCCGAAAGTGGCGATATTGCCATAAAAAAAATACAGCAAGAAACTTTTGACCTCGTTTTGATGGACATCAATATGCCGGGCAAAGATGGAATTGAGACAACCAAAGAGGTAAGAGTATTCAATAAAATCATTCCTATTGTCGCGTTGACGGCCATTGAAGTGGAAGAAATGAGAAACAGAATTTTAGCTTCCGGAATGAATGATATTATTGTAAAACCGTATGATACCGATAAGTTTTTAAAGATAATTCTTCACAATCTAACCAATGATGAAGAGGATTCGTTTCATTACCACAAAAAAACCGCAATTGAGCAATAAAAAAATCCTAAGAAAAATTGCTTAGGATTTTTTTTGAAATTTATCGTTTAAAATATTTATCCCTTTAAACTCGCGCTTAAATATTCACGGTTCATACGGGCAATGTTTTCAAGGGAAATTCCTTTTGGGCATTCAATCTCGCAAGCTCCTGTATTAGTGCAGTTTCCAAAACCTTCCTTATCCATTTGCGCCACCATGTTCATAACTCGTTCCGTTGCTTCAATTCTTCCCTGTGGAAGCAACGCAAACTGGCTCACCTTTGCAGAAGTAAAAAGCATCGCACTGGCGTTTTTACAGGCCGCAACACAAGCACCGCAACCAATACAGGTAGCTGCTTCAAATGATTCATCAGCATCGTGCTTGTTTACTGGAATGGTGTTGGCATCGATTGTATTTCCAGAAGTATTAACAGAGATATACCCACCGGCCTGTTGAATTCTATCAAAAGCACTTCTATCAACCACCAAGTCCTTTATTACAGGGAATGCTTTTGCTCGAAATGGCTCGATAACAATAGTATCGCCATCGTTGAACATGCGCATGTGAAGTTGACAAGTTGTAACAAGCCTGTCAGGCCCGTGCGGCTCACCATTTATTTGTAATGAACAGGCACCGCAGATACCTTCGCGGCAGTCATGGTCAAAAACCACAGGTTCTTCGCCTTTGTTTATTAACGCTTCGTTAAGCACGTCGAGCATCTCCAAAAAAGACATATCGCCCTCTATTCCGTCAATAGGATATGTTTTTAGTTCTCCTTTTGTGGTTGCGTTTTTTTGACGCCAGATTTTTAGTGTTAACTTCATGTTGTTAAAAGTTATGTGTTATGTGTTATGCGTTATGCGCTAACAACTTTATATTTTTTATAATTATTGCTTCTTGGCATTTTTTAAATAATTAATATATCCGTTTAGAATAGCTTTGGTTTTTTCATATATCTGTCGGAATTCTAACATAATCTCGTCATCAATATAATCTTCATCCCTTGCGATAATAACTTGATTTAATGATTCACAAAGTGAACCACGTGCCATTCTGCATGATTGAATATTTTCTTGAAAATGAAACCTTCCATATCCTTCCGAAATATTGTCGGAAACTGATCGGGAAGAACGTCTTAATTGGTTTGTCAAGGCAAATTTCTCGTCCGGCGGAAATTTCGGCAAAATTCCTTTGGAAACATAGCGTCTTAATTCAGTTGCCGCTTTCCAACACTCCAAATCTTCAAAAGAATTTATTTGAGCCACATTAATTTTATTTCAAGTTTTCACTCTTAACGCCTAACCCTTAACCTATTTATAAGAACGCGACTTCACTTCAATATTTTCGTATTCCAATTCCTCTTTGTGGAGCACTTCATTTCCTGGGTCTCCGGTATATTCCCATGCTGCAACATACATAAAGTTTTTGTCGTCACGCAGTGCTTCACCTTCATCTGTCTGGTATTCTTCACGGAAGTGACCGCCACAGCTTTCATTTCGGTGAAGTGCGTCTTTTGCAAAAAGCTCGCCCAACTCCAAGAAATCTGCAACGCGGGTTGCTTTTTCAAGCTCGGCGTTCATTTCGTTCATTCCACCGGGAACTTTTACATCTCTCCAAAATTCCTCGCGCAGTGCTCTAACTTCAGCCATAGCTGCCTCTAAATCTTTTGCATTACGGGCCATTCCGCATTTGTTCCACATTATGTGGCCCAATTTTTTGTGGAAATGGTCAACGGAATGTGTTCCTTTATTGTTTATCAACTTCTCCAAAAGCTCGCGAACCTTGTTTTCGGCTTCGTCAAACTCTTTTGAATCGGTTGGTATTTTTCCTGTCTTGATATCTTTTGAAAGGTAATCGCCAATGGTATATGGCAATACAAAATAACCGTCTGCCAAACCTTGCATCAATGCCGATGCGCCCAAACGGTTGGCGCCGTGGTCGCTAAAATTTGCCTCCCCAGTAACATAGCAGCCCGGAATGGTAGATTGTAAATTGTAATCTACCCAAATACCGCCCATGGTATAATGCACCGCTGGATAGATCATCATCGGGGTTTCGTATGGATTTTCGTCAACGATCTTTTCGTACATCTGAAAGAGATTTCCATATTTTTCCTCAATTACTTTCTTGCCAAGTTTTATAACTTCTTCTTTGGAAGGGTTGTGGTTTCCGTGGATTGCAGCCTGTTCCTTTCCGTATCGCTCAATTGCAGAGGCAAAGTCCAAAAATACTGCCTGGCCGGTCTTGTTAACGCCAAAGCCTGCGTCACAACGCTCCTTGGCAGCTCGTGAAGCTACATCGCGCGGCACAAGGTTTCCGAAGGAAGGATATCTGCGTTCCAAATAATAATCTCGTTCTTCTGCTGAAAGATCGTTCGGTTTTTTCTTGCCTTGGCGAATAGCCTCCGCATCTTCTTTTTTCTTCGGAACCCAAATTCTTCCATCATTTCGAAGCGATTCAGACATCAAGGTCAATTTACTTTGGTGGTCGCCGGAAACCGGAATACAGGTTGGGTGAATTTGTGTATAGCAAGGATTTGCAAAATAAGCTCCTCTTTTATGGATTTTCCACGAAGCGGTAACGTTACTTCCCATTGCGTTTGTAGAAAGGTAAAATACGTTTCCGTAACCTCCCGAGGCAATAACCACGGCATGTGCGGAGTGTCTTTCAATCTCTCCCGTCACCAAATCGCGGGCAATAATCCCCCTCGCTTTTCCGTCAACAATTACCAAATCCAGCATTTCGTGGCGATTGTAAGGAGTGATTTTTCCACGGTTTATTTGGCGGTTCATTGCGGAATACGCTCCCAGAAGCAATTGTTGGCCGGTTTGTCCTTTCGCATAAAAAGTACGTGAAACCAACACACCGCCAAAGGAACGGTTGTCCAAATACCCACCATATTCACGCGCAAAGGGAACCCCCTGGGCCACGCATTGGTCAATAATATTTGCTGAAACCTCAGCAAGGCGGTAAACGTTTGCTTCGCGCGAACGGTAATCGCCTCCTTTTATGGTATCGTAAAACAATCTATAGTTTGAATCGCCGTCGCCTTGATAGTTTTTGGCTGCGTTTATACCTCCCTGTGCGGCTATGGAGTGTGCCCTACGCGGGGAATCTTGGTAACAGAATGTTTTTACGTTGTAG
>Ga0116152_10001823_pt1 | contig 17415 bp, 8 predicted proteins | sample AD_UKC119_MetaG_FD_89894 | JGI IMG/M metagenome (GOLD analysis project Ga0116152, IMG submission 89894) | Active sludge microbial communities of municipal wastewater-treating anaerobic digesters from Hong Kong - AD_UKC119_MetaG | ecosystem: Engineered > Bioreactor > Anaerobic > Digestate... | reverse complement strand
TTTTGTAGCCTGTTTTTTGGTTGTAATACCAAGGCGCGGGGCAACCATCATTTCGCTGAAGTTGTTTATCGCGTTTTGTAATACAAGCTGCGTTTCCTCCGTAATGCCATAGGGAGCCAGTTCAGTCAGGTAATCATTCCCTTTGTTACAGATAACTTGCGCCTGTTCGCGCACCATATTGTCTGTAAATTTACGGAAGTCAGATTCAGAATAATCAACTTCGCCCAATAAAATAAGGTTGTTTGTGAGCCTTGCAAACGAAGTTAATTTACGTGCAGCGTCAGATGCCACAGTGTTAAGGATTGTCCGCGACTGTTTTTTGCTGGCGGCAATACCGGTGGTGCCGGTTTCCTGCGATTCAGCAACTTCTTCAATCTGATCATTTGTGATTGCAAGGATTTCAAGATTTTCGCCATAAGCCGGGATGGTAATTCCTCCGATAGAACCGTCGCCACAATAGGTTTCAACGGTAAGTTGCATGTTCAGATGATTTTCCTGTTCATTTGTCATAGGGAAAAATGTTTTTAGGTGAATAAGTATGTTTAATTAACAAAATGCTAATCTACAATAATCAAATTTAAAAAACAATAGTTCTATATAAAAATAATTATGATTGATGAATTTCAGCACTTTAATGGTTGGCAAATGGTTTTAATTACTTTACCATCATCTTCGGGTTAACGCTGTCATGTCAAAAGATGTTGACAGGTTAAGGTACTTCACATTTGTTTGCGTGCGTAGCTCCTGACAACGTGATACTGATATGAATTACGAATTATAATTCTCTAATGCTGTCATGTCTAAAGACGTTGACCGGGTATGATAATCCAAACTTTTCAGCGTGCGTAGCTCCTGACAACGTGATACTATTTTCCTTTTTGACCTCAGAGAGGTCGCATGTTTATAGCCAATGATTAATGGGAAGATGGTTCGACCCCATACGGGGTCGTATATTCGTGTATTTGATCATTTTTCTATATACATTTAATCCCTCCGGGATTATATGTCTGTGTTTCACTAACACTATCAAGTCTAAAGACGTTGACAGGTTAAGGTACTTCACACTTGTCAGCGTGCGTAGCTCCTGATAACGTTGTACTATTTTCCTTTTTGACCTCAGAGAGGTCACATGTTTATAGCCAATGTTTTTTGGTAAATTGGTTCGACCCCGGCCGGGGTCACCTTAATTACAAAAGCCTCGTAGTTACAGTTATTACGGGGCTTTTGTGTGTTCGATGTAATTATTAGACATCTTTCAAAATAAGCAAAACACTGAAATATAGCTTACTAAAGGTTCGAGTACCTTAAGGTTAAACAATTTAAATATACTCTCCATTAGCTCGAACATTCAATTTTGCAAAATCGCAGAATGCTGGTTTCCCTTTAACCCAAGCAATCTTAATGCATCTCCAGGCAATTTCGTCCAGGTATCAGTATAATTCCGAATTTGTTTTCCAGAGGATATAAGCTCAGGCAACTGCCGGATAATACGATGAAATAACAAAAGAACAACTCTATTTAAGTTTAATTATTCTCAGGTAATCCAACATCGCATCGTTAATTTCACCATCCATATTGATGTTCCAATCCTCAAATTTCAGAAGGATTTCGTTCTTCCCTTTTTGAAGCTGCACTTCACGCGAATTGGAGAATCCCCAGTCGGACCACTCACCGGTTCCACGCTGTGGCAACACCATAACTCCATCGTAAGTATCGTTCACATATAAACTTCGGATTGCACAGTTGTTGTCGGTATTCCATGGGCCAGTACCGTTTGAATAGCGCAGATCGAGCAAATAGTTGCCTGCTTCTGCAACGGTTACCAGAACACAGATATTGGTATTTTGCAACATCGTAGTTTCTGCAAAACCTTTCCCCGAATAGTTGGTATAGGACAGATTGGATTTTGAGGCATAATTCTCCATTTCCAGAATTTGTTCAGCCGATTTCGGATAAACAGAAATTGGTTCGCTGCTGAAAGATTCAAAACCATCGGCATCTGTTGCAGTAACTTTGTATTCGGCAAAGCTTTTACCATTCACCTCAAACGAGTTAGTATCAACCGTTTTTGTTACAACTCCATTTTTGTAAACTGAATATGAAACTGCTCCCGGAATAACTTCCCATTTCAAGGTTGAACCAGCCAGGCTAACCTGCGGATTAGGCAATGAAAATTTATTGGGCACTGCATTAACCGGGTTGCGGCTAAACTCGTTGTCCATCATCACCATCTTAATTTCGTGCTTTCCGGTAACCGTTGCCGGTAAAAAGTCATCCTCCAAAGGCTTCCCATCCATGGTTATCGACTTGATTTCGTTCCCGAAACCTTTTACCTGGATATCCAGTAAAGCATCGCGGTAATGAAAATTAGTCAATGTTCTTGTTCCACCATATACTTTCGGGATAACAGGAGTGAACCGAATGCCATCAACCTCAAAATTGATTCCCATAAACACCCGGTGTACCATGGCCAGGTTGCCTGCCATACTCCACAACATGCGGTCGGAATTAATTTCCGTTCCGACATAGTCACCGGTTTCGGCAACCATATTTTCGTAGTTGGTCAGGAACAAAGCGCCAGCGCGGTAGATTGCCGCTAACCCGTGTAACAAAGCCGTTTCGTTACCTGCTTTGGCGGCTGCCAGGTTCCAGTATGCTTGCACAAAAGGCCAGATGGCGTTGTTGTGATAAGGCGGAATCCCAGGAATTTGCGGATAAACACAAGTTGTTCCAAATGGCGTGACCGGCGATTTCTCGAAAACAGACACAGCCTGAGCGCTGTCTGCCACATCAAACAAAACTAACAATGCTTCACCCAGGGCTTCAAAGCGTGGAGAAAGATTTAAATAAGTGCGCCCGTAAAGATATTGTCCATAGTAACCTTTATCGGCCATCCAAAGGTACTTGTTGACCCCTTCCTTAATCTTTGCAGCCCGTTCTAAATATTCCTGGGTGGGTTGCCCCAATAGCTCCAACATCTTCGCTAAAATAATGTGGGCCTGGTAATGAACCGCATTTGTCCCCAGGTTTTCCGACACATAAATGTCCATGTTCGACATCCATTTCGGGTAGGTCTGTTCGCGCCAGTCCAGAAACGAAGACTCCCCGTGATACATACCCGTATTTTCATCCCACAGCGTTTTATAATCGTCATCCAGAGAGTTTTTAATAACCGTACATGCCGCTTTCAACCATTCCTTGTCGCCGGTTACTTTATAGATTTCCCAGGCGCCCAAAGCCCAGGTGGTACGGTCGGACGAAACCGGCCACGCACCGCCGGAACCTGTATCCTGGATAATACGACCGCGTTTTACTTTTTTCAACAGGCTGATTTTGGCTACCTCCGGCTCGTGATAGGCAAAAGCCAGCAATGTGCTGTAACTCACATCGCGGGTCCACACCCCACCCCATTTTGCGCCGGTACGCAGGGTGCTGTCCGGTTCAATGTTTTTGCGGGCTTCTTCCAGCGACAGATTGAACAAGGCATCAACCAAAGGCTGGTTGGAATGGTATTGCGGTTTCATCGAAATGTCTTCGCTGAGTGTCCATTCTTTGGTTGAGCCGGCATTGGTATCAACCGGGTTGAGCAGCAATTTCAACTCATAGATTCCATCACCATCCGTGTCTTTCAGTGCCAGCCCGTTCTCTTCGAGGTTCGAAAAATCCCAGGTCATTGGCTCGGAGCCACCAGCCAGGTACACTTCCTTAAAATCCTCTTTTGCCACACGGCTCCCGTCGAAAGCTTCATAATAACCTTTCTGACTGAACTGCTCCAAAACCGGGCGCATATCGAGCCGGAAAGTGTATTCGTAATTTACGGGCAGTTTAGTCCCGGGGTCTCCGGGATTGGGAGCGTCTTCCTGACCAAAGCGGATGACAGGCGATTCGTGCTCCCCATCGCTAATAATCAACCAGTGGTCGTGCCCCGATGGTTTTTCATTGTCCTTCTCGTTTATGCTGAATTTAAAAGTTAGCAGTCGTGAATATTGCTCGCTGGCGGTGCTCTGGTAATTCGATACCATATGCTCCGGTGAAAGTACCTTTGCTTCAAAATTACCCTGAATTACTTTATCGGAATATACGGTAAACGCATCTGATTGGTACAAAACTTTCGGTTGTTGTTTACAGGCTACCAGTCCCAAAACAAACAGCATTGCAAGACTCGAGTATTTTCTCATGTTTAATGATTTAGTTTTCTATAACTATTCTTTCATTCACTACATTTGCCGGAATCCGGATAATACAAGTTCCATTAACTTCATCCCAATTCCATTCTGCGCGTTCAATATTATCGGGCAAAGTATCATCCGCCTTTTTTAGTTTGAAAGTTTTTAACTTCTTATCTGCCTGCAGAACCGATGCCGGTTTCTTTTCCATATAAACCTTATAAAGAATATTTCTGTTTTGGGCGACAAAACCATTCGAGACAGCATCTTTATAACTAATCTCCAATCCTGTACGCTTTGTCAGGCATTGTATTTTCCGTTCTACAAATACATCCGACTTGTAGTTATTGGTTTCGCCGTCGTCTTCGTAAATATTGAAGCTTGCTTTTTTATTAATGCCCGCCGGGAAAACAGAGATTAGCAACGGATAGTCAGCTTTTTGCCCAATAAACTGCATAACCGGCATTTGGGGGATAATTGTCCCCTCTTTGACAAACATCGGGATGGTTTCCAACTCAACCGGGTAGTCAATCCACTGGTTCCCGGCAAACCCGCTTTGAGGATTATTAAAATCGAACCATTCCCCTTCGGGCAGATAAACTTTTTTAAATGCTGCACCTTCTTCCAGTACCGGTGCCACCAGCAATTCTTCGCCATACATGAACTCAGAATCCAGGTTTGCTGCCTCAGAATCATCAGGATATTCCAGTACCAACGCACGCATCAAAGGCATCCCTGTGTCGTGAGCTTCGCGGGCATACGAATAAATGTAGGGGAAGAGCCGGTATTTTAACTCAATGGTTTTTTTCACAATTCGTTCAGTTTCCTCTCCAAACAGCCAGGGTTCAACGGCATTATCACCTTCATGATGGATACGGCTTAGCGGGTTGAAGGCACCAAATTGAAGCCAGCGAACATATAATTCGCTCATGGCACCGTAATCGGTAATATCGCCGCAATAGCCCGAAATGTCGGTTGCCCAGAATGGAATACCGCACATACCCGCCGACAAAGCGATGGGCAACTGTGCAGCCATCTGTTTCCACCCGTCTGTCACATCGTTGCCATTTCCCGAATCGCCCGACCAGCCGAAAGTGTAGCGTTGCATTCCGGCAAAAGCAGCACGGGTCATCTGAAAAATTCGGGTGTTTGGATTATGCTTTTCAAATTGTTCAGTTACCACTTTATCCCAGGTCAATCCATAAACGTTATGAATTTCGTTGTGCATACCGAGGTGGTGTTTCATGTTCAGACGGTCGAGGCTTTCTTCGTTGCTCCAGGCCGGTTCGCCCATATCGGTCCAAAAACCGCGCACACCATCGTCCAGCACTTTTTGCTGATAGTTTCCCCACCAACCAGCCACTTTGGGATTGGTAAAATCAACCACTCCGCAGTTTCCACCCCAGGGCCAGGGCATATCGTAAGTTTTTCCCGTCCGAATGTCAGTAGTAAAATAACCAAGCGAATCAGCTTCGTGCCATTGTATTTTATTGGCTTGCGAGATTACCGGGTCTTGCGATACAATTACTTTAAAACCTTCTGTGTCCAGGTCTTCCAGCATCTTTACCGGGTCATCGTAATTTCCATTTCGCCATTCAAAATCCTGTAAGTATTGTGTCCAGCCAATATCCTGGTAAATAATGTCGCAGGGAATTTGCCTGTCTCGGTACCCCTTTGCAATTTCGCGGGTAAGTTTTTCATTGGTCAGCAGACCACGGCATTGTGCAAAACCCAGAGCCCAGGCCGGTGGCATAATTGGCTGCCCTGTCAGTTCCATATAACGGCTAATAATCTGCTTGTAAGTTGGACCGTAAATAAAGTAATATTCCATTTCGCCATCAGGAGCAGAAAATGAATAATAATTGTCCGATTCCAACCCAAAATTATATTCTGTTTTGAAGGTATTATCGAAAAAAATGCCATAGCCAGAACTACTCATAAAGAAAGGAATGCTTTTGTAAAGCGGGTCTTCGTTCGCTGCATAGCAGGGTTTATCGCTGTTCCACATTTTAAACCGGCTGCCGACCCGGTTGAGCGGGCCATTTTTTTCACCCAAGCCATAAATGCGTTCACCCGGTTTTAAAGTTTTATAACTTGACATTTGGGTTGAATCAGTAACAAAACCCCTGTCCTGAAAATCTTCCATTAACAGCTTTTGGTACTTGTCGAAAATACGGATTTGAAAAGGTGACTTTTCAACCCGAACAATCAGGTCGCCGGTATAGATTTCGTAACTGCCGGGTTGCTCAGAAACATTTAAATGTGAGTTCTCATCGCCTTTTTTAATCACAGCAAAAGACTCATTATTCCGGTTGAAACCATCGGTATCGTACCATATTTTTAAAATGCCGGAGCCGATATTTTCAACTTCAACCTGGATATTATTTTCGCAGGAGAAAATTGCTTTGTTATCAATGGTCCTGCAAGAAAGACAGGCGCCGGGCTTTATACTTTCTGCCTGAACCGTAAGGACCAATCCCAAAAAAAGGAATAGGACTACCGGTATAAAAAACTGTTGTTTCATTTCTTTACAGCTAATTATCAATAGATTAATCCAGAATATTATCTCACAAAAAGGGTAACAAATTCCTTGTAAAGCAAAAAAGCACTTCACCCCGAATACGAGGAATACTCACCAAGGACTACTCGTATTCCAATACAACCATTGTCCAGTACTTCAACTCAGGAAGCGTAAATACCACCTGGTTACCGCTTTGCAAAAACTCAAGTGTTCTTGAAGCCCCTCCTATTATATCGGGCGAGGCTACCCACACTGCTTTTACTGTTTGATTTGCTGTTACCGAAACCGCAGCATCCCTTATGAGTGCAGGAATAGCCTGGGTTCCGCTATTATCTCGCCATTGCTGGCTTTTCGAATCCGTAAAGTTTATGAGGTGAACCACCTGACTGGTTCCAACCTTTTTACATACTGTTGCCACCTCTCCCTGACCTGCAGGCCAGTTGGCAATTTTCAATTTATTATCGATTGATGCAACAGTTGCCACATTGAAACTTCCACCGTCACGTAATAAGTTTTGGTAAGCAACCAAAAAGTCGTAATAATCAGGCAGGGCAGCTTTCAGGTCGGCTTTCATTTGCAGGTTACTGTTCGGAAAATATTCTTTGCCCAACATGTGTTCACCCAATTCCAGGTGAGCCCCACCAAAAGCAAAAATCACGGCATCGGTCATTAATACGGCAGGTGTGTTAAAATAGCCCTGGTTGTTTGCCAAATCATAATTCATGTATGCAGCCAGTACCGTATTTTTTGTATTGCTGCTATAGGTGTTGTTTTGCTGAATAATGTATGACAAATCATTGTAAGTATCGTTTGGCGACCAGACTTCGGTGTACAGGAAACCGGCAGCGGATTGAGCAATTCCTTGTTGCCCGTACTGGTTTACTGCATTCATCACGATATTTTTCGAGGGCCTGTCAGCTTTCATCGCCCCGATAAACGGTTTGTAGGTTTGAGACAGGTTCAGCGCCGAACCGTCGTATTTGTAACGGGTTCCCCGGTCGCCTAACTGATCCATGTGGTAACCATCGAAATCGAGAAACTGGTAAACCTTCCGGTTTTCGGCTGCAATGTATTGCTGCCAGCCAATGTTCGACGGGTCGAGCAGGTAAATGTTGCTCAGAAAAGGCGACGATAGCGGGTGAAAATCGCGGTTAGTGTGTGTGTTATCGGTAAACACATACCATTCTTTGTCAACCCCATCGGCCTCGGCATTTTTCCAGGCGCCATAAACCAGATTGTAAAACATCGACTTTATATTGCAGTTATGCGCTTTTGTAATGTATTTTTCAACCGTGCTGAAATAGATGTCGCGGTTGATTATATCTTTCCAACTGCCGGCAGGTGTGCCATCGACAACCGGAAGTGGCATGTGATGCTTGTTTTGCCAGTCGTAAAACTGGAGTCCGTTAATGTGGTATTTGTTCAGGTTGTCAATTACTGCATCCATATCAGCATCGGTTAACTGTGGAAATTTAGACAGAAAACCGTAACGCGGAAATTTTGTCCAATCCGACGAAACATCAACACCCACCGTTGCATAAATCGTTTCCACGCTGCCGCTTTGTCCGTAAACTTCAACGGTATATCCCCGAAAATCGGTTGCAGGGGTTAGCCAGCTCCAGCTTGTGCCGGAAATTGTGGCCTCATCAATAACTTCATCAAGATATTTGTACCTGACTTTTACAGGCACAGGTAATCCCGAATTATCGAATGTAAAAGTAACGGTGCCTCCGGGGGAGTAAGCTGCTTTGTCGGTTATAAGGCTCAAATTGGAATAAGCAGGCGTTACAGGATTAACCGGGATTTCCGGTTCAGGATCCGGGATTATTTCATCGTTCGATTTTGAGCAGGCCATTACCAGTAAAATAAGAGCAATACCAATCGATATGTTTTTTAATTCCTTCATCAATATTTCGGGTATAATTCTTCAGCCTATAGAATCCACGGGAAAAGTAAAACTTTCCCCGCGGAAAAACTATATTCAAATCTAACTAAACTACTGCTTTACTATGGTCATTGTTTCGCTGTCGAGGTCAATAGTGATTTTATAGTTGCCAGCCTCACCATCTTTCAGTTTCCATTTGTTATCGTCACCCTCGCAGCCGTGGCGAATGGTATAACTACCATTGGTAACCGATTGATTGGGAGTGGCAGAAATCAGCCAGTCGCCTTCGCACCAGTCGCCTTTGTATTTCGAGAATTTGAATTCGCCTGTAGGGTTATCTGCCCCCAGGGGCCCTTCAAAAACATATAGTCCGTTAACAACTGTCATGGGCGCGGGATTTCCAATATTCCAGCCATTGGGGCCGCCGTCGCCAATCAGGTACAGCAGTACCTGCTCAATTTTTATGGTCTTCTTGTTTAAATTTACTGTAATTTTATATCTACCCTGAGTTTCGCCTGAAACATGCCACTTGTTGTCAGGCCCGTCACAACCGTTTGTAACAACATAATCGGTTGCGGTAAGAACCTGTTCGGGCTGGCTGGCATTTAACCACTGGCCATCGCACCAATCGCCCTTAAAAGTCGATATTTTAAAATCTCCGGTAGTTAGGTTGGCTTCGTATGTAAAAATAAACGGGTCGGCAGCACTTTTGGTAAACGCCTCCGGATTGCCAATATTCCATCCCGATGGCGAAGCGTCTCCAACAATGTATAATTCACTGAATTCAGGGCCAACAAGTTTATTTACGGCAATTGTTAATTTCAGTAAATCAACGGTTATTTTATAGTTCCCTCCTTCAGTAATTTCCCATTGCAGGTCGTCGCCACTTCCACCTTCGTTGTAAACCATTTTCGAATCATCGGCGGCGTCTTTTGTATAAAAATCCTGGCACCAGCATTCGTCGGTATTAACGGCAAATTTGTAGTTGCCAACCGTCATTTGTCCCTCGTAAGTAAAAATCCATGGCTTAGTTGAATTTGCTGTCATTGGTGTGGCATTGGCAATGTCCCAACCATTTGGAGTAGCACTCCCAACCATAAATAATTCTTCGGAAACCGGTTTGTAAGGAGTTAGCAAAAAAACCATTGCTTCTGAAACGCCGTCATCTACACCTTCTTTTATGACATCAGATTTTACCCTTGCCTCGAACGAGGTGGTTGTACCTGGCTCAATGTTCCAGTAATTTAGTAATAAATCGTTGAGCTCCCCGGCGGTAAAATTCTTTTCGTAAACGCCCTTTCCAAGTTCGAAAATTTGGGCATTTTCAAAATTTCCCCCTTCGGTATCTATTTCCAGCGTGTAGGCAATTGAACTGGAAGTTCCATGGTTTGTACCACGGCTCCAATTGAAAGCAAGTACCTTTTCGAAAGCCTTTTCCTGCGAAAGTACCAGCGCCGAGTCTGACACCTGTAATTGTATGTCCTGACCCATTGATACTACAATTTCCTCTTCTTTCTGGCACGCGCCAAAACCCAGAGCTACAATAACAAGCAGCATAAGCACCTGCGGGAGTTTTCCGGCAGTTTGATGTTTACCGTTTTTATTGAATATATTTCTGATGGTATTCATTTTTTACATTTTTAAGTTTGATATTTCCCAACTTCATTTTAATATCCCGGATTTTGGGTAAGATTCGGATTCGCTTCTATCTCTTTTAATGGAATCGGGAATAGAAGATACTTTTCAGTGGCATTTAATTTACCGATTGAATGCAGGAAATTCAGCCCCCATTGTCCGTTATCAACCCTGACAAGGTCGAACCAGCGCTGCCCTTCGAAAGCCAGCTCCATGCGGCGTTCGTGCAATATTATGTCTTTCATTTGTGCCTGCGGTTTACCTGTAACCGCCGGAAGCCCGGCACGTACACGCACCAAATTCAGCGGCACTTCAGCTTCGGTTGTTTTATTCAGGTTATTCAATGCTTCGGCTTTCATCAGCAGCACATCGGCATACCGGAGTACAGGAAAGTTCATCGGACTGTTATCGTAAGTAGCGGCTATTTCCTTTGTTACGAGAAACTTGCGCAGGTTAAACCCGGTTAATGAATAATCCTGATCATAGTCTTGTCCATCGAATTGCGGGCACCCATTATAAAACACGGTTACATCTTTACGTTTGTCGCCAGCTTCGTACGAATCGATAAACTCCTGGGTAGGTTGATTCCATCCCCATCCACCGGCAACCATTTCTGAATTGCGGGGCCCCTGAAAAGTACTCTGCCACGAGGCCTGGTTTTCGTTCGACCAAAAATCCTCGCCTGCATCACCGGTGTATTGAACTTCGAATAATGATTCAACTGAATTTTTGTTATACACATTGAAGTTGTCGGCGTAATTATCATTTAACTGATACCCTAAAGAAGTTACTTCGTTGGTTAAGGTAACTACTCTGTCCCATTCGCCCAATGTAAGGTACACCTTTGCCAAAAGCCCTGTTGCTGCCCCTTTGGTAGCCCTGCCCAAATCAGTTGAAGAATAACTCGATTTAACGGGCAATAATTCTTTTGCGGTTGTTAAATCTTCAATTATTAAATCGTAAACCTTGTTTTTATCGGTGCGGGCCGGACGCAAATCGTCGCCCGGGACCTGTGGCTCGGTAATTAGTGGCACATCGCCAAAATAGCGGACCAATATAAAGTAGTAGTGCGCCCTTAAGAAATGAGCCTCCCCTAAAATCCGGTTCTTAAGATTTTCATCCATATCGATAGCCGGTACTTTTTGCAACACCACATTACAGCGCAAAATACCGGGGAACGGCCCGCGAAAAAGGTCGAGAACACCAGGGTTGTCGGTTGTTGTTACAAAATTGGCCATGTCCTGGGTTTCGCGTCCGTCGTCGCCGCCTCCGGCGCCAACAATACTGTTTCCGGCCATAATGTCGGAGGTCCACATTCTCATGTTGTACAACTTGGGCCATTGCAATGGTTGATATGCCCCGTTAATTGCATTAATGGCATCCTCAGCCGTTTGATAATAATTATCGGTATTGATGGTATCGAGCGGTGCTTTTTCGAGAAAATCCTGACTACACGAAGTAAACAATACACTTAGGATTATTACAATAAATATATTTTTAACTGACTTCATTTTTATCTGATTTAAGTGGTTAGAAACTAATGTTTACTCCCAAACTGTAAGTTTTGGTAACCGGATAAGTATTTAAATCGATTCCGTTTGCACCAACTTCGGGGTCAAACCCGCTGTAGTTTGTAAACGTGTAGAGATTTGTGCCGGAAACAAAAATCCGGGCAGAGCTCATCCTTGCTTTTTGAATAATTTTATAGGGCAGGCTGTATCCAAAGGTTACGCTTTTTACCCTCAGGTACGAACCGTCTTCGATAAAACGGTCGGACGGGCGAATGTTTTTATTCGGGTCGTTAAATACCGCCCGGGGAACCGTATTGCTTGTCCCTTCGCCGGTCCACCTGTTTAATGTGCCGATGGTCTGGTTTTGGGCAACAGCCATGCCTTCGCTCCAAATCCGGTTGGCATTGTATATATCGTTGCCATAAACGCCTTGCAGAAATATTGTCAGGTCGAAGCCTTTGTATGAAAAAGTGTTGTTCAATGCGAAAATAAAATCGGGATTAGGGTTTCCGATGTAAGTGCGGTCCTCGTCGTCGATTACCCCATCGCTGTTTAAATCTAAAAAACGGATGTCACCCGGCGATGTCCTTGCATAGGGGTCGTCGCCCGGGACCTGCAACGCATGTTCGGCAACTTCCTGTTCGTTTTGAAAAATGCCATCGGTCACGAAACCATAAAATGCATCCATTGCATGACCAACTTCAACTCTCGAAATTTGTTGGTTAAAACCAACACTGCCACGCACCAACGGGATGGTATCGTTCAAACTTTTTACCTCGTTTTGGTTCACCGAAATATTAAAGTCGGTATCCCATGTAAATTCACCTTTAATATTATGCGATGTTATGCTCAATTCCACACCTTTATTTTCAATCTCCCCGGCGTTCATTGAGGGAACATAAATATCGGAATACCCTGTTGTAATTGGCACCGATGCCGGAACAAGCATATTTTCAGTTTTCTTTATGTATGCATCAAAAGTGATGTTCAACCGCTGGTCTAAAATGGTGGCATCAAAACCTGCATTCGCCTGCTTCTGCGATTCCCACTGCACATTTGGATTTGGCATTACAATTGGCACAACAGCGCTAACCAGGTTATCGTTGAAATTATATTTGATAATATTTAGCGCCGATGCAAAAGAGTAATTACCAATCTCCTGGTTCCCTGTTACACCATATCCTGCCCTGATTTTTAAATCGTCCACAAATTTTACAGTTTTAAAGAAATCTTCCTCTGAAATTCTCCATGCAGCGGAACCTGAAGGGAATGTGCCCCATTTGTTATTGTCGCCAAACCTGGAAGAACCATCCCGCCTTATTGTTGCAGTAAAAAGATACTTATCGGCATAAGAATAATTTACACGGGCCATGTACGAAAGCATAGACCATCCATTTTCGTTTCCGCCAATATTTTTCTGGCTTAGCCCGTTGTCGAGTTGTTGGGTTAAGTCGCTTGCAAATTCCTGAATGGAGCCGTTCATGTATTTAAAATCATTTTCCTGGGCGCTTGTGCCTGCCATTGCGGTTAATTTATGCACTTCGTTAATGGTTGTCTGGTAAATAAGCGTATTATCCCAGTTCCATGTAATAGCACGGTTCCAGCTTTCGCCCAGATAGGATTGTTCCTGTGGCGTTGGTTGCCAGTCGTATTTTGGCGCCCATGTACGCGATTGCCAGAAATTGGCTTTTATACCGGCCAGTGATTTAAATACCAAACCTTTAACAATATCAACTTCTCCAAAAACTGACCCCATGAGGTTGTAGCCCAAGGTTGTGTTCTTTATTATTTCTGAACGTCCAACTGGGTTTACAATATCACCGTACCACATTGGTATCCCCACGGGACCGGCATACAAACCATCAGAATTATATATTGGTTGCGTAGGCAACGCCCTCATGGCATCAATAATACTGTAATCACCATTGTATTTATCATCGTGATTAAGTGTAATGTTGTTCCCGAACCTTACATTATCCAAAACCTGCGTATTGGAGTTGAACTTCAGGGTATATCTTTTGAAACCGGTATTATTAACAATACCTTCCTGGTTGAAATAGTTTCCTGACACATAGTACGACGATTTTTCATTTCCACCCGAATAGGATAAAGAATAATTTTGAATGGGCGCTTTACTAAAAAATGCCCCTAACCAGTCGGTACCTTCGCCGAGCGATGCGGGATCTCCGTATGCCGGATTTTGAACCTGCCCGCCATTTGCCATTATTTCGTTGTGGAGCGCTGCAAATTCAGATGCATTTAACAGGTCAACCATGCTGGTGGCTTGCTGTACGCCATAATAAGCGTTAAAATTAATTTGGCCACGATTGGATTTGCCGCTTTTGGTTGTGATAATTACAACACCATTGGCACCACGTGAACCATAGATTGCAGTCGCCGAAGCGTCTTTCAGCACTTGTATAGATTCCACATCGTCCATGTTTAACTGGTTTAAACCCGATTGTGTGGGAACACCATCGATAACCAGCAGTGGGTTGTTGTCGTTAATGGTACCGATGCCACGGATCCGGAATGTCGGGTCGCTGCCCGGAGTCCCGTTCGAAATAATTTGTACCCCGGCAGCCTTTCCCTGCATGGCATCTCCAACGCTGGCAAGCGGAAGCGATTTCAGGTCATCCGTTCCAACGGAGGCTATTGATCCGGTCAAATCTTTTTTCTTCTGAGAGCCGTAACCAATTGCAACCACTTCCTCTAAACCAACCGCTTCTTCCTGCATGGCCAGATTGATTTCTGTTTGATCCTGAACACTCTTCTCAACGCTTTGCATACCTACAAACGAAAAAACCACCACACCATTTTCAGGAATACCAGTCAACGAATAATTTCCGTCGGAATCGGTTGTTGTGCCTTGTGTTGTTCCTTTAATCACAACAGTAGCCCCGGGTAAAGGCTGTCCTTTCGAATCAACAACTTTCCCTTTTAGCGTTTTGTCGTTTTGTTGAACTGCCGAAATAGCTGAACCGGATTGAGAACTCCGGCTGGCAAATACTTCTGAACTCGCATATACACTAATCAGAAGAACACTAATGAATAGTAATCTTTTTAAAGACTTGCTCATAAGTTAGATATTAAATGTTTTACTAAGTAATTTGATTTGACGGTTGCTACTCCGTCATTCAAAATCAAAGCTATATTGAAGCAATACTGAACTAAAATAATAGACTGATTATATAGATTTTTTTGGCTTCAAAAAAATCTATATTTCTGAATACAAATACATTACAAGCAGCAAGAAAAATATTTTATATAGATAGATTATAGCGGGATAATGGTGACAGTATCCATCTTTTCAAAAGAAATTAACCAGAACCCCCTGTGGAAACCGACCTTAGATTTTCGGACTTCGGGTAATCAGCATTACATCCTGCTCAAACCGGTCGGGAATTTTTGCCTTGTTTTTTACCTTCGATTTATAAGCATAAATGGTATTAACCGAATAACCCAGAATACGGGCGAGTTTATCAGCATCCTGAATGCCCAGGCGAATGAGGGCAAAAATACGAAGTTCTATATTCAAAAGCTGGCCATCTTTTAACTGAATGTGTTCATCGGGTTTTAAAAGCATATTAATGCGGTTAACAAACTCAGGAAATATTTCAAGAAATGCCTTGTCGAAATTGAAATACAAATTTGATTTCTCTTTATGAATATTGATATTATCAACCTCTAACCGTAATTCTTCTAACTGTTTCTTATTTAACCTTCGGGTTACCAGTTGTTTTAAATTATCAAGTTTGTCGATAATCTGAGAACTTATTTCGAAATAATAACCTATGTATTTTTCCTTGATCCGGTTGGCCAATAAGAGTTCTTCGTTGCTTGCCGCCAGTTTATTATTGGTGTTTTCAACTACTTTCTTTGACTTTCGGAGCCGTCCGATTTGTTTCATAATAATAAAAAACGACATTCCCACCAACACTGCAAGCAATGTTACTGCCAAGGCATAATTCCATAACTGTCGTTTTTGCTTTTCGATGGTTACAATGTGCTCGGCCTTAATAAAGGGCAAAAAGTTAGAAATCTGCCAAAGCCTGAAGTTAGAACCGTAAAAGCGGCTGTCTTCCAACGCAATGTTAACGTATTTGCTGGCGCGGATTACATCTCCCGATTCGTATAAAATATTGGCCAGAAACAATAATGCAACTGCTTCTTTTTTAGCCTCATTTAAATCGGCAATCGCTGCTTTTGCCAGGTATTCAATTTCCTTATCAATATTACTTTCAATTCCATAGGTAAATGCGAGCAACATTAATTGTGTAGCTAAATCACTGTTTGAAAGCCTTTTATTGTTCAAAATTGTTTTCAGCTCAGCTTTGGCTGTATCGTTTAAGCCTGTTTTTAAATCCACCTGCGCTTTTAATGAAAGATATTGCCACGATGTTTCAGGCAAATAAACCATTGCCGAGTCAAAACCTTGCAATCCTTTTTGCCGGTATATTTGTGCGTACTCCGAACTCTGCGAAAAACTTTCCATATCAAAATACCCACGGCCTAAAACCTGGTAATAATTTGCCTTAATTTCCGGAGAAAGTCCTATTAGCTGCAAAGATTTAAGTGTATCCAGCGATTCGCTAAAAATTCCGGCAGTAATAAGGATATTTGAGAATTCGATTTTTGCACTGGTAATCAATTCAGCATTATTTGTTTGTCTTGCAGTTTCATTTAACTTCCGGACATAGTAAAATGCAGAATCGAACTTAAACGATTGGTATTGTTTATAGAGATTAAGATAATAATCGTAGGTTTCTGCCAAGTTATTTTTATCGGGAACAGAATATTTTAGCTTATCGATTAGTTGTAGTTTTTTATTCAAAAAATCCTGTCTGTGGGCTATTGCACTATCTAAAGAGTTTAAAACATCTTTGGTTTTGTCCTGGCCAAATCCATTATAAACCCCCAAAAGGAACAAAAAAAACAATATTACATATGCGGGTAATTTTCCCATAAATAGCCATTACTATTTCAATCAATCGCAAAAATAGATTAAAAATTTTAATTGAAGCATAAGTAAAAAATTGCCTGTAAGGATGCAATTGGAAAGTAAAATTCTATTCCAATTTAAATAATGAACACAAACAAAGGAACAGCTACTTGAAAAACACAAAATGAAAATAAGGAAAAATATGGTTATATACGAAGCAATTATGATGGACGTTTTATCACTGTTGCTGATCTTTCCGTTCTGGAAAGACCAAGGCTTCTCCTTAGCGTTTAACGGTGGGACGTGCACCAGAGCTAAATGCCGGACAGGTGAAGTAATTTTTTATGTCTCTACAGAGCTGAATGCCAAACATCCTCTTTTTCATTTCTACTCCACTTCCGAAAATGGAGTTGTCAAATCTAAGAATTCTCCTAAAAGCTTTAATTCAGCTATTAAATGGTTCGAATTTTGTACCGTGGGGATCGCAAATCGATATTTATAAATTCTGAATTAGGCATTTAATTGATATTATTATAAATGTGGCTAAAGCCCAATTCCACAACAACTAATCAAGACCGTCAGCTAAAGCTGACGGCAATAAAACAGAAGAAGAAGAGTTGGTTTTATTGCCGTTCACTTTAGTGAACGGATTCTGTGAAAGCAAATGTTCAAGGGGTTTTAACCCCATTTCTAAATTTTAACCCTAATTAACAAAGTGCCTAATTCAATTTAAATTATTTCCATATACACTTAAT
>Ga0116152_10001818_pt1 | contig 17433 bp, 14 predicted proteins | sample AD_UKC119_MetaG_FD_89894 | JGI IMG/M metagenome (GOLD analysis project Ga0116152, IMG submission 89894) | Active sludge microbial communities of municipal wastewater-treating anaerobic digesters from Hong Kong - AD_UKC119_MetaG | ecosystem: Engineered > Bioreactor > Anaerobic > Digestate... | reverse complement strand
CGAAGTCGCGGCTGTAGCGGGGGCCGTAGTTCGGCGGGATTTTCATGCCGACCAGCAGGACCCGCGCACCGGCCTTGCGTGCCTGTTGCACCATGCTTTCCAGGTTGGCCCGGCTGACCGCGAGCGGCAGCCCGCGCAGCCCGTCATTGCCGCCTAACTCGATGATCACGATGGCCGGTTTGTGCAGGGCAAGTGCGCGCGGCAGCCGGCTAGCCGCACCGCGCGTAGTTTCACCACTGACGCTGGCGTTGACGACGCGGTACCCGTACCCTTGTTCCGTGAGGCGTTGCGCCAGCAGCGCCACCCAACCCTGCTCGACTTCGATGCCGTAACCGGCACTCAGACTGTCGCCCATCACGAGAATCGTGGGCGCGGCCGCGCTGCCAGCGTGCGCTACTGGGATGCCGGCCAGCGCGACACCGAAGGCGAGCGCGACGCAGAGGACCCGCGCCGGTAAATAGATGAATTCTGATACTGTGCTCAAAGCCGAAAACCTCACGAAGCAGGTTACCAGTCCCGAAGGACCGCTGACGATTTTACGCGATGTCTCCTTGGACATTGGCGCAGGCGAGTCAGTTGCGGTCGTGGGTGCGTCCGGGGCGGGCAAGTCGACGCTGCTCGCACTGTTGGCTGGCCTCGATACGCCCACCTCGGGGCGGGTGCTGCTGGCGGGCGCCGATCTCACTGCGCTGGACGAAGATGGTCGCGCGAAACTGCGGGCCGAACGCGTGGGTTTCGTGTTCCAGTCGTTTCATCTGGTGCAGTCGCTCACGGCGCTCGAAAACGTGATGCTGCCGCTGGAATTGGCGGGTCGAGCCGATGCCCGTCGCGCAGCACTGGAAACCTGTGAGCGCGTCGGGCTGGGCAATCGTACCGGGCACTATCCGCGCCAACTTTCCGGGGGTGAGCAGCAGCGCGTCGCGATCGCGCGCGCCTTCGTCACCCAGCCCGCCGTGTTGTTTGCCGACGAGCCGACCGGCAATCTCGACACCGTCACCGGCGAACGGATCGTCTCGCTGCTATTCGAACTGAACGCGAACTCGCACACGACCCTGGTCCTCGTGACCCATGACCGCGAACTCGCGCGACGCTGTTCGCGGATACTCGAATTGTCTGGCGGCGAGCTGCTGCGCGAGGAGGTAGTCGGATGATTCGTCGCGCCGTGCCGCTGGCGCTACGTACCTTGGTGCGGGAGTGGCATTCCGGCGAACTCAGCATCGTGCTGTTGGCGCTCACGGTCGCCGTCGCGGCGCTCACCGGCGTCGGTTTCCTGGTCGCACGCATAGGCGCTGCGGTCGATCTGCAAGCCAACGAAGTGCTGGCGGCAGATCTGCGTCTCGAGTCGCCGCGGCCGATCGACGACCGCTACCTGATCGAAGCCGAGGCGCGCGGCCTTGCCGCAGTGAGCTCGACGGGACTAATCAGCGTCGTCTTCAATGGCGACGACAGTCAGTTGTCGAATCTGCGGGCGGTGACCTCGGGCTACCCTTTGCGGGGCCGCGTGATGATTTCGGACGTGCCTTTCGGTGCCTCGCGGCCGGCCGATGGCATACCGGCGCCTGGCGAGATATGGCCAGAGTCCAAGTTGTTGGCAGCGATCGGTGCGGAAGTCGGCTCTGAGCTGTCGGTTGGAGCCGCGCGCTTCAAGGTGACACGCGTGCTGATTACTCGGCCGGATCAGGGCGCTACCTTTGCTGACCTCGCGCCATCGATACTCGTCAACGCCGCCGATCTGCCGGCGACTGAGCTGATACAGCCTGGCAGTCGGGTGAGTTACGCGGCGTTGTTTGCGGGCGATCAGGCCGAGGTGCAGCGGTTTCGCACCTGGCTGTCGGTCGCCAAGACCCCGAGCGAACGACTGCTCGACATCAGCGAATCGACGCCACAGGTGAAAACAGCGATCGATCGGGCCGGCCGTTTCCTGAGCCTCGCCAGCCTGGTTGCCGTGCTGCTCTGCGCAATCGCCGTCGCGATGGCTGCCCGACGCTACGTACAGCGGCATCTGGATTCGGTCGCCCTGCTGAAGACGCTCGGCGCGACGCGCGCGTTCACGCTCACCGTCAGCCTGCTGCAGTTGCTGCTGATCGGTCTCATTGCGGCCATCATCGGCGCGCTGCTCGGCTTTGCAGCCCAGGCTGGGTTGGTAGCAGCATTGCAGGATCTGCTGAAGGGCGATCTCCCGCCACCGGACTGGGCGCCGGTGTGGGTCGGGCTCTTGACCTCGATCGCGATACTCGCCGGCTTTGCGCTGCCGCCGCTGCTGCAGCTGTCACGAACGCCCGCACTGCGCGTCCTGCGCCGCGACGTCGGGCCGCCACCGCTCTATGTGATGCTGGCGTTCGGGCCCGCCATCGCCGCGGTCTTGTTCCTGATCCTGTGGGTCGTGCGCGATGTGACGATCTTCCTGGCCTTCGTCCTCGGTCTCAGCGCCTTCCTCGCCTTGCTGGCGTTCGCGGGGTGGTTGCTGGTGCGCTTGACGACGCAAATGCGCGGTGGAGTGGGCGTGGCCTGGCGCTATGGCATTGCCAATCTGGGTCGGCGTCGCGTCGAGAGTGTCGTCCAGCTCACCGCCTTTGGCTGCGGCATCATGGTCCTGCTGCTGCTGGCCGTGGTGCGCAACGATCTGCTGGCAGACTGGCGCAAGAGCCTGCCGAGCGACATTCCTAACTACTTCTTCATCAACATCCCGCCCGATGAGCGCACGGCATTTATCGATTTCCTGCGGCAACAGGGGGCCGAGGTGTCGCGCGCCCTGCCAATGATTCGCGCCCGGCTCACGGGCATCAATGGTCGGGACGTGACCGATGCGACGTTCGAGAATCCGCGCGGTCGCGGCTTTGCGAACCGCGAGCAGAACATCACCTGGACCAGCGAGCTGGGAACAGACAATCGGATCGTCGCCGGCAATTGGTTTACCGAGCAGGACATCGGCAAGCCGTTGGTTTCAGTGTCGACCGAAGTGCAGGAAGCACTCGGACTGGTGCTGGGTGACAAGCTCGTGTTCGACGTAGCCGGCGAAACATTCGTGGCGTCGGTCGCGAGTGTGCGCAAGGTGAAGTGGGACAGCTTCCAGCCGAATTTCTTCCTGGTGTTCCCGCCGGGTCAGCTCGAGGGTACAGCGGGCACCTGGATGACGAGCGCCTATTTCCACCCCGAGAGCGCGCGCAGCCTGGCCGATCTCGTGCGCCTTTTCCCGAGTGTCTCGGTCTTCGATCTGGACGATCTGCTGGCCCAAGTGCGCAGCGTGATCGACAAGGCGGCGCTCGCGGTACAGAGTGTTTTCCTGTTCACTCTACTGGCAGGTCTGGTCGTGCTGCTGGCTGCGGTGCAGGCGAGTCGCGACGAACGCCGCTACGAGAGCGCAATGTTGCGGACGCTCGGGGCGAACCGGCGTACGGTGCTGAAAGGCATTCTCGCGGAATTCGCCACGCTCGGCGTGCTGTCCGGGCTGCTCGCCGCGGTGGGCGCCTCGATTGCCGGCTATTTCGTCGCGCGCCGCGTGCTGGAGGTGCCATACGCGCCGGAGCCCTGGGTCTGGATCATCGGCATCGTCGGTGGCGGATTGTTAGTGTCCGTGGCAGGCTGGCTGGCCACCAGGTCGGTGGTCAATCAGCCGCCGATGGTCACTCTGCGGGGCGGTTGAGCCCATATGAAAGATCCTGAGCTGCCACCCGATGTGCACAATCCGGAGTTCGTAGCGCATCTGCTGGCGACACCGCTGCGACGCAAAATGGTCGGCTGGTACGACCCGCAGGTGCTCGCGCAGTCCGCGTGGCTGGTGACCGTTGCGAATCTGTTCGGTCGTCACTCTGACACGCGGCTGATCGAAGCTCTGTCGACCCAGCCCCAGCACTGGTTCGATTACTCCGGCGACGCTGATGCCAATGATGACTTCTGGCTCGACTACGTGAGCGACATCGGTGACGGTTGGAACTCCACCTACGCAGTCGCCGCCGCGGTTGCCGAGCCCGAGCTGACTGTGCAGGAGCCCCACGGTCGCCACGTGCAGACCCGCCAGGGTCGTGTCCTGGTGTTCGGCGGCGACGAGGTGTACCCGTATCCGTCGCGCGAGGAGTACGAAGCGCGTGCCGAGCGGCCATATGCGACGGCGCTGGCTGGTCGCGTCGCGCGGCCAGACGTGTATGCCATCCCGGGCAACCACGACTGGTACGACAGTCTGATCGCCTTTTCACGCAGCTTCTGCCGGCCCGAGCGCGGTTTCGCCGGTTGCCGGACGCGCCAGACTCGCAGCTATTTCGCGCTCAAACTGCCGCATGGCTGGTGGCTGTTAGCCATCGATCTGCAGTTGGGCGCCGATCTGGACGAGCCGCAAGTGCAGTATTTCCAGCGTGTGGCGGCTGATATGGCGGCGGACGCCCGGGTCATCCTGTGCGTACCTGAGCCACGCTGGATCCTGGAGGATGCCTATCCCAAACATTCGACCTACGAAGAGCGTGCCACCGTCGATTTCCTGGAGAGCCGCATTCTGCAGCGCCCGGTGAGCGTTTTTCTCACCGGCGATCTGCATCTGTACAAGCGGCACGAGAATGCCGCAGGTGTACAGAAGATCACTGCCGGCGGCGGCGGCGCCTTCCTGCATCCAACGCACGCACCGGCCACTCACAAGCTGCGCGATGGCTACGTAGAGCGCGCCGCGTATCCGGATGCAGCGACCTCCTCCAGATTGGCGTGGCGCAACTTCCTGTTTCCGTTTCTCAATCCCAAGTATCTGCCGATACCTGCGTTCCTGTACGCGATGTCAGCGTGGTTCGCATCCGCCAGCCTCACGACCGCCGATACGGTCGATCTGCCCACGGCGCTCGATGCTGCAGTGCGAGCCGCGATCCGGGATCCCTTCAACGGACTGTGGTTGATCGTTTTCGTCGCGGCCTTCGTCTTCTTCACCGATACCCACGTGCGCTGGTGGCGCATCATCGGCGGCGTCTCGCATGCGCTGGCACATCTGGGCGCGGCCTTCGGTGTCGGCTGGCTCAGCCTGCTGGTGACCACGCAGGCGCTGCACCTCGAATTTGGCACCATTTCGCAACTGTTAGTGGCCGGCACGCTCACGTTCCTCGCGGGCGGTTTGGTCGGCGCCTGGATTCTGGGCCTCTATCTGTTCATTTCGCTGCAATTCTTCGGCCGACACGCTAACGAGGCCTTCGCCAGCCTCAGAATCGAAGATTTCAAACACTGGGTACGCTTGCGGGTCGATTCGAGCGGCACGCTCAGTATTTTCGCACTCGCAATTGATCGTGTGCCGCGACGCTGGCGGGAAGCCGAGCGCGCTGGACAGCGAGTCGAGTTAGCAGACGACCCGCGCGCAACTGCACCGCGGTTGGTGGATCAGGTGAGCGTCGGGCGAAAAGCACCGCGTTGAGGAACCTTTGTAGGGCAACGGAGACAAATATTCGTTGCCGCAATCCGTGAACTAGGTTCAAAATGCGGTATCAACGGCCCTACTCGCTAACTAATTGCGACACATGGCTGTTAAAAAGGTTAGTATTGCGCTGTTAGCGTTTAGGAGGACTCATGGCAAAGAAGAGAGCAAAAGTGGCGAAGCCGGCAAAACCGGCACGCTTGGGCAAAGCCTGGACCGCGACAGACGTCGCCAAGCTGCGTTCACTCGCCAAGCAGAAGCTTTCGGCTCGCGCTGCGGCCGAGAAACTGGGCCGCACCCGCGGTTCCGTCGCGCAGAAGGCTCTGTTGCTCGGTATTTCGTTCCGCGCAATCAACCAGCCGAAGCGCGCACGTCGCAAGAAGTAGACCAGCCAGGCTGGCAATGGACGGCGGTATCCTGCGGGTCTCAAAGCCCGCCGGTTACCGCCTGTTTGTTGGGGCCGTCCTGATCGATAGCCAGTCAGCGGCTCACATTGAGCCGCAACCATGCCACAGGCGTACCCTCGCGCCGCATATTCAGGCCTTCGAGGGTCATGAGATAGTCGCCGGGGCCGAACGCTGACGGATTCAGCTGCAGGCGCACGTGCTCGTTCGAATCCTTGATCATGTTGTCGAGAATCGCCACCCGGCCATGACCGGTGCGATCGATTATCACTCGGAACGTACTGTACTTGGTCTGCGTAACATCGATCTTGAGCTCGGTCATCTGCCCGGGCGTCACGTCGACCTGGGTGGCGCTCGAGGCGCCCGCCAGCGAGGGTTCGACGATAATCGGACGGAGCGAGCTGGTGGGTTGGATCGGACGCTCGATCACCTCTTGTTTGAGTCTGGCGATCACGCCGGCCTGGTCCGATACCTTGCCGCCCAGGATGATGGCCGTGAGCGCGAGCACGACGGCCGCGACGCCGATGCCACTCACGAACGGTAGCTGTTGCCAGAACCGACGCCGCGGCTCGGCCCAGGGCTCCGGATGTCCACTCGCCTCCAGCAAGTTCAGCCCAGCGTGTACGCGCTCGGCCAGCCCCAATTCGTCGATCAGGGCAGGGTTCGAACGCACGAACCGCTCGAAGTCGTTGGCACCCTTCGGCGGCAGTGTGCCTGCGAGGTAGCGCTCGATGATCTGATTGCGGGCGATGAACTCGCGATCCATCGGCGCGCTCGGCGCCGGGGCTGCCGTCAGTGGGTTGTTAGTAGCCGGAGTCGGGGCTGGCATGATCGTTCAGGCTCGATTGCGCGGGATGAGGTTGGCGACGGCCGCGACAGGTGGTGGTGCAGTCGGCGCAATAGCGCCAGACGCCATTCCGGGCATAGTCGGGCATTGGCAAGTTGCAGGCGCACACCGGTATCCTCGCCCATTGGTGGTTTCAGACCGGTGTCACGCCTCACAGATTGCGCGGTGTCGCGGTCCGAAAACGCGAACCGTAGCACCTTTTCGTGCTCTTGCAGCCGAGCGTGCAACCCGTCGCGCACGGCGCGAGCGTTCAACACTGGCGACGCACTATCCCTCGAGGTATCCATGAAAAACAAGCTTCCTACCCGTTCCCGGCGACGCGCTGGCGCTGCCGCGCTGGCCGCCGGCGTCTCACTCGCCGCGACGCTGGCCGCCTCCGCGGCCACGGACGATACTGCCATCACCATCTACAGCTCGGCGCAGCCAGGCGCGATCTCACCGGAACTGTATCGGCCAATCCCTGGCGCGCGCGTGCCGAACGCGATGGCCGTGCCCGGCTATGCAATGGTCCGACACGATCGTGCCATGCAGATCTCTGCGGGTCGCTCGCAGTTGAAATTCACTGACATCGCCGGTCTGATCGATCCGACCACTGTCACGTTCACTTCGATCACCGAGCCGCGCACGCGGGTCCTCGAGCAGAACTTTCAGTTCGACCTGGTGAGCACCGACAAGCTGCTGCAGAAGTTCATCGACAAGCCGATTACGGTCGAACGCGCGCTGGGCAACCAGAGCTCGACGGTGAGCGGCACCTTGCTGTCGGCGAGCGACGGCCTGGTGTTACGTGGCAACGACGGTGCGATCCATGCACTGCGCGACTACTCGTCGGTGCGCTTTCCAGACCTGCCGGGTGGCCTCGAGACCAAGCCGACACTGCTTTGGGAGCTGAATTCGCCGCGCGGCGGCGAGCAGCGCACCCGCGTCGCCTACCAGACGGGTGGCGTAACCTGGTGGGCGGACTACAACCTGGTCTTCAACGAGGGCCGCGACGCCAACAGCGGCGTTCTGGATCTCTCGGCGTGGGTCAGCATTATCAATCAATCCGGCACCACCTACCCGGACGCGCGCCTCAAGCTGATCGCCGGTGACGTGCATCGTGCCGCACCGCCGTCCTCGCAACGCGGCCGCGTCATGGCGATGGAGATGGCGGCCAAGAGCATGGCGGATGACGGTGGCTTCGAGCAAAAGGAGTTCTTCGAATTCCATCTCTACACGCTCGGCCGCCGCGCCACGCTGCCTAACAACTCCACCAAGCAGATCGAGTTGTTCGACCAGGCCCGGCAGATACCGGCGAAGAAGATCCTGCTCTACTATGGGTTGGCGCAGCCGTATTTCTGGGGCTCGCCCAATACCAATCGCGACATTGGCATCGCGATGAACAAGAAGGTGGACGTCTATCTCGAGTTCCGCAACGACAAGAAGCTGGGTCTGGGTGTGCCGCTGCCCGCCGGGCGGATCCGTGTATCACAACTGGATGAGGCAGACGGTAGCCTCGAATTCATCGGCGAGGATGTCATCGATCACACGCCGAAAGACGAACTGGTGCGGGTCAAACTGGGCTCGGCCTTCGATGTCGTGGGCGAGCGTCGCCAGACGGATTTCGCCGTCGATGTCAAAGCGCAGTGGTTGGAGGAGGAATTCGAACTCAAACTACGCAACCACAAGGAACAACCCGTGGAGGTGATCGTGAAGGAGAACCTCTACCGGTGGAGCAACTGGAAACTCCTGAGTCAGTCGCATGCCTACGAGAAAGAAGACGCGCGCACGATCGTGTTTCCGGTAACGGTGCCGAAAGACGGCGAGACGACCGTGCGGTATCGCGTCCGTTACACCTGGTAGGCGCGCACGAATACCTCGACCTGCGCCGCGATGACCTCGCCGAGATCCAACGGTCGGCAGCGGGTGCCGCCGAGGTCGTGCTGATGCAGCAGCCCGAGCACCACTGGCGCCAGCAGCAGTAGCGCAGCGTGCCGGGTATCCGCGGCGCGCATTGAGCCAGCGGCGATGTGCGCGCCGAGGCGCTGTTCGAGGGCCTGCAAGGTCGGCTCCAGCACCTTATTGAGGTACTGCAGGCCCGCCTGGTCGTCGCGCAGACCCTCGGCGAGGCCGATCCGATGCAGGGTGTCGACACCGCCTTGCGTCCAGCCGCGCACGATGCTTTGCAGAAAACTCTGTAACGAGAGCGACAGATCCTGATTGTCCGGCACACGTGCCCGCGCCAGATGCATCGTGGCACCCGCATACGAATGCGCAAAGATGGCGTCGACCACCGATTCGCGGCTGCCGAAGTAATGTCGCATGGTGGTCACGCTGACGCCGGCGGCATCCGCGAGTTGCCGAAAACTCGGCTGGCCCGCACCGCGCGCCGCGAGCCGCTCGCGCGCCTTGTGGATCAGCGCGCTGCGTCGCGCGTCGTAGTCAGCGTTGCGGGCACCAGCGCTGCGGGCCATGAACACGTCTCCCGGGAGATGCTCAACAGGAATAGCTGGAATATATTAGACCATATGTGCTAATCTATTTCAACTCATCCTCCCCGTGCCGGAAGACACTCAGATGCTCGAGCCCGAACCGCGATCCTTGCTGTCCCGCTACAGTGGCTGGTTCGCTGTCGCCGCTGCAATCGCGGTCGGCGCGTTCTTGTACCTGCGCTCGCAACGGCCGGAGCCCGTGGACGTGATCGCGGTCAATACCGGCCCGACCGAGCGGGTACTGGCCATTACCGGCCGTACGCGCCCGCGGGTCACCGTCAATGTGGTGCCACGAGCGCCCGGCCAGATCATCGAACTTGCCAAACAGGAGGGTGACCAGGTCAAGGTCGGTGAATTGCTGGTGAAACTCGACGCGCCGGCGCTGCGCGCGTCCGTCGATCAGGTGGATTCCGCGCTTGCGGCGCAACGCCGCACAGTAATGGAGGCCGAGCGCAATTTCGCGCGCCTCGCCGAGCTCCGGCAGCGCGGTCTGACAACGCTGCAGGACTACGACCAGGCGAAGTTCGAGCGCGACCAGGCGCTTGCCGAGATCCGCCGCCTCGGCGCGACGCGGCGTGAAGCGGCAGCCCGGCTCGCTGAATCCACTATCGTTGCGCCGGTGTCCGGCGTCGTGCTCTCGCGGTCGGTCGATCCGGGGCAGGTCGTTAGCGTGCAGACCGTGATCTACGAACTGGCGCCGCTCGCCGATGTTGAAATCGAAACCGAGGTGGACGAACGCTACTTGCCCGAAGTGCAGCCTGGCCTGAGCGCCGACGTGTTGATCGCCGGTCGTGACGAGCCACTCGGCGCCACGGTGTACTACGTAGCCGCGAAGGTCGACCCACGGTCCGGCGGTGCCAAAGTACGCCTCAAGCTCGACCAATCGGTCGCTACGCTGCGCGCTGGCGTCACCGCGGATGTCAACATCATCATCGAACGCTTGCCGAATGCGATCACCGTGCCGCGCAGTGCGCTGCTCGGCCGCGACGAGCGCGCTCGAGCCATGTTGGTGCGCGGCGGCAGAGTCACGGAGCAGCCGGTCGAGTTTCTCGAGTGGCCGAGCGATCGCGTCATCGTTACCAGTGGCCTCTCCGCTGGTGACCAGATCCTGGCGCAGCCACGACCGGAGCTGCTCGGCCAGCGGGTAACGGCTAACAGCGAACCGGAGCGCGCCGTGGCGAACCGCGAGCGCAGCGGCGGACTTCGCAGTCTGTAGCGCGGGCTTTGCATGCAATACGCCATCAAAGTAGCTCTGCGCTATCTCACCTCGAACCGTCTGCAATCGGCCCTGCTGATCGGTGGCGTCGCTATTGCGGTAACTGTATTCACCTTCAACGCAGCGCTGATCAACGGTCTGGCGGAGTTCCAGATCCAGCGCGTCGTCGGTTCCACGGCGCACGTCATCCTCGAGCCCGAGCGGCGTCTGCCGGCCGTGGCCGACGCCAGGGACAATGCTGTCCGTGCGGTAGTCAGCCAACGAGCACTCGAACGCCGCGAGCAGATCAAGGACTGGCGCGCCATCGAGACCATTCTCGACTCCCTGCCCGGCGTAACAGGTATCAGCTACAACGTGATCGGCACCGCGCTCGCCACCCGCGGGCAGCAGACAGTCCCCGTTACCTTGAAGGGCGTGGAGCCGCAACGGCTGTCAGCGATCGCACCGATCGATACCACGATCGTCGATGGTCTGCCGCGGGTAGGTCTCAACGACATACTGATCGGCAAGCGGCTGGCCGATGATCTCGGCATTGGCGTCGGGCAGCCGCTTTTCGTGCAGAGTGATCAGGGTCGCGAACGCGTCCTCACTGTGCGTGGCCTGTACGTCACCGGTGTCGAAAGCCTCGATTCGCGCCTGGCCTACGTCAATCTCGACACCGCACGCGTGTTGTTCGACTATCCGGACGGTCTGACTGAAATCGAAGTGAAGCTGGCCGATATCTACGCGGCGCCCGTGATGGCGCAACAACTGGCGGACAGCACCGGACTCACGGTCGTCGCCTGGACAGAAAGAAATCAGCGGCTCAAGGATGCTCTGCAGGGGCAGCGGTCATCCGGAGACATCATCAAGTTCTTCACGCTGATCACGATCGTGATTGGCGTCGCCAGTGCGCTCTTGCTAACTACCTACCGACGGCGGCCGGAGATCGGCATCATGCGCAGCTTCGGCGTGTCGCAGCGTTTCGTGTTGGCCGTGTTCATGCTGCAAGGCGCACTGATCGGCACACTCGGGTCCATTGCGGGCTGCCTGCTGGGCTACGGCTTCAGCGCCTTCATCGCGGGTATGCCGCGCGGTGCCGATGGTAGCGCGCCATTGCCGGTCGATCCGGCATTGGGCGAGTATCAGGTGGCGCTGTTGCTGTCGATCGCCGCCAGTGTCCTCGCTGCCATCCTGCCGGCGCGTGCCGCCTCGCGCGTCGACCCGGTCGAGGCAATCGCACAATGACCGTGCCTGGCGACGATGCGCCGTTGCTGGTCGTCGAGGACCTGCGCAAGACGTTCGTCGATCGCGAGTTCGAGACGCCAGTGCTGAAGGGTGTCAACTTCGCGCTCGAGCGCGGCGAGATGGTGGCCATGCTGGGTCCATCCGGCAGCGGCAAGAGCACGCTGCTCACGATCCTGGGGACCTTGCTGGCGCCGAGCGCCGGCAGCTTGCGGATGCTCGACCAGGAGTTGACGCGCCTCGCGGAAGAGCAACTGGCGGACTTCCGTAATCGATACATCGGTTTTATCTTTCAGTATCACCACCTCCTGCCGGACTTCACGGCGCTCGAGAACGTCGCCTTTCCTCATGCAGGACGGCTCGGCCGCGAAACACGCGTCGGGCGGGAGCGGGCAGCCATGCTGCTCGAACGAGTCGGGCTCGCAGACCGGATGCATTACCGCGCCACGCGGCTCTCAGGTGGACAGAAGCAGCGCGTGGCGGTCGCGCGCGCGCTGATGAATGAGCCCGCGCTCGTGCTCGCGGACGAGCCGACCGGCAATCTCGATCGCGACAGCGCGAACCAGGTGTTCGAACTGATGCAGGAGATTCAGCGTGAGACGCGCACGACGTTCCTGATCTCGACGCATGACGAGGAGCTGGCCAGCCGCTGCGAGCGCCGCATCCGCTTGCGCAATGGCGTGGTGGTACGGGACGATTCGACTGCTGGAGCTCGCCGGCAGCCGCCGCCGGCGCTGCAGCCGTCCGCCCCGGGGGGGAGCGAGGCTCGGTCTTAGCCCAAGTCGCTAAGGGGCTTGGGCTCTTCCAGTACGAAGCCCTGCGCATAGTCGACACCCACTGCCGACAACCACTGTCGCGCAGCCGGCGTATCGATGCGCTTTGCAACACAGGAGATTCCCAGCACCTTCGACATCTGCGACATCGCAATCACGAGCGCCTGCTGCAGACGTTCGGTCATCGCGCTGGTGGTGATCTTCGAGTCGATCTTCACGAAGCGCATCGCGGGCGAGGCCAGCCACGGCACGACCCGGGAGTCCAGCGTGAAGTCGTCGATGACGACATAACAACCGAGTTTCTCACAGGCGGCGATGAACATTTCCACATCGCGCTGCTGCTCGACACAGGCGTGCTCGGTCAGTTCGAAGCCGACCGTTCCCGCGGGCACATCGCGCGACTTCAGCTGCGACGCGACGAAAGCGAGGAACTTCGGGTCGGCGATCGAGCTCATCGACAGATTGCACGAGAAGCTCGAGGGATTGTTGTCGAGCACACTCGGGTGTGCCTCGATCCAGGCCAGCAGTTCGCTGATGACGAGCCGATCGAGCTCCGAGGTGCCAATGGCGCGCCGCACGGTGTCGGAAATCGAGTCCGGCGTGGACGTGCGCCCCGTGGGGCGCGCCAGAACTTCGTAGCGACGCGTGCCGCCGCCGGAGCGCAACTTGAGTAATTGCTGGACGTGCAATTGAAACTCGTTGCCCTCGAAGCGGAACTTGCCGCTGCCAATCTTGGGTGCCGCAACAGCGGCCGGCTTGGGCGGCGTATGCTTGCTGCTGATGATGAGCGAGACGTTGGGATCGGTGCTGTGGGTAGCGACGCTGCTGTCCGGCGGCGCGCGGGTTGGTTCGTTTGTTTCCGCTGTTGTGACCAAACGCAGGCCGGTCGAGGTTCGGTCGACCGTGGCAGCAGCCCGGGATGGTTTCCTGGTCGGCTTCGCCGGTGCCGGCTTTGGCGGCGGAGTGGCGGCAGCTGGCTTGCGGAAGATTGCCAGACGGCGCATCGCAGCGGTGGACTGGGGCGACACCAATCGTGCGGCAGTGGCATGGTCCAACCACTTGCTGTCACTGATGATGGTTACGAGACCTACCAACTCACCAGTCGGCGTGCGGGCGGGCAGGAATGCCGCCGCGCGACCGTCACCCATGTTCTGGTAGATGTAGCTGCGATCAGTCGCGAATATCAGCGCCTGGGTCGCTTCGAGGACGAGACTGTTCTCATCCGGACCCATCACGCCCTCACTCAGCCACAGGATATCGCCCTCTGCGTCATGCAGCGAGACCGACTGCACGCGCAGATTGCCGAGCGCGTCGCAGGTGGCTTTGCCTATGGCGTTGAGCGAATCGCTCGCGTCTTCCGGTTTGTTCACTGGCTGAGTGGCCACGTTTCGCCGCTGGTTCCGTAACTGGTTTGCTCGCCAAACTTGGCAGGTTGTGCCCCCGACCGAGCAACTCAACTAGTAGGGTCGCAAACGCGCTCGCCGAGCGCCGTGATACGGCTCGCGTTCTCAACTTTAGGTCGGGGCGCTGATCATGTTATGTCAAGTTATCACGGCACTGGTCATCAGCGGTCGATCGTCGCCATACCGCGCTCGGTATAGCGTGCCCCAGCGGCCGCGCCGACGGCATTGAGTGTCGCCAGATCATCGGCCCTCAACTGGACCGCGGTGGCAGCGGCGTTCGATTCGAGATAGCTGCGTCGCTTGGTGCCAGGTATCGGCACGATGTCATCGCCCTGCTGCAGCAGCCAGGCGAGCGCGATCTGCGATGCCGGTGCCGTGTGCCGCCGCGCCACGGCTTGTACTGCGCCAAGTACACGCGCATTGCGCGCGTAGTTGTCACGTTGAAAGCGCGGGTCGTGGCGACGGTAGTCTTTCCCGGGCAATTCGTCGGCCATCGGAATCGTGCCGGTGAGAAAGCCGCGCCCCAGCGGGCTGTAAGGCACGATACCGATGCCCAACTCGCGACAAGTATCGATCACTGCGCCCTCGATGTTGCGCTCCCAGAGCGAGTACTCGCTTTGCAGCGCGCCATCGAGCGCCCGACGGACGTTCTCAGGTCGGCTGTCGAGGCCATCGATACGGCCGTCGGTTGTGAACTTGAAGCCAAACTTGGTAGCGATCACCGCCTGCTGGCGTCGCCCGGCCAGCGCGCGACCCACGAGTTCTTCATTGCGATACGGTCCGTAGACCTCTGCTGTATCGAAGAAATTCACGCCGATATCCAGGGCCCGCTGGATGGTCGCGATGCCCTCCGCATCGTCGGCAGGCCCGTACATGTCGGCCATGCCGGCGACGCCCGTCATGCCCATCGTCCCCAAGCCCAGCGCCGAAACTTCGAGTCCCTGCGCTCCCAACCGCCGTCGCTGCATGAACGTGATCCTAGTAGTCGCCGAGATAGTCGCGCTTGCCGAGATCGACGCCGTTGTGACGCAGGATGTCGTAGACGGTCGTCAGGTGAAAATAGAAATTCGGCAGCGCCCATTTCTGCAGAAAGGCGAGACCTGGATACTCCAGCGTGCGATCCCGCAACGGGATCTTGATCTCGCGTGTCTCGCTATCATCGATTGTCGCTGGCGTGAGGGTCGCGAGGAATTCCAGAGTTCTGGTCGCGCGTGCGCGCAGTTCGACGAGTGTCTTCTCGTTGTCCTCGAAACGTGGCGGATCGATACCGGCCAAGCGCGCGCCGGAGTTCTTGGCGAAATCACAGGTAAGTTGCACTTGCCGGTCGAGTGCGAACATGTCCGGTGCGAGTCGCGCGGCGAGCAGCACTTCCGGCGCGAAGCTGCGCTCTTTGGCATTGGCCTCAGCCTTGCCAAGGATGTGATCGAGTTGCTGCAAGCCGGTCGTGAAGAGCGCTATCGACATGCCATACATGGAGACTTTCATGCGTGAGAACCTTGTGTGATAAATTCGAATATGGAACAATGATACGATTAGTACCACCCTTTGGTGCAAAAAAATTGACTGAGTTCTGGGTGCCGGCGCAACTGGCTGTCTTTGCCAAGGTGGTTGAGCTGAACGGCTTTTCGGCCGCCGCCCGTGCCTACGGCGTGCCAAAAGTGGCAGTCAGTCGAGCCATTGCCGAGCTCGAAGCGCGCCTCGGCGCCAAGCTCTTGCAGCGTACTACTCGGCGTATATTCCTGACGGCTGCCGGCGAGGCCGTACTGCCGCACGCGCGCGCGATCGGTGAACAAGCCGAACAGGTTCGCAGCCTCGGCGCCGGTTTTTCCACGACGCGCGTCGGGCCGCTGCGGGTCGCGGCGGATCCGGCCTTTGGCCGCATCCTGCTAGGTCCCCTGGTGCCGCGCTTTCTCGACAGCTTCCCGGATCGCGCGCTCGATGTCGTGCTCGACCCGTCATCCGAGGCCGAGTGGGACGTGGCGATCCGGGCCGGCAAGCCGGACGATCCGCGGCTGGGGTCGCGGCTGTTGGGTGCACCGCCGTCGGTGCTGTGTGCGACGCCGGCCTACCTGAACAAACATCCTGCGCCGGAGCGTCCCGAGGGGCTGCGGGATCATGCACTGCTGACGCCTGCGCCGGATGGCCCCGAGTATCGCTTCCAGATGACCAAAGCCTCGGCGCGCGCCGAGGTGCGGGTCACACCCAAGCTGGCAGTCGATGATCCGGCTGTCCTGCACAGTGCGACGGTGGCCAATCTCGGCATCGGCCTGCTGCCGGAGTTCCTCTGCCGTCAGGGTATCGCAACGGGCAAGCTCAAGTTGGTGCTGCCGGAGTGGGGCGTACCGGCCGCCTCGGCGCTCTATGCGATCTTCCCGGCGGGCCTTGAAAACGATCCGCGTGTGCGCGATTTTGTGGAATTCGCAGCCGCAAACATCGTTCCGGCGCTGGCACGCGCTTAGAATGACTCGGCGCGGACCGCGCGAGCGGTGCCGTGCCTGTAGTCTAACAACAGCGAGAGTGATATGTATCGCGCACCCGTCAAGGACATCCGATTCGTACTCGATGAGCTCATCGACACTGGGCACATACGCGAGTGTCCGGCCTTCAGTGATTACTCGGCCGAGACTACCGAGGCTATCCTCACCGAGGCCGCGCGCTTCGCCGAAACCGTGCTCGAGCCGCTCTGCAAGAGTGGCGACACCGAGGGTGCCAAATGGACTCCTGAGGGGGTGATTACGCCCAAGGGCTTCAAGGAAGCCTATCAGCAGTACGCCGAGAACGGCTGGGCCGGCTTGCGTGCCGTCACGGAATTCGGCGGCCAGCATGTGCCTATCGTGCTCGGCACGGCCGTCGAGGAGATGTGGGCGGGTGCGAATCTTGCCTTCAAGCTCTGTCCGATGCTGACGCAAGGCGCAATCGAAGCGCTCGAGCAGTATGGGACGCCGGAACAGCAACAGACGTTCCTGCCCAAGATGGTCGCGGGCGAGTGGACCGGTACCATGAACCTGACCGAGCCGCAGGCAGGCTCGGATCTGGCGCAGATCCGCACGCGTGCGGTGCCGGACGGCAAACACTACCGACTATTCGGCCAGAAAATCTTCATCACCTACGGCGAGCATGATTTCACGCCGAACATCATCCACATGGTGCTGGCGCGGATCGACGGTGCGCCGCCCGGTGTAAAGGGCATCTCGCTGTTCATCGTGCCCAAGTTCCTCGTCAAGGCCGATGGTTCGCTGGGGGAGCGCAACGATCTCAAGTGCGCGTCGATCGAACACAAGCTTGGCATCCACGCCAGCCCCACCTGCGTGATGATGTATGGCGAAAAGCAGGGTGCGCTGGGCTATCTCGTGGGAGAACCCAACCGGGGCCTGGAATACATGTTCGTGATGATGAACGCCGCGCGGCTATCGGTCGGACTCGAAGGCTACGCGCTGGCGGAGCGAGCCTTGCAGCAGGCGTCGGACTGGGCGCGCACCCGCGTGCAGGGCAAGCCGCCTGCGACCGCGGCGCGCGTCGGCCGCAGCGCCTCGATGGGCACCGGCACGTCCCCGGCACCGATCATCGGCCATCCGGACGTGAAGCGCATGTTGCTGACGATGAAGTCCTATACCGAGGCGATGCGCGCGACGGCGTTGTATGCGGCTTACCAACTCGACCTCGGTGCCCAACACGCCGACGAAGCGCGGCGCATGGCGGCACAGGCCCGTGGCGATCT
>Ga0116152_10001815_pt1 | contig 17441 bp, 17 predicted proteins | sample AD_UKC119_MetaG_FD_89894 | JGI IMG/M metagenome (GOLD analysis project Ga0116152, IMG submission 89894) | Active sludge microbial communities of municipal wastewater-treating anaerobic digesters from Hong Kong - AD_UKC119_MetaG | ecosystem: Engineered > Bioreactor > Anaerobic > Digestate... | reverse complement strand
GCTGCAGGTGCTTTGATACGGCGTCGAATCCTGATCATGCCAGAAATGGCCACCTGCATCCTCTTTTTTTATGCCATTCCGGCCATAAATTCGCTTAAACAGAGAGTTTTGCAAGAGGCTCTTTCGGCAGTTCTTTTTCAAAAGCAGGCAATAAATGCCCCACTTTCAAGGCGGCCTCCGCCACACGCACCAGATGTTCATCCAGTCGCTGCTTGAGTGGCCGCGCGCCGTCCTCGCCCTGCGCCGTATTGGCGTGCAATGCCAGATCGCTGCGCCAGTTTTTATCCCGATCCTGCGAGGAATAATGATGATCACCCAGCATCAAGGCCAGCCGGGCAAGCGTCAGCAATAACCGCTCCACCTTGCCAGCCTCTTCAACCAGATACAGCACGGCTTTGGCTTTCTGCGCCCACCGCGCCGCATCCTTGCACCACGGATCAGACAACAGCGGCAGATCGTGACTGAACTTCCAGTCTTTGGCCGTCATTTCACGCATTTCCTTGATGAAGCCCGACTGGCGCGAAATATCATTCAATACCTGTCTGGCAGTGACCGGTTTTGTCGTGTGATCAAAAGCGCAGCTAATCCGGTCACCTTCATGGTTTGTGGTCAGACGCGGCAGTTTGTGGTGCGTGACGATTAACCATGCCACCCAGGTCGCCAGCGCGGACAAACCGGTTTCAAAGGGATAATCCTGATCGCTTTTGGCTGGAGTCGCCGTTTTCAACAAGGTCTTGATGAGCGCCTTTCTGTTGGTCTGGTTTTTCCCTTTCAGTTCAAGCAGTTCATCCAGCCACTGCCCGTCTGACTTGCCGGCCACGAATGCCTTGAATAACAACAGGGAAACCCATTCATGCCGAACCGGATCGCGCTTTTTCGGATTCACCAGCATGTTCTGGAAGTGATCCCATGACTTGCCGAAGTCATGAAACAGCGCCGCCAAGGCAATCAGCGCCTTGATCAGCGGCAGATATTGCCAGTCATTTTCCTGTTCCTCTTTGAGCAAATCCCGCCGGGTACGATTGACCGGCACATTGCCGAAAGCGTCAAACTGGCGGCGATTACCGACGATCCAGACCAGTTCGGTCTGATGGGTTCCACGTATCCGGTGACAAGCTACTGCCGTGGTTTTGCGCGCCGTTTTGGCCAGCCGCGTCCGCACCGCGTTCAAACCCTCCTGCGTAATCACGGTTTGCCAGGTACGTTCTCCAATTCGATTGGCGTAGGCGTCCAGCACCTGCCGGGTAATGTCCAGCGACTTTTTCCGGCACTGCGAAACAAAGGTGACGATCATGCCAGCGTTTCCCCGTGCTGCGCGGCTTCCTTGACGGTATCGAACATGAAATCCAGCGCGGCATGCTGGGTAAAACCTTGCAGGCACATCTGGCGGAATTCCTGTTCTTTGGTGCCTTGCTCGGCGGCGATGAAAGCCAATGGCAGCACGATGGCGTCCTTGATCAAATCGGCCACATCAAACACCAGCGCGCCCCGCCGGGTCTTGCCATGCATCACTGCAAAGCCGTGCGGAATACCCAGCACCCACAAACAGGTCGCCGCCAGTCCGTAAGCCAGATAATTGCCGTGATTCAGAAACTGGTTGGCGAGGTCTTCGGAATCGTGGGAACGGGTGAAACCTTCTTGATTGGTGCGATTGGCGGAAAACTTGTAGAGTTCCCTGGTGAGACGTGCTTCCGCTTGCAGCAGGTGAGTGACATCCGGACTCTCGGCAATCCCTGCCTGACTGCGTTGCAGCGCCTGTTCCAGGAAAACATCATCCAGCGCGAAATCATAACTGCGCAGCAGCTTGTCCCGACCCCAGACATGGCGCAGATAATCCAATCGTTTTGCCTGTAAAAAACGTGCAATTGCCAGTCGCTTGTGGTCCTGAAACCAAAAAGTCACCCATGCCTGCAAGAACTCGGTCGGATGGTATTCACTTTGTGGTGAGAACCATTCAATTTCAGGCGCTGCCAGCAGGGGTGTCCCACCGCCACCACTGAAACCCAGCATAACGCCAGCCCCGCACAACATCCTGACCGCCGCTTGTGTGATGGCAGTTCCTGTACCCAGTAAAATGACGGTGGTATTGGCAATGGGAATGTTCCAGTACTGGTTTTCGTTTTCTGCCGGGGTGAGAAAAACGACACGGCCACCTTTGACCATCACCCGGCAATGTTCAAGATAAAAAATGTTCGCCCGCCTGGAGTGCAGTATTTCATGATTACGGCCATGGTTGACGGTTGTCATAAATAAAACGCCTAAAAAACAATCATTATAGGCAGGTATTCAATAAAAGCCACCCATGCCATTTCATACCGGTATTGCGAGGGTTCCGGGGATTTTTCCGAGGCTGTGGTGGTGCATGGTACGAGCTGAAACCTGCAGGGCAGGTTCGGGAAGGCTTTCTGTACGCATGGTTGGGCGACCTGCGGGAGAGTGGTATGCTGAGTGCGGCCCCGGAATGGGCCAGTTCCGGTTTTACCCCATCAGACCAGGAGACAGCGGGCATGTTACAGGCGGATTCACCGGCAGTCCTCAGGCACATTGACCTGTACCAGGACCTGATCAAACGCATGGCTTCCAACAGTGCCGAATGCAAGAAGTGGGCAATCGGGCTGGTGAGTGCGATTCTGATACTGGTAGCGGAAAAGGGGATCGGGCAGGCTGCGGCACTGGTAATTGTACCGGTGGTCTTGTTCTGCTTTCTGGATGCCTATTATCTGGCGCTGGAAAAGCAGTTCATTGCGGCCAACAACCACTTTCTGGACCAGCTGCACCGTGGGGAGCTGGGGCTGGAGGCGCTGTATCGGGTCAAGGTGACAGGATCGCTGCCCCAAACCTTTCTGGATGCACTGCTGTCCTGGTCGGTGTGGCCGTTTTATCTGGGAATGCTGGCGCTGGTGGCATTTACCCGCTGGTGGATGCCGGGATGAAATCTGCCCTGATCAATTACCATTGCAGTTACAGGCGCACAAAATACGGAATGGCACTCAGCACGCCACCAATGGCCACCAGCAGGATGTGTCCGGACACGAAATACGGGTAAATCATCAGACTCAGTCCGCACAGCAGGGGAATCGGGCTGCGCTGGCGTCTGCCGTAGCTGAAGTAGCCCAGACCGATGGCGCTGAAAAGCAGCCCCCAGAGCAGTGATGCCGTGTCCATGTGTTGTTCCTTGTTATTGCGTGATGGAATCCACACTGTAGCACCCGCCGTCAGCCTCTGGAATACCGTTCATGCCACAGACAGGCACTTATCCCTGAACACCGTCGGTATTGCTGTCCGCTTCCCCGGACCCGTCACCGGCTACTGCCCGTGCACCAGAAACGGGCATTGGCGCTTGCCATCGTGTCGGGGGCGTTGTATCGTCGTTTTCACCAACCTTTGCGATGGCCCGCCCTTATCCGGGACCATCTTTCCCCTTTTACCCTACACACTTAAGGTGGTTTCCATGACAGCTGTATTGGATGAAAAGCTTGAGCCGATTTTTCAGGATGTTCTGCGCCGGAATCCGGGTGAGACCGAGTTTCACCGGGCGGTGCATGAAGTGCTGGAGTCCCTGGGGCCGGTGCTGGTGAAATACCCGGAATTTGCGGAAAAGAAGATTATCCAACGCATCTGTGAGCCGGAGCGCCAGATTATTTTCCGCATCCCCTGGCGTGATGACAAAGGTGAAATCCATATCAACCGGGGTTTCCGGGTGGAGTTCAACAGTGCACTGGGGCCTTACAAGGGTGGGATGCGCTTTCACCCTTCCGTCTATCTCGGCATCGTCAAGTTCCTGGGTTTTGAACAGATTTTCAAGAATGCCCTGACCGGGATGCCCATCGGCGGTGGCAAGGGCGGGAGTGACTTTGATCCCAAGGGGCGCTCGGATGCGGAAATTGAACGCTTTTGCCAGAGCCTGATGCTGGAGCTTTACCGCCATCTGGGTGAGTATACCGATGTACCTGCCGGTGACATCGGGGTCGGGACACGGGAGATCGGCTACCTCTATGGCCAGTACAAGCGCATCACCAACCGCTACGAGTCCGGCGTGCTGACCGGCAAGGGGCTGGGCTGGGGTGGCAGCCGTGCCCGTACCGAGGCCACAGGTTACGGCACCGTCTTTTTCACCGAGGAGATGCTGAAGGCGCGGGGCGACTCGATGGACGGCAAGAAAGTGGTGGTATCCGGCTCCGGCAATGTCGCCATTTATGCGGTGGAAAAAGCCCACGAACTGGGTGCCACCGTGATTGCCTGTTCCGACTCCAGCGGTTTTGTGGTCGATGAGCGCGGGATTGATCTGGATACCCTGAAACGCATCAAGGAAGTGGAGCGCCGCCGCATCAGTGCCTACACCGAAGTGCGCAAACATGCCCGCTACATTGCCGGCAGCGAGTCCGCTTCCCTCTGGGATGTGCCCTGTGACATTGCCCTGCCGTGTGCCACCCAGAACGAGCTGACCGGGCGTGATGCCAAGGTGCTGGTGGAAAACCGCTGTATTGCAGTGGCAGAGGGAGCCAATATGCCGACCACCCCTGATGGGGTGCGTATCTTCCAGGAAGCCGGTATCTGTTTCGGGCCCGGCAAGGCCGCCAATGCTGGCGGGGTTGCCACTTCCGCCCTGGAAATGCAGCAGAATGCCAGCCGTGACTCCTGGAGCTTTGAGTACACCCAGAAGCGCTTGCAGGAAGTCATGGTCAATATTCACAAAGACTGCTACGAAACTGCTGCCGAGTTCGGCACCGAGGGCAACTACGTGCTGGGGGCCAATATCACCGGCTTTATCCGGGTGGCCAAGGCCATGACGGCCATGGGGCTGATCTGAGCTGTTGAGCCGTGCCAGTTGGTCCGGTCAGCCGGCCCGACGGAAGGTCAGGAGGTTCCAGCGGATTTTTCAGTCAATGAAATAATCAAAGTTTGGTAAGCTTGATCATTTCATTTTTTTATTTTTTGCAGGATGTAAGTGATGGATAGTAGACAGTGTGCACGGGTTTCGGTTGTCCTGTTGGCATTGGGGTGCAGTGCCGCTGCGCCGGCCATGGCCGGGGGCATGCATTTCAAGGTTGATGCCTCCACCCGCCTGCTGGCTGATGGGGAAGGCCGGCTCAAGGCACTGGAAATGCGCTGGAATTATGATCAGGCCATGACTGATCTGCTTCTGAACGAAGAGGATTTATCGACCCCGGAAAAGCGGGATGCCGTCATGGCGGTACTTGGGGATGACATCATGGCCGATCTGTTTGATCTGGGTTATTTCACCACCCTGCAGGCCAATGAGGTAACCCAGGTGTTCATGACCGCACAGGATTATAAAGCCATTTTGAACGCCGATAACCGTATCCAGCTGGATTTTACCCTTCCATTGCAGCAGCCGCGGGATATCAAGGACACCACCCTGGACCTGATGCTGGCGGACCCGAGTGCCGGTATTGCCCTGCCTTACAGCGGCCCGGAGGCCATTACCCTGGACCCGGCGCTGGCGACACGCTGCGGCAAGCCGGAGATTGCCTCCTCCGTGGAAACCCTCAACGAGCATGAAGTTGAGCTTCAGGTTGTCTCGCTGGCGTGTAAATAACGCGTCATGAGTCCGGCCCGGCTGCCTTGTGTCACGGTACTGCTGCCGGGGCTTTTCGATGCCCTGGCGCTGTGGCGGCAGGATTTCGCCTTTATCCCGCAGGCACCGCATCTGGCCCGCCTGCTGGGCGCGGCCCGTCTGTCAGCACCACCGGTACAGCGGGAAGCCGGGTATGAGGCAGCACTGCTGCAGGCTTTCGGACTGGATGCGGCCCGGTTTTCCTGGGCCATGGCCCGCTATCGACTGGACACCGGGATTTCGGAAGCGCCCGCCCTGCTGTGTGCCGATCCGGTCTGTCTGGAAAGCGGACCTGACCGCATTATCCTGCATCCTGAAACACCACAGCTGTCAGCTGCCGAGGTTGCCGGGCTGCTGGCCGACCTGAACCGGCATCTGGCTGCCGATGGCTGGGTGCTGGAGGCACCGGCAGCGCAGCACTGGTACCTGCGCCCCCTGTCATCGGTAGCGGTGACCGCATGGCCCCGGACGGTATCACCACTGGTTCCCGGTCATGCCTGTATCCGGGATTTCCTGCCGGATGCCGGGATGCACGGGTGGCGACGCCTGCTGACCGAGCTGCAGATGCTGCTGCATCAGCACCCGGTCAATCAGGCCCGTGAACGGCAGGGACAGCTTCCCGTGAACAGCCTGTGGCTCTGGGGCCTGAATGACCCTGTGTATGCGCCCAGCCGCAAGGGTGAGCTGCCCGGAACCGTTGCCTTGCAGCAGCTTGCCGGGGGTGGCTTCCGGGGCCGGATACTGGCGGCCATGGCCGGTATTCCGTGGCAGGCCGATGCTGATATTACCGCTGTTACCGGGTTGTCAGACGGGCAGGCGGTACCGGGCGCCGTGCTGCTGGCCTGCCCCGAATTGCTGCCGCCACTGTGGCGGGATGCCCCGGAAGACTGGCAGCAGGTCCTGCAGTCGCTTGACACAAAGCTGTTTCGTGAACTGGCACAACAGCGGCAGGCCGGTCGCTGGCAGGTGAAGCTGCATGACGGCAGTGGCAGGGTCTGGGACTGCGGGCCGGTACCGTTCTGGCGGCGCTGGCGCAGACGGGCCGTATTTGATTTCAGCCGCCCGCCGCCACCACCCCGGCCAGACCCCGAAGCCTGGATGTGACCAGTCCGGGCTGGTCGGGGAAACCGGACCGTCTTTCATGCCGGGCCTGTTTCCCGCTTTTCCGCTCCGGCTAGAATCGCTCCACGGGTCTTGTGGAGTGGCTTGTTTTTATGGTTTCAACCCCCTCAGCCTGTTCCTGGCTGATACTGCCGCCTTTGGTGGCGGTTTTGTCGTGGGCACTGGTCTGTTTCGGATTGGTCCGGCGTCCGGAACGGCTGGACATACTGATCATCAATCTGGAAAAGGGCCGTCTGACCGGTACTTGGCGTAATTTCATGGTATCGCTGCTGATCGGGTTCGACCGGGTTTTCGGCGAGTGTGTCTCGCTGCGTGCGCTGGGAGTTACCGTCCTGCTGGCCTGTTTTTATCCCTGGCTGACCTTTGTCTTTGCCTGGGCCTATCTGGGTGGCGATGCGGCTCTGGCCGGTCAGGGCCTGATTCCGGGCTGGCCCGGATTGTCAGTCTGTCTTGTTTTCCCACTGATCCTGCTGGCCGTGCTGCTGTGCTGGTGGCTGGGCCGGTGGATACTGCAGCAGGTGATCCGTCTTGATGCGGCCATCCGGCAACGGCTGCAGCAGAGCGGCCTTTCACCGTGGCAGGCCGGCGTCCTCTGGTCCCTGCTGACCGGGTGCGGTACCGCCCTGGTCTACCATCATTTTCAGACTCACGGTTTATGGGTGATACTGGGGGCACTGCTGGGATACTGGGGGGGCCTGCTGGTGCTGCTGATCACCCTCGCGATGGCGGTGGGGCTGGAACTGAGCAGCCTGCTGCAGGGTTCGTTTTCCCTGTCGGTATTCCGGTTCCTGCTGCTGTTGCCGTTTCTGTGTGCACCGGCAGTCTGGGTTGCCTTGTGGTGCAGCCGCTTCTGCATCGGGGAAGTCGTGGCCAACCCCGGCCCCTGGAACCTGCTGCGTCACCTGTTGTTCAGTTTATGGGTCGGCTTCTGCCTGGTGCTGCTGGCGCTGCTGATGCTGCGTGGCGGCCTGGTACTGACGGACCGTCTGGATCAGGGCGGGATGCTGGCCCGTCATACCGGGCTGTTTCTGCAGGCCCCCTGGGGGGCGGGCTTTCCCGTCACCGGGCTGTTGCTGGCGGTACTGGTTCCAGTGCTGCTGCCGGTATTCATGTCCATGCTGGCCCTGCTGATGCATTTTGTACTGGCTGAGGCGTTGACGGTATTCATGACCTATCCGGCGGAACGGAAATACCTGCGCCGCTTCATCAGCAGCCTGTGGATTCTGGCTTATGTACTGGTTGCGCTGGTACTGACTGTCCTGTTGGGCTACCTCTCACTGGAGGGCATCCATGCCCTGCTGGTGCGGCTTTACCAGCCTGCATAGGCGAAGCCCTGTTCCTGCAGCAGCATCATGTCCTCAATACCGGCTTCGACCACTTTGGCAAAAGGCAGCAGGTCGTCTTCACGCCAGTTCAGGCCCTTGAGGGTATTGCCACAGGCGTGAAAACCGACCCCGTAATGACTCAGGGAGGAGGCCCGCTGCTGCAGTTCCTCTGCTACCGGCCGACCCGGATTCCGACCCAGCAGGTGCAGACCGGGGCCATAACATTCCACAATCACATGAATGTCATCGCCATAGCGGCGGATCAGCTCACCGACAGAAAACAGGGTGTGCTCCAGGTATTCCGCATCGGCCTTGTTGCAGTTCATAACCAGTTTGTGGGCCGTATCCTCCTCCAGGTGCGTGTCGGTGTGTTCGGCATGAGCCTGCTTCAGGGCCAGAAAGCTGCCTATAAGGCCGATACCTCCGAGCAGATGACGGCGCAACGGGCTGAAAGTTTTCATGATGTTTCTCTCCGGTGTCGTGCGTGGTATGGCCAGTTTAGCGGAAAACCGCCTGACAGACTGTAAACCCGGATGTGGGAAATCGCTTCGGATCAGGCTAGAATCGCCTGTAATCCAACCCAATGGGTCATCTTCAGCCCGTATCAGGCAGTCATTACCATGCAAAAACACCGGACCCGACGCAATCTCTGGCAGTCCACCTGTCAGGAAACGCTGCAGACCACAACCTTGCAGGGCGAGCAACAAGCCGATCTGGCCATTATCGGCGGTGGGTTTACCGGCTGTTCGGCGGCCCTGCATGCCGCAGCACAGGGTGCCAGGGTCGTGCTGCTGGAGGGAGAGACTGTGGGCCACGGGGGTTCCGGGCGCAATGTAGGGCTGGTTAATGCCGGTCTGTGGCTGCCGCCGGATGCGATTACTGCAGCACTCGGGCCCGAGGCCGGTGCCCGTCTGATCGGGCAGCTGGGGCAGGCACCGGCACGGGTATTCGAGCTGATTGAGCAGTATCGGATTGCCTGCGAGCCGGTACGGGCCGGCACCCTGCATTGTGCACATTCAGCTTCCGGTTTCGCCGAACTTCAGCAGCGCCATGCCCAGCTTGTCCGGTTGGGAGCACCGGTCACACTGCTGGATGCCCAGGCAACCGCCCGTCGGACCGGCAGCCGTGCATTTCAGGGGGCACTGCACGATGCCCGGGCCGGCACCATCCAGCCGCTGGCCTATGCGCGTGGACTGGCGCGAGCCGCTCAGGCTGCCGGAGCACACCTGCATGAGCATTCGGCATTGGTATCCGCCCGGCATCATCAGGGCCGCTGGACCTTGCAGACTGCTGCGGGGCAGGTGCAGGCCGAACGGCTGTTGCTGGCCACCAATGCCTATCGCAGCGCGGGTTTTGAGCTGCCGCCAACCGCCGTCATTCCGGTGTTCTACTTCCAGATGGCCACCCGCCCGCTGCCGGCGGCGGTGCTGGAGCGCATCCTGCCGGGTAGGGAGGGCTGCTGGGATACGGCCATGGTCATGACCTCGTTCCGCACCGACAGGGACGGACGCCTGATCGTGGGGGCCATGGGGCGTCTGGAGGGCCTGCGCGGTCGTCTGCATGCCGACTGGGGCCGACGCAAGCTGGCTGCGCTGTTCCCGCAGCTGGCCAGCGAGCCACTGGAGCATGCCTGGTATGGGCGTATCGGCATGACTTCCGATCACATTCCCCGAATCCTGACGCTGGGGCCGAATGCCTATGCCAGCTTCGGGTATTCGGGACGTGGCATCGGTCCCGGCACCCTGTTTGGCAGGGCACTGGCCAGTGCCCTGCTGGCGGGGGATGAGTCCGGCCTGCCGATTGCACCGGTAGCGGCACATCATGAACCTTTTACGGGCCTGCGCGAGGCGTATTATGAAACCGGGGCGGCACTGATTCATGCACTGGCGCTGCGCCGCCGTCCGGGGTGACGCCTTATTGACGCTGATGGCTACCCTTTGGCTGCCCAAATGCACAGGATGGCCGGCACAGGCTGGTTGATCCGGGGAGGCTCGCCTAAGCTGAACGTCCTGTTGGTTCCGGAGGCTGATCCGGGCTTTCGCTGTTTGACGGACAAGAGGCATGCAATCTGATTACTCCAATCGTCTGCTGACCGGGCAGGTCGGCATCCAGCTGGTCAGGCTTCTGGCGGGCCGTCCGCAGCAGGCTGTTGCCAGGGGGACAGTCACCGAGCTGGTGTTCGGTCCGGGGCAGGTGTTCTGCTACCTGTTCTATCTGGGTAATGATGTCAGCTGCTGGCTGGTCTGCAATGAACCGGGAGAGGACCGCTGTCCGGGCCTTGCACAGCCGGCACAGCTGTTGCTGGAAGTCTCGGGAAACCAGCGGGATAAAATGAAAAGTTTCCTGTCCACCCTGAAATACCTGCATGCCGAATCCATTGCACTGGAGCACTTTGACCATCATGCCTGCCGTCTGTGGGAGGTTTTGCTGGACAGTCCTGATTATCAGCCGGACTGGGTGCTGGAAGCCCTGCCACCGTCAGTGGCAGCAGAGGGCCTTTCATAGGCCGGTTTGGTTTGTTGGTCCGGAAAGGGCGTGCGCCCCGTGCAGTAACTGGAATAGGCTGAGTCATCATTATTAATTACCAACTAAAATCCGAACATTCCGGAGAGTGACATGATTGATAACCGCACTGCCTGTTATTCCCAACCCTCCACCCAGACCCGGAACACCGGCAATGCACAGGGAGAGCGGGCCGGCAACAAGGGTCGGGCTTATGGCAACCAGCCTGCCTTCAACAACAATCCCCCGGCGTTCATCGGTGGCCAGTTTCAGGACCTGATGGCACTGTTGCAGCAGTTACTGGAACAGCTGCAGAATCCGGCTCCCGCACCGACGCCAGCACCAACCCCGAACCCGACCCCTTCTCCGGTTGCCTCCGTACCGCTCAGTCCTTCCGGGCAGGATCAGCTCAGGCAGCTGCTTGGCTTCAACGCCAATGCACCTTTCAGTGTGAATGTGCTGGATAATGACGGGAACGGACAATTGAGCGTCGGGGATACCGCCGTCGTCAATGGCGGCATTACCGGCGGTGAAATTCTGCGTCATGACCTGACCGAGGCGGATATTACCCGATTGAATCCGGGACAGGGCCAGCTGCTGGCAGATTTCCAGGACAACTACGCCAAATGGCAGAACTTCAGCAACCGGCATGCTGACCTGCCGGTATCCTATACCACTCAGCAGACCTGCTTCTGTCCCCAGGAGATTACTCAGCCGCTGAATGTGACTGAAATCAATGGCGAGATCGTCAGTGTTACGGATATCAACGGCCAGCCTGTCCCCGATTATGTGCGTGACTCGGTATCCAGTATCGGAGAGCGTTTCGAGCAGCTGCAGAATGCCTATCTGAACGGGGCCGAGAGCATCAGGGCCGACTATGACCCGACCCTGGGATTCCCGACCTCTGTTTTGATTGATCAGAGCAGCATGATTGCCGATGAAGAAGTCAGCTATACCATCAGCAACCTGAACTACGCACTGAACTGATGGCCCGCCGGGACCGGCAGCGCTGATCTTCAGCCGTTGCCGGTCTGTGTACTGTTTCCCCCTTCTTCAACCGGCCATGGGGGTGGCCACCGGTGATGGCCGGGCTGCTTGGTAAAGCCAGTTTCCCGTGGGGTTATATCACGCATTGAGGCATGAATGTCCCCCGTGCTGAAATCCAGGGCATACCTCAGCCTGCTGTCCCGGACGATGGCATTCAGGGTGGGCAGCTGGTCTGCATTTGCCAGCCGGTAGCCACGCAGTGTGGTGCACAGCGGCTCATCCAGGTCTGAGTGGATAAAAAGCCGGGCCAGATCCAGACCGGTGAAGTGGGTGAGATAATCTATCGTTGTGGCATCAGACACAAAGCCGAAACCGACTTCATGCGCCTGATAACGCGGCATGGGACGTGCAGAGACCATCAGCATCCGGCGCATGACGCCGGCATCCGGTTCCGGTTGCAGGTCAAATCCGGCAGCCTCAAGGGCTTCCAGCGTGGCAATGACCTGGGCCTGATTGACGCCCAGACGCGGTATCATGGGAAGCGGCAGGGAGGGTTTTGCGTCAAAACCGGTAAAGCCACGGTCAATCATGATGTGCTGGAGCAGGGGAATACCGCCCAGCCGACCGGTGCGCCGGGTCTCCGCAATGGCTCGCAGCTGCAGCACGAATCCGGTCAACAGCATCAGGCAGGCCATAACACGCGGTACGGCAAAACTGGTCCCGAAAGTACCGGGAGCGAAGGCATCCTCACCATAAGCCACAACGGTCACACCGCTGCCCGGTGCCGAGCCACGGGTTCCGATTGAGGAATCCGGATGCAGTGCCTGGCCCTCGGGGTCTGCCGTTGCACCCACTGCAATGGTCCAGGGCAGGCGCGCCAGGGGACTGAGGGAGCCCTCGCCGAATGTTCCCCAGTTGCCCGCCGCCACCAGAACCGGAAGGGACCGTGCCGCGATCCGTGTCGCAATACCAAGCACATGGTCATCTGTCATGCGGGTACGCTGGCGCAGCTGCAGTGACAGGGCGATAGCCACCGGGTGGGCAATCCGAACCGACTCAACCATCATACTCAAGGTTTGCAGCTCCGGTGGGCTGCCTTCTGTCATGATGATGTAGGGGGGGCGGCTGTCCAGCCCCAGTACCCAGCGGTTGCCGTTCGGGGCCCAGGTACGGGCCAGATGGTCAGCTTTCAGCAGGGCCCGGTTGATACACCAGGCAACCTGATAGCCCGTAGGGGTGAAAGCAATGGTACGCAGGCCTGCAGGGGGGGTATCAGCCCAGGGATGACCGGCTTTCAGCGCAATCAGGGGCAGCCGCTTGAAGCGGAAAATGGCCGGGTCTGAGCGAATGCGGGCAATTGTTGCATCCGCAGCCTGCTCAACCAGCAGCAGTATGCTCCAGTGCATCAGTCCCCCGATGGTGTTTTACAGGGGCGGGCTATCGTCTTCGGGAGCGGCATCACCAAAAACCGCCGCAGCTTCAGGTGTAAGCGCACTGGCCGGCTGTACCTCGTCAAACAGCCACAGAAAGCCACGCCTGACCCGTACGCCCCGGTACAGGGGGGTCAGGCCGGATTCGGCAATGATTCGGGTACTGACCTGTGATTCACGCGCCACCGAGAGTCCTGCTGAGGCATCGACAAGGCTGGCGGGGGCCGCCGAGCCGGAAGCCTTGAGTTCCAGTTTTGAATCTGCCGAGCCGGAAATCACAATGGTGGCCGATTCTGCCTGTACCACTTCGGTGATTGCCACCCAGTTACGTTGCCACTGGTCTTCATCCCCCAGCACAATGGCCCGCAGCAGGGCTTTGTAAAGTGCCGGCTGATCGGCAATGCGGTGACTGGCAGCTCCCTGAAGCTGCAGAACAATGGCACCATGGCGGGAAAACTCGATCAGTGCACCGGCACTGGCTTTGGTGATGGCTTCAAATCCGGGGTTGCTGTCACCGGCTGCCTTGAAGGTGATGGAAACGCCGGTTTTGCTGTTGTAGCTGATGGCGTCACGCGAAGCATCAGTCACGGCCTCGAACGCCACATTGAGCCGCTCCAGCGATGTCACGGGCCGGAATATTCCGCTTTCAATGATACCGACACTGCCCAGCTGGATCGGGGTTCCGGGAAGCCAGGTAGGCCGGTACCTGAGGTTGTCGTAGATTTCCCGAGTATAGCGTTGATGGATATCTGTCATATACCCTCCTCACGGTGTCTGCCACGATGAAGCCCCCTCTGTTATTGAGTATAGCATAAGGCCGGATGGGTTGCGTAATGGAACGGGCTGGAAGCATTTTGCTGCCGGGGTCAAAGCGCTATAGTATGGCGCTTTCCCCGCCATTCCGGCGGGGCTGATACGGGAGTCACCACCATGAAACAGCACTTCGCCTCGGACAATTACGCGGGTCTGTGTCCGGAAGCCCTGCATTATTTTCTGGAAGCCAATGCCAGCGGGCACGAGCCTGCCTACGGGGATGATTACTGGACCGGTGAGGTGTGCGAGCGCCTGCGTGACCTGTTCCAGACTGACTGTCAGGTCTTTTTTGTCTTTAACGGAACGGCTGCCAACTCCTTGGCCCTGGCCTCAATGTGTCAGAGCTATCATTCGGTTATCTGCCATGAGCTGGCGCACATTGAAACCGATGAGTGCGGCGGGCCGGAGTTTTTTTCCAACGGCTCCAAACTGCTGGTCGGCAGGAGCCCGAACGGCAAGCTGACCCCGGATATTATCGAGGCGCTGGTGACCCGGCGCACTGATCTGCACTATCCCAGGCCCAAAGTGGTTTCACTGACCCAGTCCACCGAGGTGGGCACGGTTTACACGGTTGAGGAAATTCGTGCCATTGCTGCCATCGCCAAGCGCCGCCATCTGCGCGTGCACATGGATGGGGCACGTTTTGCCAATGCAGTGGCGGCCCTGAATGTCCATCCTTCCGAAATCACTTGGCGGGCCGGGGTGGATGTTCTGTGCTTCGGCGGTACCAAGAACGGTTTGCCGGTGGGTGAGGCGGTGGTATTTTTTGATGAGGCCATGGCGGAGGATTTTGCCTGGCGGGTCAAGCAGGCCGGGCAGCTGGCGTCCAAAATGCGTTTTATCTCTGCCCCCTGGCTCGGTTTGCTGAATAATGCCGTGTGGCTGGAAAATGCCCGCCATGCCAATGCCATGGCCCGGCTGCTGCATGAGCGCATTCGTGATCTGCCGGGGGTGCAGATCATGTTTCCACCCCAGGCCAATGCGGTGTTTGCCGAACTGCCGCCAACGGTCATCCGGGGCTTGCGCAACAATGGCTGGAAATTTTACCAGTTCATCGGTGACGGTGGCTGTCGCCTGATGTGTGCCTGGGACACACAGCCGGAAACCGTGGAAGCCTTTGCCCGTGACCTGTCCGAGCTGAGCGGACAGGTATCAGGCCGGTAAAGTCGGCTGACCTTTCAGCGGATGCAGCTGACACCTGTCACGCGTATCATGGGCTTTTATATGGAGTTTCTATGATCCCCAATGGCCGGATCAGCTTCTGGTACGCCGATATCGGTGGTCTGCCACCGGTACGGCCTTCCCTGCCGGGCGATCGGGAAGCCGATGTTTGTATTATCGGGGCCGGTTATACCGGTCTGTGGAGTGCCTATTACCTCAAGCGACTGCAGCCGGATCTGCGCATTATCGTGCTGGAGCGTGAGTTTGCCGGGTTCGGGGCCTCGGGGCGGAATGGCGGCTGGCTCAGCGGCGGGTTTGCCTGGGCCCATGAGCGCTATCAGCAGCAGGGCGGGCGTACCGGGGTACAGGCCATGATTCGTGCCATGGCCACCAGTGTCGATGAAGTGATCCGGGTTGCAGAGCGGGAGGGCATCGCGGCAGACATTGTACGCACGGATGAGCTGCAGGTGGCGACCTGCGGGGCGCAGTGGCAGCGCTTGCAGGCTGATTTTCAGGCACGGCAGTCCTGGGCGGTTGCAGAGGATGACTGTGAGCTGCTGGATGCGGCCCGGCTCGGGAGTCGTATTCGGGTGGCCAATGCTCAGGGTGCGCTGATGACGCGCCATGTGGCACGCGTGCAGCCGGCCAGGCTGGTGCAGGGGTTGGCTCGGGTGGTGGAAGCGTCGGGTGTGCATATTTTTGAGCAGACCCCGGTAACCGGCTTCGGAGCCGGCCGGGTGCAGACCGACCGGGGGCAGGTGAAGGCAGATTACATCCTGCGTGCGACCGAAGGCTTCACGGCCGGCCTGCCCGGTCTGCAGCGCAGCTGGCTGCCGCTCAACAGTGCCCAGATCGTGACCGAACCCCTGCCGGAGCCGCTGTGGGAGCAGATCGGCTGGCAGGGGCAGGAACTGCTGGGGGATCATGCGCATGCCTATTGCTATGCCCAGCGTACCCGTGAAGGGCGGATTGCCATGGGCGGGCGGGGTGTACCTTACCGTTTTGGCTCACGCACGGATGTCAGGGGCCGGACACAGCCTGCAACCATCAGGGCACTGCTGGCCGTTCTGCACCGGCATTTTCCCATGACCCGCAGACTGGCTATCGACCATGCCTGGTGCGGTGTGCTGGGGGTGCCACGCGATTGGTGCGCCAGTGTCGGGCTGGATCGCCAGACCGGTATTGGCTGGGCCGGAGGCTATGTCGGTGTCGGGGTTTCGACCTCGAATCTGGCCGGGCGCACGTTGGCGGAGCTGGTGCTGGGGCAGGAGACTGAACGCACGCAGCTGCCCTGGGTTAACCACCGGGTGCGGGACTGGGAGCCGGAACCGCTGCGCTGGCTTGGTGTGCATGCCATGTACCGGCTTTATCACCTGGCTGACCGGCTGGAGCAGCGGGGTGGCGGTCCTTCCGCGCTGGCACGGTTGGCCAATCGCCTGACGGGCCGTTGAGTCTGTTGCTGGAGAAAGGGGGAATGGTGCGGGGTGGGGCCGGGAGCTGACTGTGCAGCCGGAAGGTCCGACTGCACAACACGGATGAGGAGGGATCAGTCTTCCAGAATGAAAGTGACCTTCATGCGTACCTGGTACTCGGTAATTTTGCCATCTTCCACCTTGACATTCTGGTCGGCAACCCAGGCGCTGCTGATGTTTTTAAGGGTTTTGTTGGCGCGTTTGATCCCCTGTTTGATGGCATCGTCAAAACTTTTGGATGATGAGGCAGTGATTTCACTGATCTTTGCGACGCTCATGGCGTTCTCCTTGCGTATTGCTATGATTGATGAATAAAAAAGGTAAGTTCATTGCCAATTATTGGTTATTGAACATTGACATAAAGCCAATGTCATCCCCCGTGCTGATTATAGCAGTTTCTTGCCTGTCTTTTGGCGGATATTTCTGCATTGCCATCTGTGCCAGAGTCTGGCCCCGGGTCCGGGCGATTTCGTTCAGTGCCCGCACCTGGCCCGCAGCATGAACTGCAGGCCCGATGACATGAGTTCAACGTGTGGTGATCCCCGGATCAGGTTCAGGGCTGGTGGTGATTCCGACAAACAGCGGGCGTCCGTCTGCAAGGATGACCGGATTGCCATCGTTATCCAGAACCGGACGAATGGTCGGAGCAGCCGGCCCCATGAGCCAGGCTTTGCCATCAGTGGAGGCATCGTTACCGACCGTGATGAATGTCAGGGGGCCGTAGGCATCCGTGGGTTGAGCCGGAGTGGGAGCTGGAGCCGGTGTTGGAGCTGGAACCGGAGTGGGAGCTGGAACCGGAGTGGGAGCTGGAACCGGAGTGGGAGCTGGAACCGGAGTGGGAGCTGGAACCGGAGTGGGAGCTGGAACCGGTGTTGGAGCTGGAACCGGAGTGGGAGCTGGGACCGGTGTTGGAGCTGGAACCGGTGTTGGAGCTGGAACCGGTGTTGGAGCTGGAACCGGTGTTGGAGGTGGAACCGGTGTTGGAGCTGGAACCGGTGTTGGAGCTGGAACCGGAGTGGGAGCTGGGCCCGGCGTGGGTGCTGGGGCCGGT
>Ga0116152_10001813_pt1 | contig 17452 bp, 19 predicted proteins | sample AD_UKC119_MetaG_FD_89894 | JGI IMG/M metagenome (GOLD analysis project Ga0116152, IMG submission 89894) | Active sludge microbial communities of municipal wastewater-treating anaerobic digesters from Hong Kong - AD_UKC119_MetaG | ecosystem: Engineered > Bioreactor > Anaerobic > Digestate... | reverse complement strand
TGTTCCACCACATTCACTGGAAAAGAGAATTGCTGGATTAGAATACACAATTAATATGCTTCATTCATACGGGATTACCTCTATCCAGGATGCCTCCGTTGAACGCCCTGATTTTGAAACCTATGCCGCGCTTGAAAAAGAAAATGAGCTTACTTTACATGTTGTCGCTGCGCAGTGGTGGGAACGGGAAAAAGGCACCGAACAGATTGAAGGATTTAAAGCCTTGAGAGATGAATTTTCCAGCGACCTCGTTGACGCGTCATCCATAAAAATAATGCAGGACGGGGTACTTGAAAATTATACCGCGGCAATGCTTGAGCCATATCTGGAAGCCAATGGCACAAAGGGCATTCCAATGATTGATCCGGAACTTCTTAAAAAAGCCGTGGCTGAACTTGATGCCGACGGATTTCAGGTTCATATTCATGCAATCGGGGACGCCGCATACACCAGAGCCTTGATGCCATCGAATATGCCCGGAAACAAAATGGTCCGCTTGGCCATCGACATCACATTGCCCATTTACAGGTCATTCATCCTGATGATATTCCCCGTTTTGCTGCTCTTGATGTTGTGGCAAATTTTCAACCTTACTGGGCGGCTGCGGATGAATATATTATGGAACTTAATGTTCCCGCCATTGGTGAAGAGCGGACAAGCTGGATGTATCCAATTCGCAGCATTGAAAAAACCGGTGCCACCATTGCTTTTGGCAGCGACTGGTCCGTATCAACAGCCAACCCCTTTTTAGAAATTGAAACAGCGGTTACCCGCCTTGGCGCATTAGGGGAACCTTATCCGGAATTTACCCCAAATGAACGGATCAGCCTGCAGACCGCGATTGATGCTTTTACCATAAATGCAGCTTTTGTTAATAAACAGGAGGATAAAACAGGATCAATTGAGGTTGGCAAACTTGCTGATCTTGTCGTTCTCAACCAGAATATGTTTGAAATTGACCCGGCCCAGATTTCCGATACAAAAGTGCTTCTTACACTCTTTGGCGGAAAAGCTGTTTATGGAGTACCAGATGGTCTGTGAACGGAATAAAATAACGAGTGAGACATTTAATATTATTCAAAATAATCTAAACTGATCTTTGCTTGCCTGCCGAATACAGTCTTCACCGTCATTGCGGGCATTATTGACATAAGGACTGACCTCATACATTTCGAATTGCTCATCAATCCTCGTTGACAGCTTTGAAAAAATATCTCGATCCGGCGGGTCAGCAGGCCGAAGCCACAGGTCATGATCTTCCGGTTCCACAATAACCGGAGAACGATGATGAATTTTACTGACCACACCGTTTGCCGGTTTTGTCACCAGCGAAACCGTTTCAAGCCAGTCTTCACCAGCCGGTCCGGTCCAGGCTTCCCATATGCCGGCAAAAGTAAATGGCATTCTGCCGGGCAGGTGAATATAATGTGGAACAGGAGAAGCACCATCCCGTTTCCATTCGTAAAACCCATCAGCAGGAACAAGACATTTTCGCCGTCTGAACGGTCCTCTGAAGGATGGTTTGTCAGCAATGGTTTCCGACCTTGCATTAATCAGTGGGCGGTCGGTTTTTATTTCCTTGGCAAAATGCGGGATAAGCCCCCATCGCATTAATGTCCCTTCCCGCGCCGGTAAAGGTGCATCAGGTAGAATTGCCTGATCCTTATCCGACCCTTTAAGCCGGATAACCGGTACAGGCTGGCTTGGCGCAATGTTAAAACGTGATGGAACCTGGAAAGGGTATCCCATATCAAGAAATTCAATATAATTGCTATATGTATCGCTGGTTAATGAATATCTTCCACACATGGCCTGTTCACGCTATAGTTAAACCGGAAACTATAATATATGAAAAGTTCATGATGAAAAGAGAATACCCGACCCGTCCGATTGCTGCAGTTGGTGTTGTTGTTTTTAAAAATGATCAGGTCCTTCTTATCCGCCGCAACAAACCGCCAAAATCATCGGAGTGGAGCATTCCGGGTGGCGCACAAAAACTTGGTGAACCCTTAAAGGAAACGGCAATGCGGGAAGTTTTTGAGGAAACCGCAATTTCCATAAAAAATATTACGCTGGTCGATGCTGTGGATTATATTGAAAAAGATAATGATAAAAATATTGAATATCATTACAGCCTGATAGACTATAAAGCCGATTATCAATCTGGTGATATTAAAGCCGGCGATGATGCTTTTGACGCAAAATGGGTTTCATTAAATGAGCTTACAGAGTATAACTTATGGTCAGAAACCATAAAGCTGATTGAGAAATCAGCTTTGATTAAAAAAGCAGACTAAAATATGGAAAATGACACTATATTGAAACGGATTTTCTATAGTCTAGGCCGCCATATTAAAGTTCTGGCCATTGCCGCCGCCTTTTCAACAGTGGTCTATGGCACAATGTATATGGTTATGTATTTTACCGGAAGGATTTAAGTGTAATTAATGCCTGAAACGTCATCACCAAAATTTTCAAAACTGCTCTGGTTACTCTTGATGATTGCAGCAATGACCATTTATATACTGGTTATCAGCCGTCTTATTGATGCCTTTTTTGCTGGGCATATTATACTTGAACTTATTGGTTATCTGATTGCCGGAATTATCTGGATATTTCCCGCAAAATCAATAATGTTTAAAATCAATAGCACCAATATACCGGGGAATAAATAATGCGCCGCTTCTTTAAATTGATTACAGTGTCATGTGTGCTGATCCTGACGGCCTGTGGTGGCAAAAATAATGAAACGTCTTCGCCACCGCCTGCGCCTGCACAAAATATGGATAGCACAAATGTTGATACAACATATGATAAGGAAAGCATCGTTAATGCAGCCTCAGACTTTTTTGGTGAAGGATCAGAAGCTGTTGCCAGCGTGATCGAAAAGGCTTTTGCCGATCTGGGAAGACCAAATGGATATATCATCGGAACAGAAGCCAGTGCAGCCCTCGTCGTTGGCGCCCGCTTCGGGGATGGAACATTATCCCACAAAATTGAAGGTGACAGGCGCGTTTACTGGAAAGGCCCTTCAATTGGTATAGATGTCGGTGCAAATGGTTCCCGCGTCTTTGCTCTTGTTTATAACCTAAATGATACTGAGGAGCTATTTCAGCGCTTCCCAGCCGTGGAAGGCAGTTTTTATTATGTGGCGGGTTTCGGAATGAATTACCAGCAGGTTGATGAAATCATTATTGCCCCAATTCGTCTGGGTGTAGGCCTAAGGGCCGGGGTTAATCTGGGGTATCTTCATTTTACCAAAGAGCGAAGCTGGATTCCGTTTTAAAAGCCCCCAATCCCGTCATATATGAGCTTCAGCCCTGTAAAAAATAAGGCAATATAACAGATTTTATAAAATAATTCTGTCGATACTTTATTGTGCATCCATACCCCTAGCTTTATTCCGATCGGGGCAAGGGGGAGAAGCACAAGGGATGTCAGCAGATTATCCCCTGAAAGCTGCCCGAGCCAGGCATAAGGAATGAGCTTTACAAAATTGACGGTAATAAAGAAAAATACCGACGTCGCCACCAGAATGGTTTTATCCAGCTTAAGCGGAAAAAGATACATGGAAAGCGGTCCGCCACCGGCATGGGCAATAAAACTGGTAAACCCGCTTAATGCGCCAAGAAATCCGCCTTTAACAGTGTTATAATCCAGACCTGCTGTAATTTTTCTTCGCCGGTCAATCAGGTAATACTGCAAAACAAAGAGGATCGTGACAATTCCGACAATTATACGGATCATATCCGCGTTGAGATATCGGAAAGTTATGGTGCCTATTACAATCCCCATTACCGCTCCGGGTACGAGGCTAATCAATGCCTTTTGGTCCCATTTTCCCCAAAATGCTTTTACGGCAAAAATATCCATTACACATAAAATAGGAAGCATTATGGCCGCAGCCTGCCGCGGATCAACAATCATTGACATCATGGGCACGGCAAGCATACCGAAGCCCCCAACAAAACCGCCCTTAGATATGCCGACGATCAGAACAGCAACAACCGCTACGGCATAAAATAAAGGGCTCTCAATCACGGGGATCAGTCCACAATTTTATGAAATTCCATTGTTTCATCATTCGAAAGGCTCGGCATAAATTTATAGCCATCAGTTTTGAACTTTTTTAAATCCTTTGGGTCTTCAATTTTTTTCTGAATGATAAATCGGGCCATCTGACCACGCGCCCGCTTGGCCATCATGCCCGGACTTTTGGCAACCCCGTCCCTGACTATTTTAAAAACCGGCGTTATAACTCTGCCTTTTAATTTCTTTTTATTGATTGATTTAAAATATTCATTGGAAGCACAATTGATGACCACATCCGTTTTCTGCTCATCCATCAACTTATTAAGCCCGTCAGTCAAAAGATCCCCCCAAAAATCATATAAATTGCGCCGTCTGGGAATTTTAATGCCACAGCCCATTTCAAGTCTGTAAGCCTGCATCAGATCAAGTGGGCGTAGCATCCCATATAGGCCGGATAAAATTCTTAAGTGATCCTGTGCGTAATTCAGATCTTCATCCGATAATGTCTCAGCTTCAAGTCCGACATATGTATCCCCCTTAAACGCCAGAATAGCTTGGCGGGAATTGGTCAACGTAAAGGGCGTCGAAAAATCCCTGTAACGTTCATAATTTAGGTCGGCAAGCGTATCACTTATATTCATAATATCGGCAATTTTCTTCCGGCTCATCTTTCTTGTGGCATTGATCAGTGTTTCACTTTGATCCAGATAATCGGGAACCGACCAGTTTGGTTTTACCTCATCACTTTCAAAATCCAATTTCTTTGCGGGCGATACAACAACAATCATCTTATTTTAATTTCCTGTTTATAACTCTTCTAAAAAATATCAGTTTCACCTTACAAATAACATACTCACCAGATTTTTACAGTATATTTTATTTTATCCCTGCCCTATTGACTTCAATTAAATATAGTCCCATTTAGAGTAACAATACTCAGCAGTTTTTCAGGACTTTACACAATAATGGCTACCACAAGAAATTCCCCAAGAGTAGACCTTACGACAGGTCCTGTTCATAAACATCTTATAAGAATGGCCCTGCCAATGGTAATCGGCCTAATGGCAAATATGTCGTTCACTTTTGTTGATCTGTTCTACATTGGCATGCTCGGCACGGATGAACTTGCTGCTATGGGTTTCATTTCACGAATGGCGATGATTGTCATTTCAGCGTCAATCGGTCTTAGTGCAGGCATATCTTCTGTTTTGGCAAGGGCTGCCGGAAACAAAGATGACGAAGAAATCAAATGTCTAGCGACCAATACCCTTCTTTTCACAGTCATTCTTTCGCTGACTTTCACAGTTGTCGGCCTGCTTACCATTGACCCGCTTTTTACAGCAATGGGCGCAGAGGAAAAAATATTACCGCTCATTAGAGAATATGTAACCATATGGTATTTATCACCAATATTCATTATGGTGCCGATGACCGGTGGCGCTGCAATGCGCGCACTAGGCGATACGGGACTACAGGGCAAATTAATGCTCTTTTCAGCATTGGCAAATGCTGTCCTTGATCCGATATTAATTTTCGGCTTAATCGGATTTCCTGAGCTGGGATTTCAGGGAGCGGCAATTGCCTCGTTAATTACAAGGTTTATAAGTTTTGCAGCGATCATTTATTTCCTGACCTATCGCTTTCATGTCCTAAGCTTTGAGAAAACAACATTAAGTAACTTTTTACCCTCAATTAAAAGAACCCTGCATGTTGGCATTCCAGCAACAGGCACCAATATGGTTATCCCAATTGTCGCTGCTATTATCATTTCCATAATAGCCCGTTATGGAAGTGACGCGGTAGCGGCAACCAATGTTGCAACAACAATTGAAGCCCTTTCACTTGTTCTGTTTTTTGCTTTATCTTCTGTTGTTGGTCCCTTCCTGGGACAGAATATCGGAGCCGGCAATTTTGACCGGATTGAAGAATGTATAAAAAAAGTTGCCATTTTCTGTCTGGTCTGGGGCGGTCTGATGGCGGTACTTTTAGGACTGCTCGCCAATACACTTGCAGGATTATTTTCTGATGATCCTAAAATAACATCTTTAACTTCTTCCTATTTGTATGTGTTGCCAGCTGCTTATGGTTTATACGGCATAGTGATGAGTGCCAATGCCATGTTCAACAGTATTGGCAAACCAATGCCAGGGGTTGTCATCTCGGCATTAAGAGTATTTTTCCTCCAGCTTCCTTTGGTTTACGCTGCCTCAAGATTTTACGACCTTGAAACAGCCTTCATGGTTATAAGTGTTTCCAATATGATCGCCGGTATTGTCGGTTTTCTCTGGATTTCACGGACGATCCGAAATCTAAAGCCCCTATGAAAAAGGGACCCGAAGGTCCCTTAAAATTATTGAATATGCCAACCGGGCTCTACCAGGGCAGCATGCGACGTAGCACATTATCCTTTTTAACATAATGATGGAAGAGCGCCATACCAATATGCAGAAGTACTGAAAGGAAGGTAATTTTTGCAAAAACCTCATGCATCAGTTCTGCCAAATCCGCTGTTGATTCAGCTTTAGCGACAAATCTGGGCACATCAAAAATACCAAAAAATGAAACGGTACCGCCTTTTGCCTGCACAATAAGAACGCCCGCAACCGGCAATCCGATGAGAAGCACATAAAACAAAATATGGAGCCCGTGCGCACCAAGGGCTTGCAGTTTCCCAGTTCCTTCCGGCAATTCCGGAATAGGGTTTTTTGCGCGCCAAGCAAAGCGAATTAAAATTAAAAATAAAATAAGCAGCCCTACAGAAAAATGTAATTTACTAAGGCCCATACCTTCATAGGCATCTTTCTTGAAGTTGCCCCCTAGCCAGAATTGGCCAACAATTATGAAGAACATCCCCCAGTGAAATGTTTTTGAAACCCAGCCATAGGAATTACTGGTATTATTTGCTGACATAGTTTTATACCCTTCTATATCCATATTTTGATGTTTATATTGATAACCCCAACCGGGGGTTTTTACTTTTTACTGCCAAATAATTTTTGGAAAATTGTCCTGATATTGAACAATATCCATATTGGAATAACGATAATCGCGCCAAGTAAAATATATTTTCCCGCCCAGTTGATAATATCAAGCACGACTTCAAGTATTCGTCCGAGCGTATCCGGTACATTTTCAATAAGTGCGACGGGGTCAATTTCAAAAAAGCTTAGCAATAGCCCAACACAAAGCGAGGCAATTACAAGTTTCCAGATTAAACCGGATGTTGATTTATCCATACATCAACCCATCTAAAACAACCTTTAATTTCAATATATTGGGTTATTTCGATGTACGATGTCAATATCTTAGTGATGAATTTAGGCAGAATTAGCGCTCTGGACTTATGGTTTTGGCAGCTATTTCTTCCTCTTCCATAGTATAGCGGAGTTGGTTCATAAGAAGTTTTATAGCCAGTTTTTGTTCATGATTATTAATTTGTGACGCTGATAATATGGCAAGTTCATTCATGGCCAGCATGTAATTTTTATCCTCGCTGGCCTTTACAATAACATTCACCCGGTTTTTGACTGTTTCCTCTGATTGGCTGAAACTGTCCGCCAGTTTCTCCTCAAGCGTTTTTTTATGCTTTTCCTGATTGCTGTCACAGGCAAAAAGTGAAAGCGAAAGCAAAGAAACAAGGATAAAGGTAACAGTTTTTCTAATCATCATGGATTAAAAATATCACTATATTTGTTAAAATACCCTTTATACCTGAGGCTTAGATTTAATATTTTGCAAGTTCAATAAATTTCTCAATATCGTCAGGCAATGTATTAAATGCTGTTACCAGACGGGATCGTTTTACTCCGGATATATTGCTTGTATAAAACCGGAACCCTGCCTGCCAGAGCTGATCCCTTAAACCATCTTCTATTTCAGCAAACATAACATTTGACTGAACAGGATAGATAAATTTTATACCGCCCGTATCCTTAACACCCTGATAAAGTTTTTCAGCCATTGCATTGGCATGCTTCGCATTCTTAAGCCATAAATCATTTTCAATATATGCAATAATCTGCGCTGAAATAAACCGCATTTTGGACACCAGATGTCCGCTTCTCATGCGTCGGTAAATAAAGCTTCCATCTTCGCTGTCATTAAAGAAAATAGCTGATTCAGCACCAAGTGCCCCATTTTTCGTCGCGCCAAATGAAAGAGCATCAACGCCCGCTTTCCAGGTCATTTCCGCCGCACTACAGCCGATTTTGGCAATGGCATTGGCAAATCTTGCCCCATCCATATGGAATTTTAAACTGTGCTTTTTAAGCAGACCCGAAAGTTCATGAACCTCATCCGGCGTATAAATTGTGCCGGCTTCGGTTACATTGGCAATGCTTAGCATCGAAGGTTGACTGTGATGCGCTTCGCCAACCGTAAAACGGCCAATGGCTTCTTCCAGTTCACTGACTGTTATTTTTCCATTTGCACCTTTTATCGGAATAAGTTTTGCCCCGCCACTTTGAAATTCGATAGCCCCACATTCATCACAATTGATATGACTGTCCTGATGGCAAAATACCGCCCCATATGTTGGGGACAATGTCGCGATAATAAGGGCATTGGCCGCAGTCCCGGAAATAAGATTAAAAGCCTTTAATTTATCCGTTTCAAAAAGTCTTTTAAGAATTTCTTCAGATCTGACCGTAACGTCATCATGACCATAAGCGACCGCGTCACCCTCATTTTCATCCATAATGGCCTTTAAAATTTCCGGCGATACACCCGAATTATTATCGCTGCGCATAAAATGCTCCCAAATTTTTTACTTATTTATCGACAAATGACATAATGCTGGTATTTATTACAGATATTTAATTAAAAGCCTATCAGAAAGAAAGTAAGATGCCTGAATATCGTTCCAAAACTTCAACCCATGGCCGCAATATGGCTGGTGCCCGTGCCCTGTGGCGCGCGACCGGTGTGACAGATAAGGATTTTGGAAAACCGATTATTGCGGTCGTAAACAGCTTCACTCAATTTGTGCCGGGTCATGTTCATTTAAAAGACCTTGGCCAGATGGTTGCCCGTGAAATTGAAAGCCATGGCGGTATCGCAAAAGAATTTAACACAATTGCCGTCGATGACGGCATTGCTATGGGCCATGATGGCATGCTTTACAGCCTGCCAAGTCGTGAAATTATCGCCGACAGCGTTGAATATATGGTCAATGCGCATTGTGCTGATGCCATGGTCTGTATCTCTAACTGCGATAAAATCACACCTGGGATGCTGATGGCTTCCCTGCGACTTAATATCCCGACCGTGTTTGTATCCGGCGGACCGATGGAAGCCGGAAAGACAGAAGGCATCAATCACGGGCTTGACCTTGTGGATGCCATAATCATGGGCGTTGATCCCAATGTTGATGATGAAACAGTGGCAAAAGTAGAACAGGCCGCCTGTCCGACCTGTGGATCCTGTTCCGGTATGTTCACGGCAAACAGCATGAACTGCCTGACGGAAGCACTTGGACTGTCTTTGCCGGGTAACGGCTCAGCTCTTGCCACCCATAGTGACCGCAAGCAGCTTTTCCTTGGCGCGGCCAAAACCATTATGAATATCACCAAACAATATTATCAGAATGACGACGATAGCGTGCTGCCACGCTCCATTGCCTCATTCAAAGCCTTTGAAAATGCTATGGCCCTTGATATTGCCATGGGTGGATCAACCAATACGGTTCTGCATCTTCTTGCCGCGGCAAGTGAAGCGGAATGCGATTTCACCATGAAGGATATTGACCGGCTTTCTAAAAAAATCCCCAATATCTGTAAGGTGGCCCCGGCAACACAAAATTATCATATGGAAGATGTTCACCGTGCTGGTGGCGTCATCGCCATATTGGGTGAATTGGAAAAAGCTGGGCTTATTCACCGGGATTGTTCCACCATTCAGGGACGCAGCATCGGTGAAGTTATTGACTATTTTGATGTTAACCGCAGCCCTGCCGATGATGTTGCCGAATTTTATAAGGCGGCACCCGGCGGCGTGCGCACAACGGTCGCTTTCTCGCAGTCCGAACGCTTTAATACACTGGACCTTGACCGCGCTGAAGGGTGTATCAGATCTGTGGAAAACGCCTATTCAAAAGATGGCGGCCTTGCCGTTCTGCAAGGCAACATTGCCCTTGACGGCTGTATCGTTAAATCCGCAGGTGTTGCTGAAGAAAACTTTACCTTCCGTGGTCCTGCCCATGTATTTGAAAGCCAGGACAGTGCCGTAGAAGGCATTATTTCCGGCAAGGTAAAAGCCGGTGAAGCCGTTGTCATTCGCTATGAAGGCCCCCGTGGCGGTCCGGGAATGCAGGAAATGCTTTACCCCACATCCTATCTCAAATCCATGGGACTTGGCACCAAATGCGCGCTTATTACCGATGGTCGTTTCTCCGGCGGAACATCCGGTCTTTCAATCGGTCATGTCTCACCGGAGGCCGCTTCAGGTGGTGCCATAGGCCTTATTGAAAACGGGGATATGATTGATATTGATATTCCGAACCGCATTATCCGTGTCGATATCAGTGATGCCGAACTTGAAAAAAGACGTGAAATGATGGATGCCAAAGGCGACGCCGCCTGGAAACCGGCCGAAAAAAGGACACGTGTGGTTTCAAAAGCTCTAAAAGCCTATGGTTTAATGGCCACATCTGCCGATAAGGGGGCCGTACGCCGTATTGATCATCTGTAACAGGGGATATTAATGGAAATAAAATTTATTGATGGCGCACCGGATGCCATTGGCCCATACTGTCATGCAGTACGCACAGGCAACCTGGTTTATTGTTCCGGTCAGACACCACTTGATCCAAAGACGATGAAGCTTTCCGGTACTACCATTGAAGAGCAAACTGCACGGGTTTTTGAAAATCTGAAAATTGTCCTTGCAGGTTGCGGTTTGACGCTTGAAAATATCGTAAAAACAAACGTGTATCTCCGCGACATGGATGATTTTAGCGGAATGAACGGGATCTATGCCGAGAAAATGGGCGATCATCGCCCCGCACGAACCACCATCGCGGTCAAGAAAAACCCTCTGGATGCTATGGTGGAAATTGAGTGTATTGCTGAAGCAAAATAGAAAAGATATGACCAATGCTGAACAAGACAGAATTTGAATTTACCAAAGCACTCTATAATGAAAAACCATCATTTGTGACCAACCTTGAATGCTCAATCACAGGCAAGAGCGATTATAAGGCGGGTGAAGTTCATGGCTTGTCCGAAGCCGGACGGCCGCTCCTAGTCAGATATGATCTGGACGCCATAAAAAAAAGCGTGACAAAAGAAGAAATTGAAACCCGCCCGGGCGGGTTTTGGAAATATCGGGAATTTCTTCCGGTCAATAACGGGGATTCCATGACGAGCCTTGGTGAAGTGATGACACCGCTTATTCCCCTTAAAGCCTCCGTGCCACTTGGTTGCAACGTCATTGTTAAGGATGAAGGACGACTTCCCACCGGATCCTTCAAGGCACGCGGACTTGCCCTTGCTGTGGCGATGGCTAAGGAACTGGGGCAAAAACATCTGGCAATGCCGACCAACGGCAATGCCGGGGCTGCCCTTGCTGCTTACGCCAGTTATGCCGGTCTTAAAACAACTGTTTTTTGTCCTGATGATACACCGATCGTCAATATCCGTGAAATCGCCCTGCAGGGTGCTGACACTTATACCGTCAACGGTCTTATTAATGACTGCGGAAAAATCGTTCTGGACGGCAAGGAAAAAATGGGCTGGGCTGATATTTCAACTTTAAAAGAACCCTACAGAATTGAGGGCAAAAAAACCATGGGCCTTGAACTGGCGGAACAGTTCGGCTGGCAGATGCCCGACGTTATTTTTTATCCCACTGGCGGCGGGACCGGCCTGATCGGTATGTGGAAAGCTTTTGACGAGCTGGAAAAAATTGGCTGGATCGGAAGCAAACGCCCAAAAATGGTCGCCGTGCAGGCAGAAGGATGTGCCCCCATTGTAAAAGCCTATGATGATGGCGAAGAACATGCCCCACTTTGGCAAAATGCCTATACCCATGCCTGGGGCATTCGTGTGCCGATTGCAGTTGGTGATTTTCTTATCCTTCGTGCGGTCCGTGAAAGCGGCGGATTTGCCATTGCCGTAAAAGAAGATCATATTTTTGAGTGTCGCGACCGTGTCGCCCAGAAAGACGGTCTGCTGCTATGCCCCGAAGGGGCGGCAACATTCGCCGCCTGGGAAATGGCCCTTAAAAACGGACAGATAAAAAAGGACGATAAAGTCGTTCTTTTTAACTGCGCCAGTGGACTTAAATACCCAATGCCGGAAACGGATCAGTTTCTTGATAAAAACAAGCCAATTGATTATTCAAAATTTAAATAGCCCCGATTTTGACATGATTGGGCTTTACCACTGTTAAAAAGTGTAATTGGGAGATTAACAATGAAAACTATCAGATTTCTTACCCTGTTTTTAACCGGTGTTTTTGCAGTATCCGCCTGTCAGGCGCAGGAAATTAAAGCCTGTCAGGGGTCTGTTATTACCATGACCGCAACAGGTGAAATTGAAAGCCTGCCTGATGTTGCTGAGGTCGCGCTTAATGTAAAAAGTCGTGCAGATGACGAAATGGCTGCCCTTCAGGGGCTATCTGATAATATTCAGAAAATTATCAATGTCCTTGATAGTTTAAAAATTAAAGATGAAGACATCAGGACAGATTCCATTAACATTTTCCCCGTATATGACCAGCGTAGCCGTCAGGAAATCGTCGCTTATGAAGGAACATCAAGGGTTTATTTCAAAACCTATGACCTTGGCAAGATTACTGAGCTTATGTCCGGCGTTATGGCAGGAAGCAATAATCTGTTTTCCAATATTACCTATTCATCAACTGATATTGATAGTCTTGAAGATCAGGCACGCGAAGCCGCCTTTAATAAAGCCCGTCACAAAGCCGAACTTTATGCAAAACTTTCCGGCAATAAACTTGGCAATATCTGCACAATTACTGAAGGAAATGTACAGGTAATGCCCCGATCCTATGATATGATGCGTCAGGAAAGCATGGCTATGGCCGCACCGATGCCAAAAAATATGTCAATTCCCATCAGGCCTGGAAAAATTACAACAACGGCATTTGTGACGCTGGTCTATCAGTTAGAAGACTAAATCCGGTCGAGAACAATGAAACTGTAATCATGGCTGTCTTTTTCGCCGGCTTTGTGCCGTTCACGTGAATATTCAAGCCAGTCATTCGGATTAAGGTCGGGAAAACTTGTATCGCCCTCAATTTCCGCGTGAATGCGGGTAAGATATAGCCTGTCTGCCATTGGCAGGCATAGCTCATAAATCTGAGCGCCGCCAATAACCATAATTTCTTTCAAGCCCTTAACCTCCGCCATGCTTTTGGCAACCTCAAGGGCCATCTCAGCACTATGGGCTGTGATGACCCCTTCAGCGTTGAAGCTGGTATCACGGGTAATGACAATATTCAGTCGGCCCGGCAGTGGTTTTCCAATACTTTCAAACGTTTTCCGCCCCATAATAACGGGTTTATTCATGGTGACTTTTTTAAAATACTGCAGGTCAGATGATATTTTCCACGGCATATCATTATCCTTGCCGATAATGCCATTTTCTGCCGCCGCAACTATGAGGGACGTTTTAATCATTAGACCGCAACCACCCCTTTGATATGGGGATGGGCCTGATAATTCTGCAGTTCGAAATCATCAAATTGAAAGTCAAATATGCTTTTGACATCAGGGTTTATTGCCATAGTCGGAAGCGGAAGCGGATCACGTTCTAGCTGTAGATCGATTTGCTCCATATGATTTAAATAAAGGTGAGCATCACCGAATGTATGGACAAAATCACCAACTTCAAGATCACATACTTGCGCGATCATCATTGTCAGAAGGGCATAGGACGCTATGTTAAAAGGAACCCCAAGAAACACATCGGCACTTCTCTGATAAAGCTGACAGCTCAGTTTCCCGTCCGCCACATAAAACTGAAACAGGCAGTGGCAAGGTGGCAAAGCCATATGATCAACATCGGCCACATTCCACGCGCTGACAATCAGACGGCGACTGTCAGGATTATTTTCTATCATATGGATAAGATTGGAAATCTGGTCAATAGTTTCGCCTTTCGGTGTTGGCCATGACCGCCACTGATGCCCGTAAACGGGACCCAGATTGCCATTTTCATCTGCCCACTCATCCCAAATCCGCACGCCGTTTTCTTTTAAATATTTTATATTGGTGTCACCGGCCAGAAACCACAGCAGTTCATGAATTATTGATTTAAGATGAAGCTTTTTGGTTGTCACCATCGGGAAACCATCCGCCAGATTAAAGCGCATCTGGTGACCAAACACACTTATTGTTCCCGTTCCTGTTCTGTCTTCTTTTTTGATGCCTTCATCGCGAATGCGCCGCGCGAGATCAAGATATTGTTTCATAGAAATCCAACGTTACTTTTAAATTTTATACATAAATTGCATATTATTTTGTGCAAATCTATTTAAATCTTAATCATTAGCCCTTATATATAGGGTGTCGGGCAACCGACTATGACAATAAACTGGTATATGGAATAAACGTTACGGACCCGGGGGCGGTACCCGGCGCCTCCACCATTAAAACGAAAGAATGTTTATGGGGGCGAAATAGGATCGACGTGCGCAATAAAGATATAACTTTTGTCCAGCATGATTCCGCTGTGACGGGTCAATTCTTGTAAATGCAAACGATAACGAAGCATTTGCTGTAGCAGCTTAATAGTCTAGCTACGCGGGGTTCGGCAGGCACCTAGCAACAGAAGCCTGCCACTTTTTTAAGCCCTTAATCTATAGGTTTGTAAAACTACTAGCCCCTGATTTAAGATAACGCTATAATTTATTACGTTCAGAGTCGTAAGTGAAATTGGAGAAGTTAAAGCGAAAATGACGGATAGTATTATAAAGTATGATGAAATGGTTCAAGCCGCACTCATTGGTGTCGTGCGTGATATTCTTAAAGATACGGCAGCGAATGGCCTGCCAGGTGAGCATCATTTTTATATAACATTCCAAACAACCCACCCAAACGTCAAAATACCCAAATATTTAAAAGAACGATATGAAGAAGACATGACCATTGTTCTGCAAAATCAATTCTGGGACCTTTCAATTGACGATGACCATTTTGAAATTTCCTTAAGTTTCAACAGAAACAAAGAACATCTTTCCATCCCTTTTGATTCACTTCTTGGCTTTTTTGATCCAAGTGTTGATTTTGGTCTTCATTTCAATACGGACGTTGATGCAAAAGCTGATCTTCCTGAAAAAGATAACAACGATCAGAAAATTGAGATTGTAGAAGAAAAAATAGAAATTCCAGCTGAAAAAGACAATATTGTGACTTTGGATGCTTTCCGTAAAAAATAATAAATACTAGCCTTCTGGAACTTTTTTCATGACATTGCCAAATTATACTGACATGTATGCTCAAACGAAGAGCGACACAGTCTACCGCAAAATAACATCCGATTATGTTTCAACCATTAATGTTGACGGTAAAGAAATTCTGAAAATAGATCCGGAAGGGATAAGACTGCTGACCGCTGAAGCAATGAAGGATATTTCCCATTTGCTGAGATCCAGCCATCTGGAAAAACTGGCGGCAATTCTTAAAGATGATGAAGCCTCAGACAATGACCGTTTTGTTGCGACCGAACTTTTAAAAAATGCCAATATTGCAGCCGGTATGGTCCTGCCCAGTTGTCAGGATACCGGAACGGGCATTGTTATGGGCAAAAAAGGACAGTATGTCTGGACAGACGGTGACGATGCTGAAACCATCAATCAGGGTGTGATCGATACCTATACTCATACAAATCTGCGCTATTCACAGCTTGCCCCAAAAAGCCTGTTTGAAGAAAAAAACACCAAGACGAATGGTCCGGCCCAGGTTGATATCTATGCAACAGAAGGCAATGAGTATCATTTTCTTTTTGTGGCCAAGGGCGGCGGCAGTGCCAATAAAACCTTTCTCTATCAGCAGACCCCGGCAGTGCTTCGTGAAGATAAACTGACAGAATTTCTGGATGAAAAAATCAGAACACTTGGGACGGCAGCCTGCCCCCCATACCATCTGGCAATTGTAATTGGCGGATTGAGTGCAGAACAAAATCTGAAAACTGTTAAAATGGCCAGCACCCATTATCTGGATAATTTACCAACTGAAGGCGGAGATTTCGGTCAGGCTATCCGCTGCCCCGAAATGGAAGAAAAAGTTTTAAAAATGACACAGCGTTTTGATATCGGCGCACAGTTTGGCGGCAAATATTTCTGTCACGATGTTCGGGTAATCAGGATGCCACGCCATGGGGCTTCTGTGCCGATTGGTATTGGCGTTTCCTGCTCAGCCGACCGCCAAGCAAAGGGGAAAATTACAAAGGATGGTATTTTCCTTGAACAGCTGGAACATGATCCGGCACGCTTCCTGCCGGATGTGGGTAGTGACACCTTAAGCGATAATGTTGTTAAAATTGATTTGAACAGACCAATGTCGGAAGTCTGCAAGGACCTAAGCCAATATCCGGTAAAAACCAGACTTTCACTTACCGGAACCATTGTTGTGGCCCGTGATCTTGCCCATGCCGCTATTCTCAAAAAACTGGAAGACGGCGAACCGATGCCGGATTATCTGAAGAATCATATTGTTTATTATGCCGGTCCGGCAAAAACACCGGAAGGTTATGCATCCGGTTCCTTTGGTCCGACAACCGCTGGACGGATGGACAGTTATGTGGATAAATTTCAGGAAAATGGCGGCAGCATGATCATGCTGGCAAAAGGCAACCGCAGCAAACAGGTGACGGACGCCTGCGCCAAACATGGCGGTTTTTATCTGGGCTCAATAGGCGGTCCGGCGGCAATCCTGGCCAAAAATAACATTACAAAGGTAGAGGTCCTTGATTTTGAAGATTTCGGCATGGAAGCCGTATGGAAAATCGAGGTTAAAGACTTCCCGGCCTTTATCATAGTTGATGATAAGGGAAATGATTTTTTTAAAATGATCTAGGAATTCAGAATGGCCAATGACGACGAAATATTGAAAAAACATTCCGTTGTCATTGCCGGCCATCAAACCAGCATCACGCTTGAAAATATTTTCTGGCGTGCGTTAAAATCCATAGCCCGCAAAGAAAATAAAAGCCTTAAAACATTAATAACCGAGATTGACGAAACCCGCACAACCAATTTAAGCAGTGCAATCCGTGTCTTTATCCTTAAGAAACTTAAATCCTAATTTTTTGGCTGCTGCGGCTTATTGAATAAACGCTCAAGAAGCTTTGTCCCAAGCTGCTCTACCGTTTCTTTTGGTGCCGGTTCCGCTGGTTCTTCTTTCTTATCTGTCTCCGCCGAATTTGCCGGTGCCGTCTTTGGCACAACGGCCTCTAAT
>Ga0116152_10001809_pt1 | contig 17475 bp, 15 predicted proteins | sample AD_UKC119_MetaG_FD_89894 | JGI IMG/M metagenome (GOLD analysis project Ga0116152, IMG submission 89894) | Active sludge microbial communities of municipal wastewater-treating anaerobic digesters from Hong Kong - AD_UKC119_MetaG | ecosystem: Engineered > Bioreactor > Anaerobic > Digestate... | reverse complement strand
TCGGCCTGCTGCTGGTGATCCTGCTGGTCTGGTACTTCGCCTCCAACGCCTCGGACAACGTGGCCTTCTTCTTCGGCAAGCCGGTCGAGGTGGCGCAGAAGCTGTGGCGCTGGTTCGTGACCGACGCCGACATCTACAAGCACCTGGGCGTGACGCTGTTGGAAACGCTGCTGGCCTTCGCCATCGGCACGCTGGTGGGGCTGGGCGTGGGGCTGTGGCTGGCGCTGTCGCCCTTCGCCTCGGCGGTGCTGGACCCGTACCTGAAGGCGGCCAACGCCATGCCGCGGGTGATCCTGGCGCCGATCTTCGCCATGTGGTTCGGCCTGGGCATCTGGTCCAAGGTGGCGCTGGCGGTGACGCTGGTGTTCTTCATCGTGTTCTTCAACGTCTACCAGGGCGTGCGCGAGGTCAGCCCGGTGGTGCTGGCCAACGCGCGCATGCTGGGCGCCAACGCGCGCCAGCTGATGCGCCACGTGTACGTGCCCAGCGCCATGAGCTGGGTGTTCTCCAGCCTGCACACCTCGGTCGGCCTGGCCTTCGTGGGCGCGGTGGTGGGCGAGTACCTGGGTTCGGCCAACGGCGTGGGCTACCTGATCCTGCAGGCCGAGGGCAGCTTCGACATCAACACCGTGTTCGCCGGCATCGTGCTGCTGACGGTGTTCGCCCTGGTGCTGGACGGCCTGGTTGGCCTGGCCGAGCGCCACCTGATGAAGTGGCAGCCGAGCAGCGGTCAGACCGAGAAGCTCTGAGTTGCGGACGACGGGCGGCGGGCAAGCGCCGCAGGGATCGCAGATTGCTATCGTAGAAATAGCTGCCTGCGCCCGCTGTTCCTGGGTTGGAAGCCGTTTTGGCTTGAAACTTGGCCGCGGGCGCCGGGGCCGTGGCGGCGCGCTACGATCACGTCGTGTCCGTGTCCCCCCAATACCGCTCCCATATCCCCACCGCTGGTCCTGCGCAGCGTCTGCAGCGCCTGGACGCGCTGCGCGGCCTAGCCATGCTGTGGATGACGGCCTTCCACTTCGCGTTCGATCTCAACCACGCCGGCTACATCCACCAGAACTTCTACGAAAACCCGGTCTGGACCTGGCAGCGCAGCGCCATCGTCAGCCTGTTCCTGTTCACCGCCGGCATGGGGCAGGCGGTGGCCGTGGCGCAGGGGCAGGGCTGGCCGCGCTTCTGGCGCCGCTGGGCGCAGGTGGCGGGCTGCGCGCTGCTGGTGACGCTGGGCTCCTGGTTCATGTTTCCGCGCAGCTTCATCTACTTTGGTGTGCTGCACGGGCTGGCGGTGATGCTGATCGCCACCCGCTGGCTGCTGGTGCGGCGCGTGTCCGGCGCTGCGCTGCTGGTGGCCGGCGCGCTGCTGGTGGCGCTGTTCTGGCTGGCGCCCGCGGCGCTGTCGGCCTGGGCGGGCGGCTCCGTCATTGAAGCGCTGAACAGCCGGCCGCTGAACTGGCTGGGCCTGGTCACCCGCAAGCCGATCACCGAGGACTACGTGCCATTGATCCCCTGGCTCGGGCTGGTGCTTTGGGGCGCGGCGGCCGGGCGCTGGCTGCTGGCGCATCGGCCCGGCTGGCTGGCCGGTGGCGGCAGCGTGCCGGGCCGGGCGCTCGCCGGCCTGGGGCGCTGGAGCCTGAGCTACTACATGCTGCACCAGCCGGTGCTGATCGGCGCGCTGACGGTCTTTGGGTGGTTGACCGGGCGGGGCTGAATCGGCTGGCCCCGCCATGAGGGAAAAGGCCCCCACGCTCCCCCGGTGCGCGTGGTGCGTTGCCCCCCGAGGGGGCGTTTTCATCTTGGGGCGGCCCGGCGATGAAAAAGGCCCCCACGCTCCCCCGCTGCGCGTGGTGCGCTGCCGCCCGAGGGGGCGTTTTCATCCTGGGGCGGCGGCCCGGCGATGAAAAAAGCGGCCACGCGGGCCGCTTTTGACGGGTCTGGCGCAGGTCTTATTCGACCTTGGCCTTGGCGCGCAGCTCTTCCTGGTACTTGGCGAGCTTCTGCTGCTCCATCTGCTGCACCAGCTGGGGCTTGATGTCCTCGAACTTGGGCGGCTCGGGCGCCTTGGCGTCGCGAATGTCGTCCACGCGGATCACGTGGTAGCCGAACTGGGTCTTCACCGGTTCCGGGGTGACGTCGCCCTTGGCGAGCTTCTTCATGGCGTCGGCGAACTCGGGCACGTAGCCGGCCGGGTTGGCCCAGCCCAGGTCGCCACCGTTGGGGGCCGAACCCGGATCCTTGGATTGCTTCTTGGCCAGGTCCTCGAACTTGGCGCCCTTCTTGAGCTGGGCGATGATGGCCTTGGCGTCGGCCTCTTTCTCGACCAGGATGTGGCGCGCCTTGTATTCCTTGCCGCCGGCGGCCTTTTCCTTCTGGGCGCCGATGATGCGGTCGAACTCGGCCTTGGCTTCGGCGTCGGTCACCGGGTGCTTCTTGGCGTAGTTGGCGAAGAGTTCGTTGATCAGGATGGTCTGGCGCGCCAGGTCCATCTGGTTGCGGAATTCGGGCGTGCCTTCCAGCCCTTCGCGCTGGGCTTCCTGCATGAAGACCTCGCGGGCGATCACCTCGTCCTTGAGCTGGTCTTTCAGGCCGGGAGGCACCGGGCGGCCGGTGCGGGCGGCCTGCGCGTCGATCTGCGCGGCCAGCGCATCGACCCGGGACTTGGGCACCGGCTTGCCGTTGACGACGGCCACGTTCTGGGCCAGGGCTGGCAGGCTCAGGGCGCCGGCCAGCAGGGCCGCGCAGCCGGCGGCAAGAACTTGTTTTTTCATGGTGAGGAGGTTGAGAGACGCGTGAAGAGAGGGAATGTCACCGACCGCGCCGGTGCCGAAAGGTTCCGCCAGCTGTATCAGCGCGTTTCAGTCGCGCGTTTCAATGGCGATGGCGTGCGCCCCGGCGTCGATGAAATTTTGCAGCGCATCATACACAAGCCGGTGCCGCGCCACGCGGTTCAGGCCGGCGAAGCGGGGGGAGGCGATGCGCACGCGGAAATGGGTGCCGAAGCCGCTGCCATTGGCGCCGGCGTGACCGGCGTGCTGCCAGCTTTCGTCCAGCACTTCGAGTTCGGTAGGGGCCAGCGCCGTGCGCAGGGCGTCGGCCATCTGGTCGGCGGTGGTGTCCGGGGTGGCGGTCATGGGTTCAGCCTCCGCTGGCGCCCGGCGGGGCGTTGTCGGCGGGTTCGGTGGTGTCTTCCAGGTGCCGCGCCACGTAGAAGCCCTGGCCGATGATGAACACCAGCGGGAACGCGTAGCCCCAGAGCTTGAAGTTGGCCCAGGCGTCGGTGCTGAAGAAGGCCGCCACGTAGCCGTTGATGGCGGCCATGAACAGGCAGTAGATCACCCACGCCACAGTGAGCCGCGTCCAGACGCCGTCCGGCAGGCTGAGCTGGCTGCCCAGCAGGATCTTCAGGAAATTCCTGCGGTAGCCCCACAGGGCCACGGCCAGCGCCAGCGCCATGGCGGTGTAGAGCACGGTGGGCTTCCACTTGATGAAGCGCTCGTCGTGCAGCGCCAGCGTGAGCGCACCGAACACCAGGATCAGCCCCAGCGTCGCCTTGTGCATGGCGCTGAGCTTCTTGTCCAGCCAGTAGACGATGCCCATCTGGATCACGGTGGCCACCATCAGCACGGCGGTGCCCACGTAGATGCCCTGCAGCTTGTAGGCGACGAAGAACAGCAGGATGGGCAGGAAGTCGAGCAGGATTTTCATCTGGCCCGCGAGTTTAGCCGGGGGTGAACGCGAGCGAGGCCGAGTTCATGCAGTAGCGCAGTTGCGTGGGCGCCGGGCCGTCGGGGAATACGTGGCCCAGGTGGGCGCCGCAGTTGGCGCACACGGTTTCCACGCGCACCATGCCGTGGCTGGTGTCGCGCCGCTCCTCGATGGCGCCGGGCTCGGCGCGGAAGAAGCTCGGCCAGCCGCAGCCGGCGTCGAACTTGGCGTCGGATTCGAACAGCTTGGCGCCGCAGCAGATGCAGCTGTAGGTGCCGCCCTCCCAGTTCTGGTCGTACTTGCCGGTGAAGGGGCGCTCGGTGGCGGCGTGGCGGGTGACCTGGAAGGCCGGTGCCTCGGCGCCCCTGGCGGCCAGCAGGGCGCGCCATTCGTCGTCGGTCTTTTGCACGGGATGGGTCATGAGGAGCAGCTCAGGTGGATGGAGGAGGCCCAGTCGGGCGGGAGCCCGGCCCAGGCGGCGTGCTGCGGATGCTCGTCGAACGGGCGCTCGAGCACCGCCAGCAGGTCCTGCAGCACGGAGAAGTCGTGGAGTTTCGCCTGTGCGATGGCCTGCTCGGCCATGTAGTTGCGCAGCACGAAGCGCGGATTGGATTTTTGCATCAAATCGAGCTTTTGCCCTTGCGGGACGGGCGCAAGCAGCTCATCATATTGTAGCAACCAGTGGCCAGCGGCGGCGCGGTCGACGAACAGCTCGGTGAAGGTGTCGGCAGGCGCGCCGGCCACGTGCTCGGTCAGGCGGCGCCAGGTGAGGGTGTAGTCGGTGCGCTCGCGCGCCATCAGGCCCAGCAGGCTTTCGGCCAGCGCGTGGTGCTGCTCCCTGGGCTCGGCCACGCCCAGCTTGGCGGCCATGCGCGCCTGCAGGGCCTGCGGGAAGGCGGTCTTGTAGGGTTCCAGCGCGGCCAGGGCGTGGTCGGACTCGCCGATCAGCGGCATCAGCGCCTGCGCCAGGGCCATCAGGTTCCAGAAGGCCACCGGCGGCTGGCGGTTGTAGGCGTAACGGCCGGTGGGATCGCTGTGGTTGCAGATGTGGCCGGGGTCGAACCCGTCCATGAACTGGAACGGGCCGTAGTCGATGGTCAGGCCCAGGATGCTCATGTTGTCGGTGTTCATGACCCCGTGCATGAAGCCCACCGCCTGCCAGCCGGCCATGAGCGAGGCCGTGCGCAGCGCCACGGCCGCCAGCAGCGCGGCGTAGGCGTTGCCCGGCTGGCCGGCCGCCGGCTCGCGGCACGCGGGATAGAAATGGTCGATGACGAAATCGGCCAGCTGCCGCAATTCGGCGTGCTGGTCGCTGTAGCTGAAGTGCTCGAAATGCCCGAAGCGGATGAAGCTGGGCGCCACCCGGGTGACGACGGCGGCGGTTTCCAGCGTTTCGCGCCGCACCGGCAGGTCGGAGCCGGTGATGCACAGTGCCCGCGTGGTGGGGATGCCCAGCGCGTGCATGGCCTCGCTGGCCAGGAATTCGCGGATCGACGAGCGCAGCACGGCCCGGCCGTCGCCCATGCGGGAGTAGGGCGTCAGGCCGCCGCCCTTGAGCTGCAGCTCCAGCAGGTCGCCATTCGGTGCAACAGCTTCGCCCAGCAGGATGGCGCGGCCATCTCCCAACTGGCCGGCCCAATGGCCGAACTGGTGCCCGGCGTACACGCTGGCCAGCGGCCGTGTGCCGGCGGCGACGCGGTTACCGGCGAACAGCGCCAGCGCCTCGGGCGCCTGCCACCAGTCGGCCGGCCAGCCCAGCTCCCGCGCCATGCCGGCGCTGCGGGCCACCCAGTAGGGCGCCGGCACCGGGGTGGGATGGAGCTCGGTGTGAAACGCCGGGCCCAGCGCCGCGAAGCGCCCCTGCCAGGCAGCGCCGGGCAACTCGGCGTGGGGGACGTGTTCTACGCGTTGGTCCATGCGCCATTGTCGTCAACACGGCTTGCCGTTGCAGGCGTGGGGAAACGCATCTGGCATGATGGTGTTTTCAGTTGTTCTTTGGCTGTTCAAGAAGAGGAGACATCCCATGCTGGGCCTGATGCAGAGCCACCCGCTGCTCATTTCCAACCTGATCGAATTTGCCGCGCGCCACCACGGCGACGGCGAGATCGTCTCGCGGCGCACCGAGGGCGATCTCCATCGTTACACCTGGAAAGACGTGGCCGCCCGCTCCAGGCAGGTGGCCAACGCGCTGGACGCTTCCGGCCTGGCGGCGGGTGATCGTGTGGGCACCCTGGCCTGGAACGGCTACCGCCACCTGGAGCTGTACTTCGGCGTGAGCGGTTCCGAGCGCGTGCTGCACACCATCAACCCGCGCCTGCTGCCCGAGCAGATCGCCTGGATCGTCAGCCACGCGGAAGACAGGATCGTCTGCTTCGACACCACCTTCCTGCCCATCATCAAGGGCGTGCACGCCCATTGCCCCAACGTGCAGCAGTGGATCATGCTGTGCGACGCCGACAAGCTGCCGGGCGACACCGGCATCCCCAACCTGGTGAGCTACGAGGCCTGGATGGGCCAGCAGCCCAGCACCTACGCCTGGCCGGTGTTCGACGAGAACACCGCGTCCAGCATGTGCTACACCAGCGGCACCACGGGCAATCCCAAGGCCGCGCTGTACAGCCACCGCTCCACGGTATTGCACGCCTACGCCGCCGCGCTACCCGACGTGATGAACCTGTCGGCGCGCGACGCGGTGCTGCCGGTGGTGCCCATGTTCCACGTCAATGCCTGGGGCATCCCTTATTCGGCCGCGCTGACGGGCGCCAAGCTGGTGTTCCCGGGTGGCGCGCTGGACGGCAAATCGGTCTACGAGCTGATCGAGGGCGAGGGCGTGACCATGGCCGCCGGCGTGCCGACCGTGTGGCAGATGCTGCTGACGCACATGCAGGCCAACCAGCTCAAGTTCTCGACGCTGACGCGCACGGTGATCGGCGGCTCGGCCTGCCCGCCGGCCATGATCCATGCCTTCCAGGACAACTACAACGTCGAGGTGCTGCATGCCTGGGGCATGACCGAGATGAGCCCGCTGGGCACGTTGTGCACGCTCAAGGAAAAGCACCGCAAGCTGGCCCCCGAGGAGCAGATGAAGCTGCGCCTCAAGCAGGGGCGGGCCATCTGCGGCGTCGACATGAAGATCGTGGGCGACGACGGCCAGGAACTGGCCTGGGACGGTGCCACCGCCGGCGACCTGTACGTGCGTGGCCCCTGGGTGGTGGCCAGCTACTTCAAGGGCGAGGGTGGCGATCCACTGAAGGGCGGCTGGTTCCCCACGGGCGATGTGGCCACCATCGACGCCGACGGCTTCATGCAGATCACCGACCGCAGCAAGGACGTGATCAAGTCCGGCGGCGAATGGATCAGCTCCATTGACATCGAGAACATTGCCATGGCCCACCCGGCCGTGGCCATGGCGGCCTGCGTGGGCATGCCGCACCCCAAATGGGACGAGCGCCCGATCGTGGTGGTGTCCCTCAAGCCCGGTGCCGAACTCACGCGCGACGAACTGCTCCAGTTCTACGAGGGCAAGGTGGCCAAATGGCAGACGCCCGACGACGTGGTGTTCGTCGACGCGATTCCGCTGGGCGCCACGGGCAAGATGCTCAAGACCAAGATCCGCCAGCAACTGAGCGACTACAAGCTGCCGGCCGCCTGAAGCTGTGCACCGCGGTGGGGCGAGCGCGTCGGCCCACCGCCGAGGCGCCTTCGTGACAGCGACTACGGACAAACCCGGCTGTGCCGTGGTGGAATGCCCGTTAGGCTCGCAAGGCCTCAGTTCTTATAGCAGGAGACATGCATGAAATTCTTGGTGAAACCGCTTGTAACCGCCGCCATGGTGTGCGCCGCCGGCGCCGCCTTCGCCCAACAAGGCCAGACCGTCAAGATCGCCTGGATCGACCCGTTGAGCGGCCTGATGGCGCCCGTGGGTGCCAACCAGCTGAAGACCTGGCAGTTCTTTGCCGAGAAGATCAATGCCAAGAATCCCGCAGGCGTGAAGTTCGAAATCGTTCCCTTCGATAACAAGCTCAGCCCGGCCGAAAGCGCCACCGCGCTGAAGTCGGCCATCGACCAGGGCATCCACTACATCGCCCAGGGCAACGGTTCTTCCGTGGCGGCAGCGCTGATCGACGGTGTCAACAAGAACAACGAGCGGAATCCGGGCAAGGAGGTGGTGTACCTGAACTACGCCGCCGTGGATCCGGATTTCACCAACAGCAAGTGCAGCTACTGGCACTTCCGCTACGACGCCGACACCTCCATGAAGATGGAGGCCATCTCCAGCTTCATCAAGGACATGCCGGACGTCAAGAAGGTGTTCCTGTTGAACCAGGACTACTCGCACGGCCACCAGGTCGCCAAGTTCGCCAAGGAGACGCTGAAGCGCAAGCGTCCGGATATCGAGGTGGTGGGTGAGGATTTCCACCCGCTGGCCAAGGTGCGTGACTTCGCACCCTACATCGCCAAGATCAAGGCCTCGGGCGCCGACACCGTGATCACCGGCAACTGGGGCTCGGACCTGTCGCTGATGATCAAGGCCGCCAAGGAAGCCGGCTACGACGGCAAGTTCTTCACCTACTACGTGGTCACCACGGGCACGCCCACGGCGCTGGGTACCACCGGCGCCGGCAAGGTTTACCAGGTGAGCTACGGCCACTACAACATGCCGGGCGAGTCCGAGAAGTGGATGGCCGAGTACAAGAAGCGCACCAACGACGATCTGTACACCCTGGCCATCTATTCGGCGCTCGAGTCGCTGTCGCAGGCGATGGCCAAGGCCAAGTCGACCGACCCGGTCAAGGTGGCCGCGGCGCTGGAAGGCCTGAAGTTCAAGAACTTCAATGGTGACGACGAAATCCGCAAGGCCGACCATCAACTGCAGCAGCCGCTGTTCATCACGATCTGGGAAAAGACCAGCGCCAAGTACCCCTACAGCCCGGAGAACACCGGCATGACGCTGGCGCCGGTCAAGGAATACCCGGCCTACGTGGCCAGCACGCCGACCAGCTGCAACATGAAGCGTCCGTGATGGCCCGTGGCCGGCCCTGGTGCCGGCCGGGTCTGGATGGACTGAGGGCGCCCGCCCTTCCTGCACGCGCCCTCCCTCGGGAGGGCGTGTTGCTGAATTGACTGACAACCGCGGCTGAGCCACCGGCCGCAGTCTGGGGACATTTGGATGGAGTTCTTCATCATCTCCATGCTCAACGGCCTGAGTTACGGGCTGTTGCTGTTCATGTTGAGCTCTGGGTTGACGCTGATCTTCAGCATGATGGGCGTGCTCAACTTCGCCCATGCCAGCTTCTACATGCTGGGCGCCTACTTCGCCTACACGCTGGCGGGCGTCATCGGGTTCTGGCCGGCCCTGGTGGTGGCGCCGGTGCTGGTGGCGGGCCTCGGCGCGCTGTTCGAGAAGTTCAGCCTGCGCAAGGTGCACCGCTACGGCCACGTGCCCGAACTGCTGGTGACCTTCGGGCTGTCGTACATCATCCTCGAGGTCGTGCAGCTGATCTGGGGCCGCACGGCCGTCGAATTCCAGCCGCCCGACTTGCTGCGCGGCTCCGCGTTCACGGTGATCAAGAGCGCCTCGGACGGGTTGTATGCCGTCTGGGGCAGCGCCGCGAGCGAGCTTTGCGGCAAGCCGGATGTGGCCTGCACGCCATTCCCTGCCACGCGCGCCGCGATCATGGTGATCGCCATCCTGATGCTGGTGAGCGTGTGGTTGCTGCTGACGCGTACCCGCATTGGCTACGTCATCCAGGCCGCGCTCACGCATCCGGACATGGCCGAGGCCCTGGGCCACAACGTGCCTCGCGTGTTCATGACGGTGTTCGCGGCCGGCACGGGCCTGGCGGCACTGGCCGGTGTGGTCGGCGGCGTCACCTTCGTCACCGAGCCGGCCATGGCGGCGACGGTGGGGTCCATCATCTTCGTGGTGGTGGTAGTCGGCGGCATGGGGTCACTGGCCGGTGCCTTCGTGGCTTCGCTGCTGATCGGCGTGGTGCAGACCTTCGCCATCGCTTTCGACTATTCGCTCAAGGGCATGTTCCAGTCGATGGGCGTGTCGCTGGGCAGCGCGATCGACAACAGTACCCTGATGAACCTCACCATCTCGCAGGTGGCGCCGATCCTGCCGTACCTGTTCCTGGTGCTGATCCTGATCTTCAGGCCACGCGGCCTGCTGGGCACGCGGGAGGGCTGAACAATGTCTGAGCAATTGAAGGCAGAAGCCGTGGCGCGCCCGCGCCGCCTGGGTTGGCCGGCGATGGGCGTCTGGCTGGTGTTCGCGGTGATCCTGATCGTGGCGCCGCTGATCTTCCGCAGCAACCTGTCGGTGAACATCCTGGGGCAGATGTGCGTGGCCATCATCGCCTGCCTGTCCTACAACATCCTGCTGGGGCAGGGCGGCATGCTCAGCTTTGGCCATGCGGTCTACACCGGGCTGGGGGCCTACGTCGCGATCCACGCGCTGAACATGGCGGGCGATGGTTCGCTGCCCATTCCCGTCAGCCTGATCCCGATGGTGGGCGCGCTGGGCGGCATGTTCTTCGCGGCGCTGCTGGGCTACGTCACGGTGCGCAAGTCGGGCACGCCCTTCGCGATGATCACGCTGGGCATCGGCGAGCTGGTGTTCGCCATGTCGCTGATGTTCTCCGGCTTCTTCGGCGGCGAGGCAGGGGTCTCGAGCAATCGCGTGGTCGGTGAAGCCGTGATGGGCATCACCTTCGGTCCACCGCGGCAGCTCTACTACCTGATCGCGATATACACCTTCCTCAGCGTGCTGGGCATGTACGCGTTTACGCAGACGCCGCTTGGCCGCGTGCTGAACGCGGTGCGCGACAACCCCGAGCGGGTGGAGTTCGTGGGCTATAGCGCCGAACGGGTGCGCTATTTCTCGTTCATCGTGTCGGGCTTTTTCTCGGGTGTGGCCGGCGGCCTGGCGGCACTGCTGTTCGAGCTGGTGACGGCCGAAGTGGTCGGCGCCGTGCGTTCGGGCAGCTACCTGCTGTTCACCTTCCTCGGCGGCGCCACGATCTTTTTCGGCCCGATCATCGGCGGCGTGCTGATGGTGCTGGCTTCGGTGCTGCTGTCCGAATGGACCAACGCCTGGCTGCTCTACCTGGGCCTGGTCTTCGTGTTCATGGTGATGTATGCGCCAGGTGGCATCGCCAGCCTGATCATGATGCTGGTGCGGGTGGCCAAGCACGGCTACATGGGCCGCGTGGCGCCCAAGCTGCTGATCGCCGCGGTGGGTGGCGTCGTCGCCTTCGTGGGGGCCGCCATCATGATCGAGATGGTCTACCACCTGCAGCTGGCCACGGCCATCGGCGACGAGGTGAAGATCTTCGGCATGATGCTGCACGCCAAGCAGATGGGCAGCTGGCTGGGGGCCGCGGTGGTGTTCCTGGTCGGCGCCGTGTGGTTCGAATGGGCCCGCCGGAGGCTGGCCGTGGTCTGGCACGAGGTGCACACCGAGATGGAAGCGGCTGCCAACGCGCAGCAGGGGGTGGTGGCATGAGCGCACACGCACAGCAACCAGCCGCACAGGGCGCGCTGGCGCTCGACATCCGCGACCTCCGCAAGAGCTTCGGCAAGACCGAGATCATTCGCGGCATCGACCTGGCCGTGCGGCCGGGTGAACGCGTGGCCGTGATCGGCCCCAACGGCGCCGGCAAGTCCACGCTGTTCAACCTGATCAGCGGCCGTCTGGTGCCCACCAGCGGCGAGGTCTTCCTGAACGGCGAGCGCATCGACGGCAAGAAGCCGTTCGAGATCAACCGCATGGGTTTGTCGCGCAGCTTCCAGATCACCAATATCTTCCCCAAGCTGAGCGTGTTCGAGAACCTGCGCGTGGCGGTGCTGTGGAGCCTGGGCTACCGCTACACCTTCCTGCGCTTCCTCTCGCGCCTGCACGATGCCAACGATCGCGCGGAAGAGCTGCTGCGCATGGTGCACCTGCAGAACAAGCGTGACGTGCTGGCGGCCAACCTGCCGTATGCGGAGCAGCGGGCCCTGGAGATCGGCATCACCATCGCGGGTGGCGCCGACGTCATCCTGCTCGACGAACCGACTGCCGGCATGAGCAAGAGCGAGACACAGCGCTTTGTCGAACTCATCCGTGAAGTGACCGTAGGCAAGACGCTGCTGACGGTCGAGCACGACATGGGCGTGGTGTTTGGCCTCGCGGACAAGATCGCCGTGGTCGTCTATGGCGAAGTGCTCGCCTTCGACACGCCCGAGGCCGTGCGTGCGGACGCCCGCGTGCAGGAAGCCTACCTGGGATCGGACATCGCCCACGCACAGGCGGAGGGCCACTGACCATGCTGAAGATCAACGACCTGCACGCCTACTACGGCAAGAGCCACGTGCTTCACGGCGTGAGCTTCGACGTGCAGCCGGGCGAAATCGTCGCCCTGCTGGGCCGCAACGGCTCCGGGCGCTCGACCACCGCCAAGGCCATCATGGGCATGGTGGATGCGAGCGGCACCGTGGACTGGGAAGGCCGCCACATCCTGGGCCGCAAGCCCTACGAGATCGCCCACATGGGCATCGGCTACGTACCCGAGAGCCGCGACATCTTTCCGCGCCTCACGGTGCACCAGAACCTGCTGCTAGGGCAGAAGGGCAGCGGCAAGGGCAGCCAGTGGTCGTTCGACGACATGTATGCCATGTTCCCCCGCCTCAAGGAACGCGAGCACACCGAGGCCGGCGTGATGTCCGGCGGTGAGCAGCAGATGCTGACGCTCTGCCGCACGCTGATGGGCGACCCCAAGCTCATCATCATCGACGAGCCGACCGAAGGCCTGGCGCCCAAGATCGTCGAGCTGGTGGGCGAGTACCTGCAAAGGCTCAAGGAGCGTGGGGTTTCCGTGCTGCTGATCGAGCAGAAGCTGACCATTGCGCTCACCATTTCCGACCGCACCCTGGTCATGGGCCACGGCAGCATCGTGTTCGAGGGCACGCCCGACGAGTTGCGCGCCGACAAGACGGTGCGCAAGGAGTGGCTGGAGGTCTGAGCGTTTCGGCGCAGGACACCGAATGCTCTTTTTTTGATAGCTGACTGCGCCCGCCAGATTTGGTCTGGAGCTTGGTTTGACCCGGATTCCTGCAGCGTCCCGACCGTGACAACCGGGCACCCACGCCGCGCTCAAATGACTAAACTCAAGGCATGCGCCCGCAGTACGAAGCGGGCGCGCCGCGCAGGGCCAGCGGCTGCCAGGCGCCTTCCCGAATGACCGTGACATGACGAACCGTTGAGGAGATCGAATGACCGCTGAAACCACCATCCAGGGCGACGTCGCCATCATCGCCATGAACAACCCGCCGGTGAACGGCCTGGGTTACGAGACGCGCGTGGGCATCACCAATGCGCTGGAAAAGGCCAACGCCGACCCGGCCATCAAGGCCATCGTCCTCACGGGTGCCGGCAAGGCCTTCTCGGGCGGCGCGGACATCCGCGAGTTCAATTCGGTCAAGGCCATGCAGGAACCGATCCTGCTGTCGGTGATCCTGGCCGTGGAGCATTCGCAAAAGCCTGTGGTGGCCGCCGTGCATTCGGTAGCCATGGGCGGCGGGCTGGAGCTGGCGCTCGGCTGCCACTACCGCGTCGGCGCACCCGGCTGCAAGGTGGCGCTGCCGGAAGTCAAGCTGGGCCTGATCCCCGGTGCCGGCGGCACGGTGCGCCTGCCGCGCGTGCTGGGCGTGGAGGCCGCGCTGAACATGATCGTGAGCGGCGAGCCCGTGAACAGCGAACTGCTGGCGCAACTGCCCGGCCAGAAGCTGTTCGACCAGCTCAGCAAGTCCCCCGAGTCGCTGCTGGACGAAGCCGTGGCGCTGGCCAGGCAGGTGGCGGCCAAGCACGCCGACGGCTCGCCGCTGCCGCTGGTGCGCAACCTGCCCTGCAAGCACAAGGACGGCGATGCCTACTTCCAGTTCGCGCGCAACATGGTCAAGGGCATGGCCAAGAACTTCCCGGCGCCGCTGAAATGTGTCGACGCCGTGGAGAACGCCACCCGGATGAAGTTCGACGACGCGCTGGCCAAGGAGCGCGAGATCTTCATCAACCTGATGCAGACGCCGGAGTGCAAGGCCCTGCGCCACATCTTCGCCGCCGAGCGCGCCGCGTCCAAGATTCCCGATGTGGGGCCCGAAGTCAAGCCGCGCGACATCCAGAAGGTGGCCGTCATCGGCGCCGGCACCATGGGTGGCGGCATCGCGATGAACTTCCTCAACGCCGGCATTCCGGTGACCATTCTGGAGACCAAGCAGGAAGCGCTGGACCGCGGCCTGGCCACCATCCGCAAGAACTACGAGGCACAGGTCAAGAAGGGCAAGCTCAAGCAGGACAAGTACGAGCAGCGCATGGCCCTGCTCACGTCCACGCTGAGTTACGACGACATCAAGGACGCCGACATGGTCATCGAGGCCGTGTTCGAGGAACTGGGTGTCAAGGAAACCGTGTTCAAGAAGCTGGACGAGGTGATGAAGCCCGGGGCCATCCTGGCGTCCAACACCTCCACGCTCGACGTGGACAAGATCGCCGCCTTCACCAAGCGCCCGCAGGACGTGGTCGGCATGCACTTCTTCAGCCCGGCCAACGTGATGAAGCTGCTGGAAGTGGTGCGCGGCGCCAAGACCGCCAAGGACGTGCTGGCCACGGTGATGGTGATTGCCAAGAAGATCCGCAAGACGGCGGTGGTCTCCGGCGTGTGCGACGGCTTCATCGGCAACCGCATGATCGAGCAGTACAGCCGCCAGGCCGGCTTCCTGATCGAGGAGGGCGCCACGCCGCAGCAGGTGGACAAGGCGGTCGAGAAGTTCGGCTTTGCCATGGGCCCGTTCCGCATGGGCGACCTGGCCGGCAACGACATCGGCTGGGCCATCCGCAAGCGCCGCTATGTCGAAAAGCCCGACATGAAGTACAGCAAGACCGCCGATCTGCTGTGCGAGTTGGGCCGCTTCGGCCAGAAGACGGGCGCCGGCTGGTACGACTACCAGCCCGGCAAGCGCGACGCGATCCCCAGCAAGCTGGTGGAAGACATGGTCGAGAAGCACCGCAAGGACATCGGCATCACGCCGCGCAAGATCAGCGATCAGGAGATCGTCGAACGGCTGGTGTATTCGCTGGTGAACGAGGCCGCGCGCATTCTTGAAGACGGCATCGCCAGCAAGGCCAGCGACATCGACATGGTGTACCTGACCGGCTACGGCTTTCCGATCTGGCGCGGCGGCCCCATGAAGTACGCCGACCAGGTGGGTCTGTTCAACGTGGCCGAGGCGATGAAGCGCTTCGCGCGCAACCCGCACGACGACCCCAAGTTCTGGCAACCGGCGGCGCTGATCCAGAAGCTGGTCGCCGAAGGCAAGAGCTTCAACGGCTGACCGCCGGGCCGCACAAACCACGCAGGAACATCAGGAGAGTTTGAAATGACCCAGGCCGTCATCGTTTCCACCGCCCGCACGCCGCTCGCCAAGAGCTGGAAGGGCGCCTTCAACATGACCCATGGCGCCACGCTGGGCGGCCATGCGGTGCAACACGCCATCCAGCGCGCCGGCATCGACGCCGCCGAGGTGGACGACGTCATCATGGGCTGCGCCAACCCCGAAGGCGCCACCGGCATGAACATCGCGCGCCAGATCGCGCTGATGGGCGGTTGCCCCGTCACGACCTCGGGCACCACGGTGAACCGTTTCTGCTCGTCCGGCCTGCAGACCATTGCTTTGGCGGCGCAGCGCATCATCGCCGGCGAGGCCGACGTGTTCGTGGCCGGCGGCGTGGAAAGCATCTCCTGCGTGCAGCAGGAAATGAACCTGCACATGATCCAGGACCTGGCACTGGCCAGGAAGAAGCCGGAAATCTACTGGAGCATGCTGCAGACCGCCGAGCAGGTGGCCAAGCGCTACCACATCGGCCGCGACGTGATGGACGAGTACGGTGCCTCCAGCCAGCAGAAGGCGGCGGCCGCGCGCGCCGCCGGAAAGTTCGATGACGAGATCGCGCCCATCACGGTCACCGCCGGCATTGCCGACAAGACGCTGGGCCTGATCACCAAGGAAGTCACCGTCAGCCAGGACGAGGGCATCCGCGAAGGCACCACCAAGGAAGGCATCAGCAGTATCCGCCCCGCCTTGCCGGGCGGCGTGGTATCGGCCGGCAACGCCAGTCAGTTCAGCGACGGCGCCGGCGCCTGCGTGGTCGTGGATGAGGGCTACGCCAGCAAGAAGGGCCTCAAGCCGCTGGGCCGTTTCCTGGGCTTCGCCGTGGCCGGTTGCGAACCCGACGAGATGGGCATCGGCCCTGTCTTCGCCGTGCCCAAGGTGCTGGCCAAGCTGGGCCTGAAGGTGAGCGACATCGATCTGTGGGAGCTGAACGAGGCCTTCGCCGTGCAGGTGCTTTACTGCCGCGACAAGCTGGGCATCCCGGCCGACAGGCTCAACGTCAACGGTGGTGCCATCGCCCTGGGCCACCCCTACGGCGTGAGCGGCCAGCGCCTGACAGGCCATGCGCTCATCGAAGGCAAGCGCCGTGGCGCCAAGCGCGTGTGCGTGACCATGTGCATCGGCGGCGGCATGGGCGCGGCCGGCGTGTTCGAAGTGCTCTGACGTGACAACCGGCGATGCCGCCACGGCGCCGCCGGTCACGGTGTCGCCCGAAGCCTTTCTTGCCATGGGCCGCGAGGTGCTGGCCCGGCAGCCTTTCAGCGTGCTGGTCGGTGCCGAACTGGCGCAGCTGGCGCCAGGCGCCTGCGAACTGCAGGTGCCTGTCACCGATCAGCTCCGGCAGCAGAACGGCTTCGTGCATGGCGGCGTGGTGAGCTACGCCGCCGACAACGCGCTCACCTACGCGGGCGGCACGGCCTTGCGGGTGCCGGTGGTCACCAGCGAGTTCAAGATCAACTACGTGCGTCCGGCCCTGGGCCGGCGGCTGGTGGCCCGCGCCAGGGCCGAGCATGTGAGCCGCACGCAGGCCGTGTGCCGCTGCGAGGTGTTCGCGGTCGACGAGGCCGGCACGGAGAAGCTCTGCGCTCTGGCACAAGGCACGATCGCGGTACTTCCTGAGAAGTCCTGATCTGCTATGAATTTGATGGCTGCCTGCGCCTGCCACGCAAGGGCTGCAGCCCTATTGGATGGTGAATCTGCATGAACCTGCGCAGCACGCTCGACTTCCTGCTCCATGACTGGCTGAACGCCGGGGCGCTCACGCAGCGCCCGCGCTTCGCCGAGCATTCACGTGAGACCTTCGACGCGGTGATGGACACCTGCGAACGCATCGCCCGCGACAAGTACGCGCCTTTCAACCGACTGGTCGATACCGAGGAGCCTCGCACCGAGCAGGAGCCCGACGGCAGCCTGCGCGTGGTGTTGCCCAGGGCCACGCACGAGGCGCGCGCCGCCTATGCCGAATCCGGCATGCTGGCCGCGGCACAGGATTACGAGCATGGCGGCATGCAGTTGCCGTATCTGGTGGAAGCTGCGGCCAATGCCTTCTTCGGCAAGGCCTCGATCAGCATCGGCTCCAACCTGCTCACGGTGGGCAACGCCAATCTGCTGATGGCGCACGGCACGCCGGCGCAGCAGCAGGTGTTCGCCGCCAACGAATTCAGCGGCCGCTGGGCCGGCACCATGTGCCTGAGCGAGCCACAGGCCGGCTCCAGCCTGAGCGACATTGCCACCCGCGCGGTGCTGGAAGACGCGGACGATCCGCTTGGCCCACGCTACCGCCTGCGCGGCAACAAGATGTGGATCTCGGCCGGCGAACACGAGCTGACGGAAAACATCGTC
>Ga0116152_10001804_pt1 | contig 17500 bp, 13 predicted proteins | sample AD_UKC119_MetaG_FD_89894 | JGI IMG/M metagenome (GOLD analysis project Ga0116152, IMG submission 89894) | Active sludge microbial communities of municipal wastewater-treating anaerobic digesters from Hong Kong - AD_UKC119_MetaG | ecosystem: Engineered > Bioreactor > Anaerobic > Digestate... | reverse complement strand
CCCTCCATTTTTACCAGGGCTTTTTCGGAAGAACGCTGGACGGTTGGAAAAGAAATCATTATTGATTTGGTTTTTGTGATATTTAACTCAGTAGCCTTTTCCTTCTTCGCCCGATTTGTGGGAAAAATTCCAATCACCTTTCACACCGAAATTATCATTGTAATCATTTCTATTGCGACTGTAGCTGTTTTGCTAGTCACTAATCAATTGTACATGCTACGCCGCCTTGTTGAAAAACTGAAGTCGGGAGAGGAAACTGAAGAACACGATGATACTGAAGCAACAGTTCCTTCTGAAATTGAATTTGAATCAGAAAATAAATCTGAAAATTTTCACTTGTTTACCGAACAGCTGATTCTTATTAAATCAGCCAGTAATTATGTTGAGATTATCTACAAACAGAATGAAAAGGTTCATAAAAAATTGATCAGAAATACGATGCGGAATGCCGAAAAGCTAATGGCTGCCCATCCTCAAATGATTCGTTGTCATCGTACCTGCATTGTAAATAAAAACTATATCCAAAGAATCGACAGGGGCAGTGACGGATTGATTCTGCATCTTTTTGATTATCCCCAGGAAATTCCGGTTTCTCGTCAATACATTTTAACGGTAAAAGAAGCCCTTAAAAGCAAATAACAACGTTTTATTCTTAAAACTCCAGGCCTGGGCTAAATGTCATTCAGCCCGGGTAAATGTCATTTCTCCCCAGATTCCACTGTTTGCAACATATTCATGGCACCAATCCCTTGTATCTTTTCTTTTTGACTGAACCCATATTACTTTGTCTCGAACAAATTTTTAATTCAGTCGAAAAATGAAGATTTTACTAGTCTATCCCGAATATCCCGACACTTTTTGGAGTTTTAAATATGCCTTAAAATTCATTTCAAAAAAAGGTGCCTATCCACCACTTGGACTGATCACTGTTGCTTCCCTTCTTCCAGGTGATTGGGAGACAAAGCTGATTGATATGAATATCGAAAAGCTTCGTATAGATGATATTTTGTGGGCTGACTATGTTTTTATCAGTGCTATGAGTACTCAAATTCAATCAGCCAACCACGTGATAGATCGCTGCAAGGCCGTATTAAAACCAGTGGTTGCAGGCGGCCCGCTCTTTACAGCTGATTACGAAAAATTCGACAGGGTTGAACATCTGGTACTGAATGAAGCAGAAATTACACTGCCTTTATTTTTAAGTGATTTGGAAAATGACAATCCAAAACACATTTATTCAACCAACCAGTTTGCCAATGTGGAACAGTCCCCCGCGCCGGATTATTCGCTGGTTAAAATGAACCAATACAGTTCGAAGTGCATCCAATTTTCGCGAGGCTGCCCGTTTAATTGCGAATTCTGTGACATCACAGCGTTGCTAGGTCACAAGTGTAGGATAAAAACTGCAGATCAGATCATTCGCGAATTACAAAATTTATATGATCTGAAATGGCGTGGTGAAGTCTTTTTTGTAGATGACAATTTCATTGGGAACAACCAAATCCTGAAGCAAGAATTACTTCCGGCGATTATTGACTGGATGAAGCGGCACAAAAATCCATTTCATTTTACTACCGAGGCTTCCATTAACCTCGCCGATGATCCGGAATTAATGGCAATGATGGTACAAGCGGGCTTTTTGAGTGTTTTTGTTGGAATTGAGACACCAGAAGAAGTTTCGCTGGAAGAGTGTAATAAAGTTCAAAATAAAAACCGCGACCTCATTGAAAGCATTAAAAAAATCCAGCGTGCGGGTATGGAAGTGCTGGGTGGTTTTATCATTGGTTTCGACAGCGATACTCCAGGCATTTTCCGTCAACAAATCGATTTTATTCAGAATAGTGGGATCATTTCTGCCATGATTGGCTTATTGAATGCCCCCACTAAATCTCAACTTTATAAACGATTACAAGCCGAAGGAAGAATACTTGAAAAATGGAGTGGAGATAATACCAGTAATGCCATGAATTTTATTCCGAAAATGGATAGAAAGATTCTTGAAAAAGGCTATAGGGAAGTTATTCGCGGAGTGTACGGCGGTCAGGCATTTTATGAGCGTGTTAAGAATTTTCTAATCGATTTTAACCCGGGAGTGAAAAACAAAAACAAGGTTGATTTTAGAAAATTGATGGCATTTATAAAATCTATTTTTGTTATTGGCGTTTTCGACAGCAACCGGAAGTACTACTGGAAATTGTTCTTCTGGAGCCTCTTTCATCGCCGCGAACTGTTCCCGTGGGCCATCACATACAGTATCTTCGGCTATCACTATAAAAAATCGTATGCAAAAATATTCTGATTGTGTGTGTCATGTTGAAACGAAATTATAAATAGTTGGATTGAAAATGATTAACAACTATTACGATAAGCAATTTGAGCTAAGATATTTTGAAATGAATGAATCTGGTGTGGTTTCTCCTACCACCATTTTGACCCTACTTGAAGAAACAGCTGCTGACCATTGCTATTCTATTAACCATAGTTTATATCAACTTGGAAAACAAAATATAGGATGGGTTTTAATTTCTGGATTCATGGAAATGAAACGATATCCAAAATATAAAGAAAAAATTACAATACGAACTTGGTTATCTAATTTTACTACAATTAAAGGGTTTAGAGAAAATATCGTTTACGATGAGTCCCGTAATATTATTGGAAGGGCCAAAGGACTGTGGATTTTCTTTGATATTGGAAGAAGAAGGCCAACAGAAATATTTAATGACATAAAAGAAAAATGGTCTGTTTGTAATAAGGAAAGTGTTGGTTATAATCTTTCACAAAAAATTCATGCTATAGAAATTTCAGATTATGAAATAAAATTTAAAGTCAACAGATATGACACCGACATGATTAAGCATGTAAATAATATTAGATATTTACAATGGGTAGTTGAATCAATTCCTGAAGAAATTGTTGATAATTATTATTTGTATTCTATTGACGGCAGGTTTATCGCAGAAGCACATTTAGGGCAGACAATAGTTTCATTGACTAAAAATGATATAAATGAAACAACAGATAAATCATACCTGCACACAGTAAAAATAGAAGGAACGAATAAAACTTGTGCAACAGCAAAGACGATTTGGAAGAAAATACAAAATTAGGAAGTATATCAGCCCTGCACAGCAATCGTCATCGACAGAGGTTCGGCAATTAAATTATCCTGAACCATGTCGCCAAAACCATTCTCATCGATCCTGTTTTCAAGTGCGACAACTTTAAAATCTCCTTCAGGAAGAGAAATACTCACGGGTTCAAGATTACCGTTAAAAACCACAACAATGACATTCCAGTTGTCGCCTGCCGACTTGCCATCGATACAGTATGAAACCACTCCAATCTGGTAATGCATGCAAAAATTCATATCGCGACGAATTCCTTCTGCAGTGGGAATACGAAAAGCCGGATGCTTCTTTCGCAACTCTATCAGGCTTTTAAAATATAGGAAAACGTCGTAGTTTATCTTTTTCAGATTCCAGTCAATCTGGTTCACCGAATCCGGAGATTTGTAAGAATTTCCATTCCCGTTCTTACTTCGGCAAAACTCAACGCCTCCATGCAAAAAAGGAATACCCTGCGATGTCAGGAGCAGCGCTCCGGCCAGTTTAACACGTTCGCGAAGTTCTTCGTCACTTGCTTTGGGAATACTCTGGTTTAGTTTGTCCCACAGCGTATAATTATCGTGACATGATACATAATTTATACACTGAGAGGGTTCAGAAGCCCAGGCAGAATGAACTGATTCAATGTAATCATAATTGATCTGTGGATGATGTACAGCCGCAGTAATTCCAAATTTTAGCGCTTCCTCGCGCAGAACCTGCCCGCTGACAAAACCTTTTGATCTTTTGTCGCCATGATTGCCTTTTAAAGCATCCCTGAAATCATCATTAAAACTTCCGATTCCTTTTAATTGCGATGTATTTCTTTTTACTGCCCTTAAGTCTTCCGGCATCGGACTCTGATCGGCAGCCCAACCTTCGCCATACAAAATAATTCCCGGATCGATCTTGTCAAGTTTTTCCCGAATCTTTTGCATGGTTTTTACATCTAAAATTCCCATTAAATCGAAGCGAAAACCATCGATATGATATTCTTCAATCCAGTATTTTAGTGTGTCGATGATGTACTCGCGCACCATGTAACGTTCTGAAGCAATTTCATTTCCACATCCTGATGCATTGGAAAAAGTTCCGTCGTCTTTCTGACGGTAGAAATAACCGGGCGCCGTTTGGTTGAAAACCGATTCCCTGACAAAATAAGTATGGTTAAACACTACATCAAGAATAACACCGATACCGTTATTGTGAAGTGCTTTTACCAGCCTTTTGAATTCCTTTATACGCGTTGTTCCATTTGACGGATCCGTCGAATATGATCCTTCAAGCGCCTGAAAATGCAAAGGATCGTATCCCCAGTTGTATTTATCATTGGGTTTTTCTTCATCAACTGTAACAAAATCATTTACCGGCAAAAGATGAACATGCGTAATTCCCAGCTCTTTCAAATGATCGATACCTGTTTTGAGACCGTCGGGCGACAACGTTCCTTCTTCGGTAAAACCAAGAAACTTGCCTTTGTTTAAAATACCTGAGCTCTCAGCAATGGAAAAATCACGAACATGAAGTTCATAAATTACAGCATCGGTTACAGCTTTTAGCCTGGGCCCGTTATCTTCCACCCAGCCATCGGGATTGGTGCTGTTCGGGTTGAAAATCATTCCACGTTGCCCGTTTAGCCCCACACATCGTGCATAGGCATCCGGAACTTCGTGCAACCATTCTCCATCGTTCACCCTAATTGTATAATATTTTCCTTCGTAATCTCCTGTCAATACAGTTGCCCAGGTTCCGGTTACGCTCTTTTGCAGGTTCGTTTTCAGAAACGCTTCTCCGTGGGTTCCATCTTTGTACAAACGCAATTCAACCACCTGAGCAGTGGGTGCCCAAACCTTAACTACCGTTTTTTCAGGCGACCAGTAAACCCCCAAATCAGAATCTTTGTAATCGGGATAGGTTGAAAAATCGATATGGTTGAACTTCCAGTTTCTCATTAAAATCTGATCAGCGTTTTTCGTAAATAAACCGAAGCCTGTCCCAGTGCTTTCCCTTTTACATCGTTCACTCTTATCTTTATCTTGGGATATCTCTTTAGTTTTTTATCGTGCCGATAAAACCGCGCTATGTCTATCTCAAGTGTATGCGTTTTGCCTTTCTCCAAATACAAAGGATAAAAAGTCCGATTGTTCATTCCATTGATTCTGAAATTTCGTTTCAACCAAAAATTATCGAAAACCAACAGCGGACGATCGAGATCTACGTCCACATTCCCGGTATTTTTGATTGATAAACTAAGGTAGTCCGGAAAATAAACCCTGTCCTTTTTAATCTCAACTCGTACGCCTTTTCTGTTAAGCCAGGATTTTAAATGAATTCGAGGTTTTTTACCTGTTCCTCCCAGCAAATAAAAAGCAACGGCCAAAGCAAGAACAATCAGCAGTATCCAGATGAGTTTGTCACCATCCGGGCCAATTTCATTCTGTGCAAAAAGTTCAGTATAAAAAAAGCTGAAAACAAGTATGGCTGTGAGTTTTTTCACCTCAAAAAATTTGCGTAAAAATACAAGAAATTAACCCTCAACCAACACGTTTGAACAGAATGATTCTGTGAAATTCACAAATTCAATGCGTGGTTTTAATACAATGGTAAATTGATTAAGGCGCGAAAATTATGGCTTTGAAACTCCCTTTAAAACGGCAGGAAACTGAACCAGATCGTAATCCATATCGTACACCAGGTATTTCTTTACCCAAACCGGATCGAACTTATCTTTAAACTGAAACTGCCCTTTGAAATGTTGCAGACTCCGAAGTTTCTCCAACGCAAATTTCATCGATTTCTCCGTAACCGTCTTTGCTTCTTCAATTCCTGCAAATGCCACCATTCCGAGGTTAACTTTTGATAATCCCTGTTCTTTCATCCATGAAAACATTTCGGTAAGCAGAAAATAAACAATCCCTGTCGGAGCATCGTCTGTCATTCGGATCATGTCATACGTTCCCTCTCCTTTCACATAGTCAGGAATAATGTTGAGGAACGCCACAATCTTTTCTTCTTCGTTTTCAATAGTCATAACGGTTGTTTTCTCAACCATTTCAGGAATAAACATCCCCTGAGAAAAAACCTGCTCGCTTTTACCCGGTGTTTTCAACCATTCATTAGAAACATGTTGCAATTTTTGAAGTACCCCATCTTTTATTTCCGGAGAATAAATATGGAATGTATAACCCATCTTTTTTGCCTTGTTAATTGCATTACGCAAGGGGTGCATCTTCGAACCACTTAAGCTGAATGTGTCCAGATCAAGAATAGCTTCCTGACCGATAAACAAAACTTTCTTTTTTAATTTCCGGAACATCTCTACCGATGATTCGGGTACCCGGTAGTAAAAGGTTCGCAGACCATTCCCGTAACAGTATTTTTCAAAATCCTCGATTATAAGTAAAACTGCTTCCTGGTTCGAACAAACCGGCAACTCAAGCACAACGGCATAACTTCCCTGAATCTTATAAGCCAGAAACCCATCGTTTGAAAAGTACAATAACTTATCGGGATAATATTTAAAATAGTCGAGCGCTGAATTTCCGTAATTTTGAACCAGCAAACGTGCATGACTGTTGTCTTTTTCCTCCTCGGCAGAATCGGTAAAAAAGATCGGATGCAGGGAAAAAAGAATGGCCGATATCAGTAAAATAATGCTGAATACATATATAAAAAGTACAAAGAAATGTCCAAAACTGGATTGAGGCAAGTAACCGGAAGCATCGAAAAGAAAAATGAGACGAAACGAAGCTTGAATTGATTCAACAAACGAATAGTCCATCCCCATGTGGGCTTTCTCAAGAAAATACGTACCCCCTACCGCGCTGAGTACCAAAACCAGCAAACCCAGAATCCAGATTTTCCACCAGTTTTGCCGGTAAACAGGCATGGCTTTCACGTTATAAAGTCGATAGGTAAACAAAAGACTTATAAGAGCAAGAATCGAAACAGAGGCTTCTTCATAATCAATCCCTTTAACCAGGTGAGCGATGCAGGTTAACACAAGCAAAAACACGCTAATTCGCCACGCCCGCCGCACTCCTTTTAATAAATAAACGGAAAGAATGATCAACAGGAGTCCGGTAAAAAAGACAAAGAAATTGGAAATATTCAAAGCTGCCTGAGGCAAAAGTTTTTCGAGAACACGGATCCTGCCAGGAAGTGCCGGTAACATGGCAGAAACAATGTCGATAACCCCCGATATAAAAATGATAAAAACCGGTAGCACCCGCAATACAATGCTCTTTTTTGAAAACAGAAAAGATCCGGCGCCAAACAACAGGGGAATCCAAAACTCGAAAAAGCGAAATAACAACGTAATGGCAGCTGCCTGAGGTGCGGGGATTCCGCTTTTTACAAAAATATATGTCATTGAAACTTCAATCGCTCCGATACCTCGCAGAAAAGGTGAGACAATGAGCAGCATTACCATAACAATATAAGCAACAAACGAGATGAATATATCCGGGTGAAACCCCAATGCTACCATGGAAATATATACATGTGCAACACCAATAAATTCGATGCCAACAGATATCAGTAAGGTAAATATGAAATGCTTTACGTTAAGTTCAGTAGATAATATATCGTCGATAAATACAAGTATTTTGGGATTCATCCGGTGAATGAGTCGGTATACCACTTTACGTTTTACAAACGACCATACTAAATACAACACCAACACAATAAGTACAAGAATAATGAGAAACGGAATGAGTTCAGCTGATGTAAGTTTGTTTCGAAGAAGCATCATAATTAGAAGCGGCATAGCAACAACAATTACTGAAAGAATACCGATCAATCCGTAAATATATGAGCTGTAATGTATTTCTGAATTATTTATTCCTTTTTGGGTAAGTGGCCGGGTGAAAAACATCAGCGAAGAAAAACCCCCTGCCGGAAGAAAAATACTGATCAGGTTTCGTTTCAAATATAGTGGAAGCGTGGTTTGAACACCGACCTTTACACCAGCTGTACGAAAACTAAAAACGTACATCAGAGCCTGGAAAATGAAATAAAGTCCTGTAACGGCTAGGCCAAGGATGAGATAAAAACCATCCACTTGCTGAAGCGTTGATTTAATTTGGGCGACCTCCAAATGTTCATTCTTGATGAAATAAATACTCATCAAAATCATAAGAACAGCTAATGCAATTTGCCAAAGCGGTTTGCTACTCCGTCTGTTTTTAAGAATTTTAATCATAAATAATTCTTTGCATGTTCGGTAAAACTAGAATATTTCCAAAAGGTTCTTAACATCAGGTATAAATTGAATTGTTCGACTTTACAAATTTAAAGGCTACACCAAATATAAATCCTTTTCAAAATTGTTTAATAAAATTAGGAAAGTTGGTGATATCCCGAAAATTCCTGATTAACCGTTTTCTGAAAATTCTTTCAGAAAAATTTTCAACCAGCCTTATATACGGCGACTTATAAACCCTCTGATACATGATTTGTTAAGTAATTGTAATTAATCTATGTGACCCAGGTCACACATTAAGACAAAAGAGTGTTTTGTATTATTTTCGTCTTGATTTTAGATTCAACATTATGAAACAAATTATCTGCCCGATATCTGACGAAAAAATAAACGAACAAATAACCCGCTTTAATGCAATTATTGGGATATTGTTTGTAGTTGCAGCTTTTGCATTCGAATCGGTATTTTTACTGGTATTTCTGACTGCTGATTTTTACATCCGCGCCTTTACCAGACTGCGTTTTAGCCCCATAAGTTACACCAGTCACTGGTTAACAAATACTCTAAAATTAGGTAATAAAGCCATTGATAAAGCGCCAAAAATATTTGCAGCCAGGCTTGGCTTTGTCATGACATTGGCGATTACAATTCTGGTTTTAGCCGGATTAAAGATAGCGGCATTAATTGTTGCGGGGATCTTAATATTTTTTGCATCGCTCGAATTTGCATTAGCCATTTGTGTCGGGTGCCTCATCTATACTTACCTGGTTTTACCCTTTAATAAATAATTCGTTAACACGTACACATTCAACCCGGGACTTCTTCTTAAAGAACGTCCCTTTTTTTATTTATATCCAAGCCGTTCTTTAACCAAAGGAGTAATATTTAGAGCATCAGCAGCAATAAAAGCAACTGTTCCGGAACTTATATCAAGTACATAAGTTAATCCTTGTTCTTTTGAAATTTCTGCAACGGCCAAATTTACTTCTTCATAAACAGGTTGGATAAGTTGCATGTTCCTCTGCCTGATAATTTGCTGAGCGTTTTGGTTATAACTTTGAATTTTTTGCGAAAGTTCCAACAATTCCTGCTGCTTCGCATTTTTCATAAACTCGGAATAAGTAGCGCTTTCCTTCTCAAAAGCGTCCATTTTGCGCTGCTGTTCAGCCTGCATTTCGGCATAAACCTCTTCCATGTCCTTCGCTTCCTGTTCTACCACCGCATGGATGCTGTCAATATCAGGATGGGTCTGTACCAGTTCCTGCACATTTACGTGACCTATTTTAAGAGTAGATTGTGATCTGGCCTCATAACTAAAAAGAATTACGGCCAGACTAAAAAGTAAAATTTTGATTTTCATATGATTAAATTTGTTCGCTTTCAAATTTCCAATATATGTGAATACAAGGATATTAAAAGAAGTTAAAGCTTGACTGATATTCGTTAATTTTCATAAACATGAAACCCAGCGAATGTTAAACACAAAAAAAAGGGCGGAAATCCGCCCTTCAAAATGGTATAAAAATATTGTTATTCCTGAGGTCTTACAAAAATGGAATCATCCATTGGTTCGTCGAATTTGATCTCGTTAAATACAACTGTTTGAGTTCCCATTGGTGTATCAGCTTCCATTTTACCAGGAATTTTAATTCCATTTACTTCTTTATATTCCACTATTTTTTGAGTTATATCCATGGCTTGTCCCATTGATTCAACCTTAGCTTTAATCGCAGTAAGCAAATTAGTTTTTGCATCGATATAATAATCTTTTACACTTCCGTCGGCATTGGTGAATTTTATACGGTAAGCTTCTGTTCCATTCAAATTTACTTTCCCGATTAATTCGGCGCTGTGTCCTTTTGCTGCATAATTATATAATTCGCCTTCCAGATCAGCTTGTTGTATCGCTTGTTTTAGCTCAGCTCCTTTTAAATCAGTGATTCCACTTCCCACCATCGGATTTCTCATCCACCCGGTTTCGCCGTCAAATCCAAATTCCATTTTTTGTCCCATAACTTCCATTTCTGTTTTGAACTTGTTTGGCTTCTTCATCTGAATGGTCATTGGCATGTCCATACCCATCATACTGGTTGTGGCTTTTACATAGTAGGTTTTTACGGTTGCCAGTTTTTCCTGTCCGGTAGTTTGAAAATATTTTCCAAGTACCTGATCAATTGTTTGTGCCTGCAAGCCAACCAAAGCAAAAAACATTAGGGCGGTTAGAAATAAGGTCTTTTTCATTGTTTTAAATTTAAATTGATTTCTATTATTAGTTTGTCTAAAATACAAAAAGTTACAATTTGGATTGGGAACAATCTTAAAAATAAATTTCAGCCAGAATGTTCTCGTACGGCACTCCTTTTTCGATCAATAAATCACGAACTTCAACTACCATTAATGCTTTTCCACAGAGATAGTACTTCACATCAGGCAAATCAGATAACCCTGAAAGATAATCACTTACTCTTCCGTGAACCACGTCGCAAGACGATTCCCGCGAGCAACACCGAATATAATTTTCTCCCATAGCCCAATCCAAATCATCTTCAAAATAAAACTGGTTTAGATACGACACTCCGTGAATGAGCTTTTTATTAACATCCAAACCTGAACGGAACATGCTGTAAAAAGGAGCGATTCCTGTTCCGGTTGCAATCCACCACGCCGGTTGATGGGTACCTAAAAAACTACCGTAAGGTTCAGAAACCAGAATATGATCACCCGGGATCATCGAAGCCATTTTGGGCGTCAAGAAACCATCTTCTTTTATATTAAAAAGAATGCTGACCTCCGGTTCCTGGTTTCCGCTACAAATGCTGTAAATACGTGGCGGGTGCTTCAGATCGATACCGATCTTCACCACCTGACCGGGGTTAAATTCAAAGGTCCGGGCAAAAGAAATCAGATGTACTCCGGGAGAAATCTCCTCGTTACCGGTAATAGTTTGTTTGAATAACGTTGCCTCTTTTCGCGCCGAATTTGCCATTCGATATAAATTATTGTTGCAGCTTATTTGCAAAGGTTAAAGTTACAACCAGATTTTGGCTGGGCGCAGTTAAAATATTTTTCACCTCGTAATAAAGAATGATTTCATTTGCATCGGCAATTTCGTCGGAGTTACCGGCAAGATCTAAAACAGTAACATGCTGGGCTTTTAAGGTAATTTTTTCTGGAGCATCAAGACCAATACCCGGTTGTGCAAGTTCCAATTCGTAATCAATATCTGAAAGATTCGTAATCTTGATAGCTTTATTTACCCCATTAGATAGTTGTAAGGGCGTTTTGTCAAATCTTAGCGACGTATGAAAGAAAGGTTCCAAAAGGGCAGGTTTTCCGACTAATGTATTTCCAAAATAGGCTGCTGTCCGGCGAGCCAATAAAGCTTCTTTAATACTGGCTTCGGTGCGGTTTTTTGCAAAAACAAGCGTCATCGGCCGGTGTCCGGTGCAAGCTACCATGGGGTCATGAACATCGGAATTAGCAAAAATAGTGAGCTTTTTTTCGTTAGCCCAACCCAAAGCTTCCGGATAGTATTCATTGCTGTTATAAATCTCTATTCCATGCATTAATTTGTTTGCAAGTAAGTGCGTGTGTTCTGTAAACCAAATCGTTGAATCAGGCTGTTGTGCTTTCCAGCCTGGATGATTCCAAATCAGAAATGCACCCTGATCCCGAGCCTCTTTTAAAGCATCCAGCACATCTTCGCGATCCAGCAAATTTGCATTTTTTATAAACAGGGCATTTAAGTGACCGGGAGGCATGCTGCGTGTAATTTCTGCCCCTCTTATCAGAACAATATCTAATTCACGAGCAAGTGGACTAGCTATTTCATACGAACGGTTATGATCAGCCACCACGTCTTTGGAATGAGGTCGGTATTCAACGTGGTCAGTAATTGCGATAGCATCCAACCCTTCTTTCCAAGCTTCTTCTACCCGAACAGTTGGCCACACGGTACCATCGGAAAATACAGTATGCAGATGGAAATCGCACTTCAGCGTTTTATACCCTTCTATGTCGGGCAAGTGAATGATTTTTCGTGATTGAGAGAAGCCAATCTGCCAGATAATAATCAAAAGAAACAGCGTAAAAATACTCTTGTGGTTCATTGGAGTGAATTTAAAGTCAGCTAATTCAGAGTTTAAATATCTCTTAAAATCCACAACATTAAAAGATTTTATCATTAATTTTTTATGAATTGTAAATCAATGGTTAATTTTAGTGAAAACAAACAATAATTTTTAATTTTTTTAAAAAGATTCTTGTTGGTTATTGATTTTATATAGATTTTTGTAAACAATTATGATGGAGAAACTATTCAAAAACCCGGTGAACCAAAGTCAGGCAGTTGAACAAAAAAAGACTGCCCACAAGAAACATATTCTTCGTTCCATTTATTTCAATGGCCCGCTATCGAACTCTGAGCTGGCGAAACAAATCAAACTCAGCACCCCAAAAATTAACAGCCTTCTTCTTGAACTCATTGAAGAAGGATTGGTGAACGAACTTGGTCGCGGGGATTCCAGCGGAGGACGCCGTCCGAACATTTATGGATTGGTTGACGATGGTTTTTACGTGATTGGCATTACAATCAACATCACCCGAACCATCATTTCAATTTTTAACAGTTGCAACGAGCAAGTAAGCGGTCCGCACTACTTTCCCATAAAAATGGAACCCAACATGGAAATTTTCAGCCAGGTAAACGAAAAGCTGGCAGAGGTGGTGAGAGAAAGTAAAATCGATCCTGAAAAAATCCTGGTGGTTGGAATAGAACTTCCGGGCTTAAATAATATTAAAAAGGGGACTAATAAAACCTATTTCCCCGGGGTAGAAAACCTGTTTACCGAACTGCGAAAGATTTTTGGAATACCCGTATATTTTAACCATGATACCAAAGTGAGAACGTTTGCAGAGCAACATTTTGGATTGGCAAAGCATAAGAAGAACGTTCTTATGCTTCAGGTAGACTGGGGGCTGGGATTGGGTGTTATTGTGAACGGGAAATTATATTCGGGGAAGTCAGGTTATTCCGGTGAATTTGGTCATATTCCTATTGTTCCCAATGGCCCTTTATGTGTTTGCGGGAAACATGGATGCCTGGAAACGGTGGTTTCTGCCAAGGCGATTGCACGACAGGCCAGGGAAGCTATTCAAAAAGGCAGTTCATCACTCATTAGCGATCTGGTGAAGAATGATCTGGATAAAATAGATATCTCTGTTGTTATACAGGCTGCAAATGCCGGCGATCAGTTTGCTATCTCACTGTTTTCAGAAGCAGGGAAATGGCTGGGACAGGGTATTGCCTACCTGATTCAGATTTTTAACCCCGAGCTGATTATCCTGAGCGGACAGGTTGCTGTTGCCAGTCAGTTTATACTTGCACCTATCCAACAAGCTATTCACACCTTCAGCAACCGTGACATCAGCAATGAAACTGAGATCATTTTCTCTGAACTTGGATCCAAAGCCGGTACCATGGGTGCAGCCGCTTACGCTCTTGATCAAATATCAAAATAACATAGATGAAAAAAGCATTTTCGAATGTAGAACAAGCCTTTTTGGCAGAAACACAACTAAACAAAATCTCAACAAAAATCTCCTACGTAACCACTGAAAGTTTTCCTCAGCTCGGTCTTCTTTCAGCTATGAGTTTTTTAGAATGGGTGAGCGAGAATCCAGACGGAGTAGTGAGTCTTCCCCTTGGAAAAACAGCCCTCTATTTTCAAAGTTACACCCATTTCTTACTCAACAACTGGGATAACGAAAAAGGGAAAGAGCTTTTAAAAAAATATGGTTTGGCAAATACAAAAAAACCCAACCTGAGTGAGCTCACCTTTGTACAGATGGGTGAATTTTATCCCATCGATCCAAAACAACACAACAGTTTATATAATTATGCGGTAGAAAATTATATTAAAGGTTTCGGATTCAACGAAGACAAAGCGTTACTGATTAACTCGGATGAAATTGAACTGGCAGAAGGAAAACATTTCTCTGAAGTATTTCCCGATTTCAAAATTGATCTTTCATTGCGTTACCGCGAAGCCAAAACACAGCAGGAACAACTCCAGAAGCAATCGATATTTAAAATTGATGACTGGAGCACAAACTACGAAAACAAGATTCGTGATAAAGGCGGAATCGGATTCTTTTTAAGCGGAATTGGCCCCGACGGACACATCGCTTTTAATACACGCGGCTCGGATCACTTTTCATCAACACGGTTGACTGAAACCAACTTTGAAACCCAGGCAATGACTGCGGTAGACTTGGGAGGAATAGAAGTTTCAAGAAACCGTCTGGTAATCACGATTGGTTTGGGGACACTTCGCGCTAATCCAAACAACAAAGCCATTATTTACGCCGCCGGAGAAGCCATTGCCGATGTAATTAAATACTCGCTTGAAAGTGAACCTTCGGTAAAATATCCGGCAACTGCCTTACAAAAACTTGAAAATGCACGTTTTTACCTTACAGAAGGTGCAGCTGTAAAACTCGATGATGCGGTAGAATGCTATTATACTTGCTCGCCCTGGAACCACCAGAAAACTGAACGGGCTGTAATGGAGCTTTGTAAGAACATCAACAAATTTGGATCGAAGCTCGAACTCGATGATTTGAAAAATGACAAGTATTGCAGCATGATCCCTGATTTGAACGAAAACACAGTTCAATCGGTGATTGACTCAATAAAAGCCAAATTGACAAAAGGCATGGAACGTGAAGAGAACCAGGTATATTACCACACCGGGCCTCACCACGACGACATTATGCTGGGCATTATGCCGGCAACCAATCGCCAGTCGCGTTATGCCAGTAACGAGATGCATTTTTCTGTAATGACTTCCGGATATACCGCCGTAACCAACACGTTTTTACACAATACGCTGGTTCATACTCAAAACCTGATAGACCAGGGAAAAATCGAAATGATCAACTTCCCCGATTTTTTTAACGATGGCTATAAAAAAAAGTGGGACAAAGATATTTACCACTACCTCGATAGCATTGCTGCGCAGAATAATGATGAGAAACTGAGAGGAGTGAGCCATCGGGTTATAAGAGCACTGGTAACCATTTGGGACGTTAAAAACCAGCAAGAATTGAAGGAAGTAATTTTCGAGATCCTTTCTGTTTTGCAAAATAGCTACGATGGGGGCAAAAATCCACCGAAGATTCAGAAACTGAAAGGAATGATTCGTGAATTTGAAGAAGAACTGGTGTGGGCTCACTACGGGATCATGGTTAAAAATGTTCATCACCTTCATCTTGGGTTCTACTCTGGTGAATCAAATTACGAAAATGACATCCTTCCGATACTGAACGATTTCAGGAAATACAAACCAACGGTGATTAGCCTGGCTATGGACCCGCAGGGAAGCGGTCCGGATACACATTACAAGGTTTTGCAGGCCATTGCAAAAGCCGTGGAAGAATGGAGCAAAGAAGAAGACCTGAGTAATTTGCGTATCGTTGGATACCGTAACGTATGGTTCCGTTACAATCCTTGGGACGTGGAAGTAATCGTTCCTGTTTCACTCAATTCGTTGGCCACACTTGAAAAATCATTCGAAGAATGTTACATAACTCAGGTAAATGCCTCATTCCCAAGCTACCAGCTCGATGGGCCATTTAGCTACGTAACCCAACGCATTTGGGTAGAACAGCATAAACAGATTCAATTACTGCTTGGTAAGAACTTCTTTTACCAGAACGACTCACCGCTACTGCGTGCTACTCACGGAGTAATCTACCACCGTGAACTTTCAGTAGAACAGTTCCTTGCTGAATCACAAAAACTGGGAAAAGCAATGGAGAACCTCGGTTGATCGTAATGGAAATCAACTAACAAAATATATAAAAATGAAACTGGTTATACATAAAAACTACAACGAGCTTAGCTTATGGGCAGCCGAACATATTGCCGAACGAATCAATCAATTTGCACCAACTTCATCTAATCCTTTTGTATTGGGATTACCAACAGGTTCTACTCCAATCGGGACTTACAAAGCACTGATCGAGTTGAACAAGGCAAGGAAAGTTTCCTTTGCAAACGTGGTTACGTTTAACATGGATGAATACGTTAAAATCGCTGAAGATCACCCGGAGAGTTACCACCGTTTTATGTTTGAAAATTTTTTCAACCACATCGACATTAAACGTGAAAACATACACATTCTCGACGGAAATACAGACAATCCAAACCTCGAGTGCGAAGAATACGAAAGAAAGATTGAAAGTTTTGGCGGTATCGAACTGTTTATGGGAGGAATGGGCGCTGATGGTCATATTGCATTTAATGTTCCCGGCTCATCATTGCAATCGCGTACGCGGTTGGTAAACCTGAATTATGACACTATTGTTGCCAATTCCCGTTTTTTTAACAACGACCTGAACCTGGTTCCGAAACAGGCGCTGTCGGTTGGTGTTCAAACGGTGCTTGATTCACGCGAAGTGCTGATCCTTGTAAACGGATATAAAAAAGCACGGGCGCTGCAGAATGTAATAGAAAACGGGATTAATCACATGTGGACACTCTCTGCACTGCAAATGCACCCAAACAGCATTATTGTTTGCGACGAAGAAGCTACTATGGAATTAAAAGTGGGAACAGTGAAATATTTCAGGGAATCTTTATAAAGATTTGGATTTTAAATAATACGACAAGAACCGATTTCTACAAAAGATCGGTTCTTTTTTATTTTAACCTTCAAGGTTTTAAAAATCTTGAAGGTCTGACTGAAACACCTTTCAAATTAACTCACCTCAATTTTATATTAACAGAATACGTAAAAATACCTATTGACCGGCAAGCAATCTTTTGTTAACTTATAACCATATAAACATAGAGAGCCATTAATCAAATCTAATGAATACCTCTTAAACCATAAATTTTCAACAACACCAAGCTGTATCGCTCAATGTACCATAAAAGTAAGATCGCCTATCTTCCTTGCACTCACTCCTGATAACGATAGTTACCTTGGATAGAAAAGTATATTGTTCTCAATTCTCACCTACTAAAAAACTAAAAAATGAAACTGTTTTTAAAATCCATTTCTATTGTTTTATTCTTGTGTTTATCAAATGCACTTTTAGCTCAGACAACACGATTTTCGGTTGGCATTGGAGGTTTCGTAAAACATTCATTTCCCAATGGCAAAGTCGCAGGAGATACGCAGGT
>Ga0116152_10001803_pt1 | contig 17503 bp, 20 predicted proteins | sample AD_UKC119_MetaG_FD_89894 | JGI IMG/M metagenome (GOLD analysis project Ga0116152, IMG submission 89894) | Active sludge microbial communities of municipal wastewater-treating anaerobic digesters from Hong Kong - AD_UKC119_MetaG | ecosystem: Engineered > Bioreactor > Anaerobic > Digestate... | reverse complement strand
AATCAATAGGCCGTATTGTACGCCATAAACAGGCTCCTTATCCGGGGGGTCCTCATGGCGTACAATACAAACAGCACTCTCGAAGAAAGTGCCCTCCCTATCCGGCTCGTCCAGGGTTGAATCAATCGGGGTGACTTAGCATGCAATATGCTACCGTATAAAACCGCAGCGATGCGGGAGGCACACCTTGTCGAGCGGTCGCGGCGCAAGGGTCGTGCAGAAGGACCTCTTGTGCATCGATCGAGGGGTGTGACGAGCATGGCGTCACAGCGCCTCGGCGCAGAAGGTGGCCGGGGTGACGATGCGCGTGCGGCCGAGGCTGCCCCGTTGCAACAGCCCGGCCCAACGGTCGCCAGTCACGAGATAATCGGCGTCGCCTGCCAAGGCCATCGCCAGCAGGAACGTGTCATTCGGGTCGTTCGCCGCCACGCCTTCCGGTAGTGGCGGCAAGGCGTCCAACGCGATGGCGCGCTGCAGGTTGTTGACCATTGTGCCGATACGGTGCGCAGGCAGAATGGCCTTGAGCTTGGGGTAGCGGCTCACGCGCCGCAGTTCGTCGAGCTGCGCCACCGAGGTCACTAGCTCGAAGCGAGTCGCCCGCCAGGCGCGATAGATCGCATCCGGCGGGCCGTGCGGCGAGATCAACGCACCGAGCAACACGTTAGTGTCGAGGATGACCCGCATCAGTGTTCACGCGCCCATTGTACCGCCTCGTCGATGAGATCGGTCAGTTCGGTCTCGCGCATGCCAGCAGCGGCGGTCTTAGCCTGATCGACCGCCCGCTCCAGGAGATAGACACGCACAGCTTCCTCGATGAAGCGCGACAGATCGCCTTTGCGACCGCCGCCTTGGGCGGCGATGAACATGCGCACGGACTGATCCACATCCGACGAGACGGCGATGTTCCAACGGACGGTGCTCATGATATTTTCCAACGTTTGGCAATATAAGTGTTTATACACTCAAACGGCGATCCTGGTAATAGTTCGACTAGACGATCCTTAAATCCGCCCCGAAGGGGGAGCCCACCGTTACCCCAACAGCGGCATCATGTGATGCTATAGTCATTTCAAGTAAGAATCCGATATATTATGCTTTAGCATGAGCTACAGCATCGATTTCAGACGCCGGGTTTTGGCGTTCGTAGAAGAAGGGGGGAGCAAAGCTAAGGCAGCTCGCCTTTTCAAAGTTCATCCATCTACCATTTACGAATGGCTCAAGCGTGGGGAAGATCTTGCGCCCAAGCCAGCTACAACGCGCAGGCGCAAGCTAGACAAGGCGTCGTTGGCGCGTCATGTGCGCGAGCATCCAGATGCTGTGCTGCGGGAGCGTGCGGTGCATTTTGGTGTGCGGATCAACAGCGTATGGGTTGCGATGCGCCGGATGGGGTTCGTAAAAAAAACGGCGTAGATATTCCGAACGCTGCACTATGAAAAGAATGGACTATCTGGGCCGTCTCTGGAGACTGACGAAACGGCGTGGCGTGCAGAATATCGTGTATTTCGATGAGAGCGGCTTTAAAAGCACAGCGACCGCCAGCACGGATGGGCGCGACGTGGAGAGAAAATCTACGCATCCGTGCCCGGAAAACGGGAGAAATGCACGAACCTGATTATGGCGCAGCGGGATGGAAAATGGCTCGCCCCGGAGACCGTTGAAGGCTCATGCGATGCCGTGCGGGTTAACAAGTGGCTGGAAGAAAAGCTCTTGCCCTTACTCAAACACCCCAGCGTCATCGTTTTCGACAATGCATCCTTCCACAAGAAAAAGCAGATCAAAGCCTTGTGCCAAAAACACGGCCATATCGCCCTGCCATTGCCAACCTATTCTCCCGACTTCAACCCCATCGAACACAGCTTCGGGGGCCTCAAACGAAAACGAGAGTTCGCTCCGCCCGACATCCCCATCCTCGAACTCATTAAATCATCGGATTCTTATTTGGAGTGACTATAATAAAAAATAAATCATATTTTATTCATGATTATGCCCATTATCAGGACTAAAAATTTATCTTAAACCCTCCGCAATTTTGTAGGGGTAGAACAAGCAGTCGTGTCACCAGCCGCCATTTTGCTCAAAGCAGCGCCAGGCGGGTGTTCATGTCGAGCTCGAAGCGACCGTATGGGTTGACGTGCTCCCAGATCAGGGGCGTCAGTGCCGCATAGTCGCGCGGCGTCAGCCGTCCCCGCCAATGCGGCTGCGCGAGCACTCGCTGGATCATCAGCGTGTTGATGTAGACCATGCAGTTCTGGATCAGGTGCAGGGCCAGCATGCTGATCTCATGGTCCTCACGACGGTTGCTGGCCATCTCCCCACGCCGGGCAAAGAAGACGAAGTCCGTGGCCCCGTTCCACTGTTCGACCACGTTGAGTCCCTCGTGGATCTCGCGACGCAGATCCTGCGAGTGCAGGTAGCGGCAGAGGAAGATGGTCTTGATCGCCTTGCCAAGCTCGGCCAGCGCCTTGTAGGTCGGGTGCTGCACGTTGTTCCTGGTGAAGCGGCGCAGGATCGACTCGGTGTCCGCGGTTCCCAGGCGCAGAGCGGTCGTGTACTTGATCATCTGGTCGTACTGTTGGCGGATCAGCTCCCAGTCGATCGGTCGGGTCAGAATCTTTTGGAAATCTTTGTAGGCGTCTGCCTGACCGGTCTTCGGGCGGTACAGCTTCTGTGCATAGATGGCCTTCAGTCGTGGCAGCAGCTCGAAGCCAAGCAGGCGGCAGAAGGCAAACGCGATCGTGCTCTGGCCATGCGAATCGACGTACTGGCGGTCGATCTCCATCTCGGTGCAGTGATGGAGGACGCCCTCGATCATCGACGCCACCTCGGAAGAGGACGGGGACTTGAGCTGGCTGTGGATGCACAGCGAGTTGCGCTCGACGTGCCAGTAGATCATGACACCCCGTCCGCCGTAGCGCAGATGCCATTGCGTCATCAGGTTCTGATCCCAGGCGCCGAAATGCTTGGAATCGGAGGCACAGGCGGTCGTGCCGCTCCCCCAGATGGCCGGGTCGCGGGCGTGCAGCGTCCCGTCGGCCACGATGGCGATGGCTCGACGCAACGCATCGACACTGAGGTAGCGGCGCCGCACATAGGCCAAGTCGCGCGGCATCGTCCCAGAATCTAGCCCGGCCATGCGCTGCAAGCCGGCATTGGTGCCCAGACCGTGCAGACACAGCAGCAGGCGTGGCTGCAACACCGAGCGCTCCATCGTTTCATAGGAGGTCGGACTGCGTAGAGCCTCGGTGAAATTCAGCCGGAGATCGGCTTCCTTCACCATGTCGAGCAGGCTGGTCATCGGCCAGGTCGCGTTGAGCTCGGCCTTGAGTGCGGTGAGGTTGGGCGGCTCGGGCTGCGCATCCAGCGGTGTCAGCGTAATCCAGCCACCCGCCTTGTTGCTCAAGCGAACGCAGCGGTTCTGCTTCAGGCCGGCATCGAAGGTCGTCAGGGCCGCGTCCATCTCGGTCTGAAGGTCGGCGATGAAGCGCTCGGCGTCCATGGGCAGTTTCAGGGCCTGATAGTAGGCCTGCCGGTTGGTCTCGAAGTCGGTCGGTAGATCGTCATCGGGATTGCCATAGCGGTTTGCGCCGACCACCCAGATCTCCTTGCAGCGCAAGCGCTCGCGCAGGGCCTCCAGCACCGCGATCTCGTAGGTCACGCGGTTGACGCGCTCCTGACCAGCGGCGTCCGTCTCGGTCACCGCCTCGCGCCATAGGCCGCGGACCACCCCGTCGAGCGGAACCGTTTCCTCGGCCGGGAAGGTATGCACCTTGGTCGTGGCGAAGCGCTTGACCAGGTCGAGCGCCTCCATCACGGGTTGGTGACGGTCGTTGTTGGAGCGAAACTCCAGCGCCGCCAGTAAGGCGGGCACCATGCGCCGATAATGCCCACGGTAAGAGTTGCGGATGACGGTGCGGAGCGTGACGCGATACGTCGGTCCCGTGGCCTTCCATTCCTTGACCAGGTCCTGCAAGGTCTGCTCGCCCACGACGGGGAAGACGACCTCGCGCACCACGCCGTCCGGCTGGGCCAATGCCGCATCGGCGAGCTCGAACAGCAGGTTCTGTTTGCCGGAGACGCGTTTGAGGTCTTCCAGCAGCTCGCGCTCGACCTTGCGCTCGGCGCGCGCACCGATCTTGTGGATGGTCTCGATGAGCAGATCCACGAGGTTGTCGGTCAGGCTGCGGACACGCAGGTGGACAAAGGCCGCCAGCCAGGTGAGCCGCGCCGGCTCGGGGTGACGGCGCAGGTCGCGGGGCACTTCGACCGAGACACGCTGACGGGACCGCTCCAGATCACGTGGCGAGACCCCGTCGAATAGATCGGTGGGTAGATCGATACTGCGCAGCAACTCCAGCTTCGCCAGCGCGTTCTGGAGGCTGGCCAGACTCGGGCGACCGGGATCATCGCGCAGTCTCACCAACAGCGTGGGCGTGCGATCCGTCGAGGGGTCTTGGACGTCTTCGGTATCGGCGTCGGCCTTTTCGGGGTACAGCAAGGCATCGAGGCGCTCGCGCGTGGCGGGCGGAAGCCGCTCATAGACGCTGGCGTGGAAGCGGTCCTCATGGGCACGCAGGGCACTACGCGCGATCCGCTCCATCCGCTCCGGTGTAGGCGGCTCAATGGCGAGCTCACGGCAGCGCACTTCCAACTGCTCGAGCATCGGCTCGAGCTCACCACCCACCTCGGCGGCGACATGATCCCGCAGCCAGATCAGCAACTGCTCGGCATCGGCGACTGTGGCTTCGCGAAAGCCGAAGCGCGTGCGGATCTCGGCGCGGAGACGCTCGGCCGTGCGACCCGTGAGGAAAGACTCGTCCGCGGTCGGCGCCGGGATGTCGAGTTGGCGGCTGAGAGCGGCGATGCCCTGGACCTCGATCTCGCTGGGATCGCGTGGGAAGCGACCCCGCTCGCGGAAAAAGGTCAGCAGGACGGCAAACCCCAGCCGGCTCGCCCGGTACTTGGTCATCACCAGTGCCCGCTCGGCCGGCGTCAACAGCCAGCGGTCGTCGATCTGCTCGGACTCCGTCACGCCGGCTCGTCTCGGTGGGACGACGGTGAAGACCAGCCGATCCGTACTAGGGTCTCGATCAAGGTCGTTCGCTTGACGCCGAAGTTGCGGCACACGGCCGCCTTGGACATACCGCCGTCCAGAGCGGCAGTGATGGCGTCCAGCTTCTCGCCGGTGATCGCTTTGGGCCGTCCGCCGACCCGACCACGTCGTCGAGCCGCCGCCAACCCGGCCATGACCCGTTCCTGGACTAATGCCCGCTCGTACTGCGCGAGCGCACCGAACACGTGGAACAGCAGCTCACCGGACGGCTTGGTGGTATCCATGCCTTCCGTCAGCGAGCGGAACGCGACCTGCCTGTCTTTCAAGGAGTCGATGGTAATCAGCAGGTGGGAGAGCGATCGCCCAAGGCGATCCAGCTTCCAGACGACCAGCACATCACCCGCCTGCACAAAGTCGAGCGCCTTGGTCAGACCGGGACGGTCATCCTTGGCACCAGAGGCATGATCCTCGAAGAGATGCCGGGCATCGACGCCCGCTGATAGGAGCGCATCGCGCTGCAGATCGGTGCTCTGCCGGTCGGAGTCCGACGACACGCGCATGTAGCCAACCAACATGGACGGATAACCTTAAAAAACTTGTTTCCGTATACTCCCATAAAGCGACATGGTTTTCCGTCTATTTTTGCGGTCCGCGAAGGCCATTTTTTGAGTCTACCCTAGGGCAAACCGAAGACCATCGGAAAACAACTGTTTTCCGACATCCAATTAAAAATAGCCACTTATCTCAAATGGCGGCTGGTGACACGACTGCTTGTTCTACCCCTTGTAGTATATAAAATCATTACGTGTTACGTTATTTATGAAAATAATATTCAGGATGGCTATTTTTGCCCAACGCCCCGAAAAGGTAAAAATTAGGGTTTTCTAATATACTAAAAATAGCCATTTCAATGAGTTGTAGTGCAGCCTTTGCGGTGGGGTAACTGCTAAACCAACCGAGGAGTTATGTTATCAATCAATCTAAATATCAATTAGTTAGTGATTAGCCATTCTTAATATTGTCCTTTTCGAGGGATTGGGTTCAGATAGCCTAATGGCGATAAGCATGCCGTTTGACCCACTAGGCGCGCTCCAGCCAACGCACCACTTCACCCTGGCCGGCAGATGGCGGGGATTACTCACTAAAGGCGATCCGCTTGCGGTAATGTAGAACGATGTCTTTCAGATAAAAGTTATCCAGATCACCCCAACCACCGCCGTGTTCATTACGCGCACAAATCAGCAGGACATTTTCTCCCGGACGCAGGTTCGAGGACGGCAGGGCTTTATGGTAGAAATCCCAATGCTCATGCTCGACATAGGGGAGGAATCCAATGCGCTCCGGTTCGTAAAGATCGCTTTGGACATCATCACAGCCGCGAAACGTGCGCGGGGAAAAGCCTTCGAGATTGAGATAAAGGGCGTTGTATTTCGATTTGTTGGTGCTGCTCAGATTGAGTTGCACGACCAGTTCGTAGGGCTGGCGCAGGCGGTTCGGGCCGAAATCCTCGGGAATCTCAAAGGTCAGGGCTTTCCAGGGGCGGTGACCTTCCCACTCGCCCAGGGCGATCGGTTCGTCGGTCGGGGTGGCCGGGTCGGTGACCACCACGAAATCGGACACAGTGAGCGACCGCGGCGTTTCGGCCCGCGCCGGGGCGGTTACGGTCATCACACTGGCCAGGCTCAGGGCGGTCAGGGTCTGGTGCAGCTTGATCATGAGGTTCTCTCCGGTCATCTCAAAGGGGGGTTGCGCATCGCAACGGCTTGAGGAGGGAGAGAGCAGCGACTATGCCAGTTTTTAAAACCCGATAGAGATGAATCACCTAGAGTGATAACGCGCGCCACTACGCCGAATGGCCCGTTTCGCTTCGGCCCGGTGAACCGGGTCAATCCTGACTGAAAGAGTCGGTTATTTCTCTATAGGTCATAGGGGAAAATAGCTCTGGGTGGTCGGGCGGGTATTAAGCGGGAGGCGGGGCGAGCAATCCGGTTGTGGCCCTCCTCGCATCGCAGTTGCCGTGCAGCGCGTGATGGTCCTACCCTACCCGCCAGCCAGACCAGGGAGCCAGCGACAGCACAGCGCCGCGCATTGTTGCGAATACATTTTCCATCCTTTCCTGTCGCCGCCTTAATCAACTGCGTCCGCAACAATCCTTTCTTGCTATCCTTGACAGCATTTTGAACAAGGGGTCTGACATCATGATTGTCAGACCCCGATTCCTGCGTTCCTTCCTCGCCTGGCCGTGCCATGTTCAATTTGCGCGAAGCATCTTGGGAGAATGTGTAATGAATGCCGATGACCGTCAGTTATGGTGGGAAACCCTGAACCAGCAATATGGTCGTGCAGGTGACCACCTGCATGGTAAGTATCAGCACCTGGCCACTGCGCGAAAATGTGCGTGGTGTGTGGGCTATCCGCGCCCCGGTTGGAGGCAGCGCATTGAGGATTGCACAACCGAAGATTGTCCTTTATGGAAACATCGACCCTAAAAAGCCGCTAGATGAAAATTGGAGGAAGGAACATCATCTAGCGGTCATCAATATAGATGTCAGCGTGTTTGCGGTTGTGCTGCGGATAAAAAAGGCGGTCGGAGAGGACCGCCAGGGGACATTATCGTGAAGCTCACACAATGGCCCATGCCAATGGGTCACTAACAGCATAGACCCTATTTTGACATTCAAGCGTACCGCGCCGCTATGCGGTACCGATCTTCAGCACCGCACCGCCATCATCATCAGCGTCGTACCAACACCCGCTTGCATCCTGAATCAGATACCGATTAGGGAGCGTCCCCGTTACCTGAACGAACCAAATCACATCAACCGCCGTTGCGCCCGTCCAACCCTCTCCGAACCGTTCGGCTACCGCTGCACTGTGGCTGATGAAATCCGGGTATATGTCGATGTCGGTCTGCATGGCGTTTCCTCCGGTGGACTGGACAGAGGATAGTACGCGCCTGGACTGGACGTACTGGAAGGGAGCGCCGGGGATTCTGCACATGCAGACCGCTTCCCTTCCATCGAGTCCATGGGTTCCTGGGGAATTTTCACGCCGAGATTTCACGGCGTGAAGCCGCCGGAATAAAGGCCATCGGGGCATCGCTTGGCACGGGACAGCGAGGTTTGCTGGCATCGAGTTCACGCAGTAACCTCAGCGCTTGAAGTAGCGGATGTGCATCGTGACTTGAGCGGAAGGTCAGTTGCTGCATAAAGGCCGGGGCAAATTGCCGCACATAGCTGTAACGGCGACCGAATAAATCGACATACGCATCCTGGCTCGGTCGAATGAGCTGTTTCGTCTGTTCGAGTGCCGTGCGTAAGGTGGTTTCCGCGACCCGTTGAAAGCTGACGGTGCGCACCGCCTCATCGGCCACGCTGGAATCCAGTAGCACTTCACCGAGATTTTGAAATAACCGCAGCTTGTCGTTGATCGCGCTCGCCATCCGCTGGCGGAATTCCGCCAGATCCTTCTTCGCATCGCTATGGCAGTCCCACAGACACTGATCGAACATCTCCACGACCTCGTCGGTCAGCGTGAGCAGTGCTTGCTTGAGAAAAGCGATCAAAATGGGATAACGGCGTTTTGTGGTACAACGCTGTAAATACTGATTGGTCGATTTGCGGCCGATCTGGGCCAGGAACTTGATCCGGTTCGGGTTGAGCATGCCGAGGTCCCAATCAGCGACCCCGTTTTGCTGGAGAAAGTCGATTTTTTCCAGGGTGACGCGAATTTGCGAGGCGGTGGCGGCGCTGGCCGTGGCACGCAACCAGACCAACCGGGTCCGGCCGGTATCGATCTGCGGTTCCAACAAGGCATCGAGCCAATACCGACGGCTGGGCGTAAGTAACGGTAACAACAATTGATAGGTCTCTTCTTGCGCTTGATGCCGTGCGGTCGCAACCAGCCGTTCCACGCGCGAGATCCCCGGTCGCACGAGGTGTTCGCGACGCAGTTGCTCGCAGCCGATTTGCAGCAACAGCATCGGTTTATCATGCTCCATGGCCCGGGCCAACAGCCAGCGCGCCAGTCTGTCCAAATCGCCGGGCGTGGTTTTGCGGAAACCGAGATAGTCTTGCACTTGCTGCAAGTGTGCTGTGCGCGTCGCAATGCGCTGCCCATAAGCACGGATCGTCGTGGCCGCGATGCCGAGTTGTTCGGCGACGAATTCAATGGCCAGTGCCGGCGCTTTGCCAAGATCATCGGGGACAAAGCCGAGATAACGCAGTACGCATAACTGCAAGGCAAAGCCCAAGCGATTCGATTCGCCACGCTGGCCATTAATGGCCTGGCAATCGGCATCGGTAAGCGTGAAATAAGCGCTCAGATCGTCATAGGGGATCTCGTCTGGGAAACGGTTGAGGCGTTCCCGCTCGACCTCGGTGAGAAACCCGACGGGCATCAGTAGTCAATCTGCAACCGATCCATAGCCGCTTCCCGATCCTGTGCACTTGGCAAGCAGTAGCGTCGGGTGGTCTCCAGCCGTTTATGGCCGGCGATTTCAGCCACCAACATCAAGTCGACGCCCTGACGCACCAAGGTGGTCAGACAGGTGTGCCGCAGCGCATGCGCCGACAGCGTCAAACCCGCCTCTTGACCGAGCCGCCGCAGCGCCAGATCGAGGGATCGGATCGAAAGTCGTTGACCCTGACGGTTGAGAAATAGAGCCGGCAGCGTCACCGTTGGAAATCGCTGAGCCCGTTCTTGGAGCCACGCTTTCAGTGCGGGGCGGACTTGGGCATTGAGGGGTACCTCACGGTAATAATCGCCTTTGCCGCTACGGATAATGACCTGACCGCGTCGAGCCGACAGCGGTACGTCCTCGATATCGAGTGCCGCGCATTCGCCGATACGAATGCCGGTATAAAAAAGCAGTAGTGCCAGTGCGCGATCGCGACAAGACGCCGCGCGTTCCACAACGCGGAGAAACCGCTTCTGGTCTTCGGCTCGCAATGCGCCAGGGGCTTGCTGGGGCAATTCTTCGCGGCGTACCTCGGGTTTGCCCAGACTGAGAAATTCATAAAAATGATCAATAGCCGCCAGGCTCAAATTAACCGTGCGCGGTTTGGCTCGCTTTTCCGCCTTGAGAAAGATCTTATAATCTCGCACGGCATAGTCGCGCGCGTGGCGATCTTGCAGAGGATTGCCGTAGTCTTCGGGCTGGGAACACAAATAATCACCGTATTGGTGTACGCGCACGCGGTAGGCCCGCCGCGTATTGGCCGCCAGAGGCTGGCGCTGCAGCGCTTCGTCATAGGCCGCCAAAATCCTCGCGAGTCTGTCGGATGATGGCCCAGTCATTGGGCTCTCCTATTATCAGAAGTGCTTTTACAGTCCGATGCGCCGCTAGAAATCGCGTTATCAGAAGTCTCGGGTATGCGCCGATTCCGATAATCAATCTTATCAGAAGATAGAGAGGAGGGGATCGTGTTCGGCAAGCGTCGGCTTTGAGACGTAGGCACCCTTCATCTCCATGGCGGTAGCCCCTTTTTTTCAAGGCCATCGAACGCATAGCGCCTGGACACTTCATCGGACAAAGTCCGCGCAACGTCCTTCGTTCCTAGCGTAAAAAAATGTTCCATTACTATAAAAAGGCCAACACCCTTTCTTCGATGCCAGCATCTGGCGGATATCCACAAGTGCAGTTGAGCAGAAAGTAGCCTCCCGGCCGCCGGGCGGAATGGAACAGATCGAGGAGATGGAAAACGATACCGGCCTCGTTGATGGCTGGATGGCATTCCGGGAACGACGGAACTAACCGAACGGTGAGCCAAGGAGGGTCGGCATCGGTCGTTTCATCCGCCAGCGTCCAGCCAAAACGGGCTGGACGTTCAGCAACTAAGGCGAGATTGCTATCCATAAATGACCTTCCCGCACCGTCTCATGCTAGAACAATTCAGTGCGTAGGATGCGCCGAGGCACGAAGCGCATCTCTTGAATGATGTGCTTCCCTACGGTCAGCACATCCTGCGGGCTTGGCTACCCATGTCCAGATTGTTTAGTCAGGTAGAATACATCCGGTCACTTCAACACGCGCAGCAACGCCATTCGCACCACGCTCTTTGAAGATCACGGTATCCGTGTCGCCATCCAACACAACAGAGCCTCCGTACTCCACTTCCAGAAAGGCCAAGACCGCTTTTAAGCAATTATCCGCCGCCAACTGATGATGACGCGCCAATTCAAGCAACTTCGAGATAGGCACTGAATTTGACCGTTGCCCATAAGCCTCTTGGCAAAGAGCCGCTAAATCTTCCATTGCTCTTTTCGCACCTTGACTTTCGAGGAAATCAATCAAAAGTCCTGTCAGGAGTTTGGGGTTTGTTTCTTTCATAATTTCAGTGGCTAAAGTAATTTTTCCTGCTTCCTAGCGTTCATATCTTCCCTCGCGGCTTTCTTGAACGTCGCGGGATCAAGCCACGGCATCTGTGGTTTTTTCCCAGCAAACAGGTTTTCGATGGTCAAAATCTGAATCTTGGGGAATTTGCCGTAGTCGGTTTGATAGAAGCCAGCGGTAACGGCCTCCTTTTCCATCGGCTTCGTTGGCGTGGTCAGCGTGACGAACACCCCGATTTTAGCCTTCTCCCGGTCTACCGTGGCGATCAAGTCCTTGACCATCGCCACGCCCACGTTCATCCCACCCTTGACCGAAACAATGGCCTTCTCGGTGGTCTTTCCATCCGGCTTGAAGTAGATGATGCCGTCAATGCCGGTATCCGCGCCCTTCTTCTTGCCGCCGTAGGGTACGGCATTGACCAGCGAGACCGCCCACCATTGGAATTGATACTTGTCGCGTTCGGCCAGGTCGCGGGCACCGGCTAAATCTTTGGGTGTTCCGTGAACATCGTACTTTATGCCGGGAAAAGCGTCGTTCAATCGCTTCTCGATCAAGCTGATGGCTAGGTGGGTCACGTCGATGCCGATCCACTGGCGGCCTAGCTTCTGCGCAGCGTGAACTGCTGTACCGCAACCGCAGAAGGGGTCAAGAATCACATCGTCTGGGTTGCTGCTGGCACTGATGATGCGTTCCAGTAGGGCAAGCGGTTTCTGAGTAGGATAGCCGAGGCGTTCTTGGGCTTGGGAATTCAGCGGCGGGATGTCGGTGATCAAGTCTTGGATAGCAATACCGCCAGAGAGGACGCGCTTGAACCTTGGAAATCCACCGCTGTGCGGCCAGTGGATCAGTCCATTTTTATCCAAGATTTCCAGTTTCTCGATTGTGTTTAGCTTTGAAGCTTGTTCTTTACCTATCAATTCCTCAACGGCTTTGGCGCTGATTTTCCAATGATTACCCTTAGCAGTCACATCGTATCCGCGCCACACCGCTCCTGAAAATCCGTGGCGAACACCAGGAGCCGTCAAATTATCGTCAGCCCAAATCCTGCCTCGGTCGTCCGTATTTTTGTATCGCCCCGCGTATTCGCTCGTATGAGGCAAGAGGACATGATTCCAGCCATACTTTTCAGACTTGCTATAAAACAAAATTACGTCGTGAACGTCTCCCCAACGCTTGGCAGCCGAATGAGCTGAAGTTCGCTTCCAAATCACTTCTGATTGAAACTTGTCACCCCCAAACACCCCATCCAGCAGTAGCTTGAGGTAATGGCTTGCGGTGGGATCGCAGTGCAGATAAAGGCTCCCGGTCGGTTTCAACACGCGATGTAGCTCCAGCAAACGAACCGCCATCATGGTGAGATAGGCCATCATGTCGTTCTCTTTCAAGAATGCTCGCATGGCCCGCAACATCTCGGCGGCGTCAGTGTTGCCGCTGATCATTACCTCATCGAAAGCCCGTTCGGCACTATTGTTCCAGTGCCAGGTATCCTCGAACGCCTCGATCTGAGCCTGTGACTGCTCGCCCTTTGGGGACCGAAACAGCACGTTGTAAGTGGCTTGGCTGTTGAACGGCGGATCAAGATAGATGAGGTCCACGCTCTCGGTGGCGATGTGTTCGCGGAGGACTTGGAGGTTGTCGCCGTAGTACAGATGGTTGGTCATTGGGCCGGATTGTTGTCGTTGGGATGTGATGCTATTGAATCGGCTGTATCGTCCGACATGCCGGAAATCGCGAGCAACATCAAAAATAGGTACAGCGTACATGTTGTTATAACTGCATAGGCTCAGTTGTCCGGCAACTTCGCGCCAATTGATAATCGATTCCTGTCATTCGTATCCGCCAGTTCAACATATCCTGGCTGACTTCATATTCCCGACACGCCTCCGGATCGACCAGATGGCGCTCCCTTATCGACATTAGCGCTGGGCGAGGCAGCAAAAGCGCACCCGCTAACCAGTCAGCCTCGTCTTCCTGTTCTTGGTCGAAATTGCCGGGGACCAAAGAACCATCATCGAGCAAGCACGCTTGAGCCAATTCATGCCCGAGGATGATATGCGCTAGCTCGTGCATCACCGCGTTGTTTCTGCGTCCGGCCGATTGCACGGGCTTGTATACGATAAGATTCGATGCACCAACCCGCATGGTTAACGCTGCCCACGAGTTGTCAGCTTGATCGTTCAGCACGTCTAGCTGTTCGTGCGGCATCCCGGCGACTTGCGTGGTCGACCAAACAGTCACGCCGATCATTCGGGCCAAATCCCCGGCCAGCAGCGGCGCTGTAGGCGCTGCCCCTAATTGCTTGCGAAACTCGACCGATCTTCGTTCGCACTGCGACTTAAACCCTCGTCGAAACGCCATTCAATTGTGCCCTCGCGCCTCAATCTGGTCGGCAAATTGTTTCGCTGCCCGCTCGATCAGCGTCGCCAGCGCCTTGGCCGTAGCGGGCGGGACGGCTTTCCGGTTTTTGAACGCGATTTGAAGATTGCCTATACCGTTGAACGTGGAAGGCTCCTCTCCCAGCCACGCACAAACTCTCTCTAGTGTGCCCACATCGGGTACATGGCCTTTTTCGATGCGAGTGAGGGTTGTTGGGCTGATTCCAATTTCGCTCGCGGCAGCCCGTACACCCATGTTGCCACGGTGGCGAAGGACCAGCAGCGCCAAGTCTTCGATGTTCATAACTCCTCCTCGAATGAGTGAACCTCATATTAATATTTGTGTTTCTTATGCTGGACACCTCTCAGCCAATCTGGTAGCGTACCAGTCAAAGAAACACTTACAGTAACCCACGATGCCGAGGCGCGTCAATTTTGGCGAGACGTGGATACTCAGTTTAGAGGAATCGCGATGAACGATCTTTGCAGGCCCTATGAACTCCTTGGAGGGAGTCGACCCATTCCGCTGTTTTCAATTGGAGAACGGTTGCTGGCGGCGACGGCAATCAAGATCGAGCTGTTGCCCAGCCAGCACCGGCTCGCCGTTGAACGGAAAAACGTGCTCGAAAAGCACTTAGAACGTGATGGCAGCCCGCTCAAGGGGTTGATTCGAATTTTCTACCAACAGGGGTCAATGGCAATCGGGGCGACCATCAAAGCCAAATATCGCGACGAAGGCTTCGATATCGACATCATTGTAGAAGTAGAAGTCGGATCATCCGTAAAACCAGATCATATTTTGAATCTTTTGTACACCGCCGTTTGTGGCGAACCGGGATCGCGATACTTTGATTGCACCGAGCGGCAAACTCGCTGTGTCACGGTTTATTATGCGGACGGAATGCATCTCGATCTGACTCCAGCGGTATTACTCAACGAACTTGACCCGCGTTTTAGCTTTATCTTTCACAGCAAACAGGAAGAACCGCGCTCGAATGATCAACGAATCCCCACTAACAGCTACGCCTTCGCCGATGAATACAACCAAAGGTGTCCTGTCGATCACCTTTTCGCTGAAGAGTACAAGCGTCGTGTTCTAGCAGTGGACCCTTTCTCGGCCCAAGTCTTGGCCGAGGCGGATTCCGTTCCGGTCCCGCAACACTCCACCGAGGTTGGTGGAAAATCTGCCGTTACCGTTGCCCTACAACTTCTCAAGCGCAATCGCAATATCCGATATCATTCGAGACAGGGCCGAATCCCTCCCTCGGTCATGCTGGCTTGCCTGGCTTTAGATGTGGCCGAGTCAGGTAGAACCATCGGCGAAAATCTCAGAATCATCGCATCCCATATTCTCGGGGAAATGGAGCAAGCCAAAGCTCGTGGCAAGCTTATCCGTGTCGTGAATCCCCGTTGTACGCCAGATTGTTTCACGGATCGGTGGCCTGAAAACTCCGAGGCTCAGGAAGTCTACATAAAAGACTTACGGTTATTTATAACCCAGCTCGACAAGTTTCTCGACGAAAGCCAACCTTTAAAAGAGCGAGTCCAAGCGCTGGAAGCGATGTTTGGCGAATCGCCCACGCGGGAAGTTGTGAAAGAGTTTGCTGTCGAATTGGGCCAAATGGTGCAATCTGGAAATCATGGGCTTGCGGCCTCCGGGAGTGTGCTGCCTGCTATCTTGGTTTTACCATCAGCTCGCCCGAAAATCCGTCCTAATACTTTTTTTGGTACCCCATGGCCCGAAAACCAAAATCGCTGATGGCGCAAATCAAAACGATGGCGCTACGCTGGCCCAATTTCAAACCGGAGCTGGGGCGCTATCCACAAACTGTTGTCTGGTGCGGCCAACTGGCCGGACTTGAAAGGGCATTTACCCTCTCCATTGAATATGGATCGCCACTCGCTGTTTCCAGTCTGTTATGCCGAAAGATGCCGGTAGTTCGAGTTCTATTCCCCAGACTGGTCTTGAATTTTGCCGCAGAGGAGGAAGCTCCTTTGCCACACGTTTATTTTGAAGATCCGGATTACATCTTGTCGCCCCTGTGCTTGTTTGACCCGCGAACCGGGGAATGGAATCGAACGATGTATATTGCCGACACGATCGTTCCTTGGGCCGCTCGCTGGCTGGCCTGCTACGAATTATGGGAAACAACGGGACAATGGTACGGCGGCGGTCGACATGTTGATCTTAAGGAGAACGCGGATGTCGCTTGATCCATCATACGATCACACCGTAACCCGCCGCTCTGATGGAACCCGCCATACGTTGCGACCCGTCCGACCGTGGCCGGAGAATAAGCCATTTCGCATCCTGTCAATTGACGGAGGAGGAATTCTCGGATTGCTACCGTCGCTTGTGCTGGCGGAAATTGAGGATCGATTTTTGGATGGCCAACCCATTGGACAATATTTTGACCTGATCACTGGCACATCAACTGGAGGGATCATTGCTCTCGCTCTCGGTCAGGAAAAACGAGCCAGAGACATATCGAAATTGTACCTTGAGCGGGGAGAATTCATTTTCCCATCTGGAAGTCGCCTTATCAGAACGTTTAGAAAATGGCGGCAACTAGCAATCTACGCTTACAACCGAGACGCGCTGGAGAACGAGCTTCGTCGGGAGTTCGGATTGCAGCGATTTGGTACCTCCAAAATCCCTCTCTGCATCCCTGCCTTCGAAGGGCGCTATGGTGAACCCTATATTTTCAAAACCCCGCACCATCCCGACTACAAGCTCGATCAACACGAGACAATTGTCGACGTTGCTCTTTCCACAGCAGCAGCACCAACCTATTATTCAGGTTTGAAAAGAAATGGTTACGCCTTTGTCGATGGCGGGATATGGGCCAACAATCCAGTCATGATCGGCTTAGTTGACGCTCTAGCGTGCTTCGACATCCAACGCCGGCAGGTCCATATTCTAAGCCTCGGCTGCGGCCAAGAAACCTTTCGTCTTGGGGCTGTGCAACGCATCGGGGGCTTCCTATTTTGGGCTAAAACTTTCAAAAGAGCAGCAATGAAAGCACAATCCCATAACGCCTTGGGACAGGCGGGTCTGTTAGTTGGTCGAGATCATCTGTTGCGTATCGATGCGCCGGAGTCTAACAAGCCTATAGAGATGGATGACGTTCGCAGAGCAATCTCTGAGTTACCCAATATTGCACGCGCTTTAGCTGATGCATCGGGACATAGAGTCTTGGAAATACTTCGGATCGAGTCAAGTCGGTAATCAAGTCAGACTTTTTAAGGGCGAGGACCAATTTAAACCGACCGGATGCCCGAGTAAACCGATTACTGCAAACAATCCAAAAACGCATGGCCCGCATTCTTGCCTTGCCGTGCGACCCGTCGCACCATAAGTACCCCACACTGCGGGCATACCGGCGTAACGAGGTTGTAGGTCGGAATCGCCGAAAATTCCGTCACGCCCATTTCAGCCGGCAAGCTGCTTGATGCGCTCGGCAAGGTGTCCAAACGCTTCACTCACGTACTCCAATGCTCTCGGTTCCGCGCCCTGGGCGCGCAATATGCTTTTGAAACTTTCCAGATCGGAAAGCCATTGCTGATGCAGCGTGTCCATCTCACGAATTTGATGCTGAACGCCTTGCCGGTGGCCGCTGCCACGAAGCGCCTGATAGCCGCGCTCCAGGGTGGCCGCCGTGGTCAGCAAGTCCGCCCCCTGTTGTTGGTACGGTTCGGAAAGCGGGGCCAGGTCGTCATAGGGCCGCGCGGCCTTCTGGCGTT
>Ga0116152_10001799_pt1 | contig 17524 bp, 13 predicted proteins | sample AD_UKC119_MetaG_FD_89894 | JGI IMG/M metagenome (GOLD analysis project Ga0116152, IMG submission 89894) | Active sludge microbial communities of municipal wastewater-treating anaerobic digesters from Hong Kong - AD_UKC119_MetaG | ecosystem: Engineered > Bioreactor > Anaerobic > Digestate... | reverse complement strand
TATTTGCAAAGCGTCAGTTCCATTGGCGCAGGGAATCACGTGTTTTACACCCAAGTATTCCTCAAGTTCCTTTTGAAATTCATAAACCTCGGAACCATTTACAAAAGCGGTGGTTTCAATTACGTTCATTATTGAACCATCTACTCGCTCTTTTATATGTTGATATTGACCTTTAAGGTCAACCATTTGTATTTTTTTCATCCTGCTAAAATAATTTTGAATTCGGTAAAATTACGAAAATGATATTTGATATGCGGGGTTCGTTAATTCAGGATTTGGAATTTGTTATTTAGTGTTTGGTACTTGAAATTTGGTACTTTTGCTTGGTATGCACATAATCTATAATTTGTTGATTCATTTTGCTTCCTTTCATTTGAGGATAATAGCCCTATTCAACAAAAAAATGAAACTTTTTGTCAACGGCAGAAAGGATGTTTTTGAAATTCTTCAGCAAAAAATTTCAACCATAGATAAAACCATTTGGTTCCACTGCGCTTCCTTAGGCGAATTTGAGCAAGGCGTTCCAATTATGGACGAAATAAAAAAACTGAAACCCGACCATAAAATAGTCGTCAGCTTTTTTTCGCCATCCGGTTTTGAAATTAAGAAAAACACACCTTTGGCAGATGCAGTTGTTTATTTGCCCATGGATACCGCTTCAAATGCAAAGAAATTTATTGCTGCAATTAATCCTTCACTTGCTCTTTTTGTGAAATATGAATTTTGGCCAAATTATCTTTTAGAACTTAAGAAAAAAAACATTCCTACACTTTTGGTTTCGGGTGTTTTCAGGAAGGATCAAATATTTTTCAAAAGCTACGGAGGTTTTATGCGAAAAGCCCTTGGCACTTTTGATCATTTTTTTTTGCAGGATGAAAATTCAGAATCACTTCTAAAAAGAATTGGCTTCAACAATATAACCATTAGCGGCGATACCAGGTTTGATAGGGTTTCCCATCAAATTGAAATGGACAACACACTAAAGTTCGCTGAAGAATTTAAAGGTAGTTCGCTCTGCATTGTCTGTGGAAGCACTTGGCCAGAAGATGAAACGGTGCTTACTGACTATATAAACGCATCACCCAAGAATGTGAAATTCATCATCGCTCCTCATAAAATAGAAAATGAAAAGATTGAAACTTTCACTAAATCTATTATCAAAAAGACAGTGCTTCATTCCAATAAAGATGAAGTGAACATTTTAGAATATTCTGTTTTAATAATTGACTGTATAGGCCTGTTGGGCAAACTTTACAGTTATGCAGACATTGCCTATGTGGGTGGGGCGATGGGAAAGACAGGGCTTCACAATATTTTGGAACCGGCTACTTTTGGAGTGCCAATTGTGATTGGAAAAAACTACAACGAATTTCCCGAAGCCATTCGCCTTCGGGAACTGGGAGCTCTTTTCTCTGTAAAGGACACCAAGTCGTGCACCGCTATTCTTGAAAAATTAGTTGAAGATTCAAATTTTCGGGACACAACAGGGCAAATTGCCGGCAATTTTGTAAAATCAAATACAGGAGCAACAAAAAAGATACTGGACTACCTAAGCAATAACATTGGCTTAAATTAACTTTTCAAGTTACTTATTTGTCCCTTAAGCTCATCCATCGTATGCTGTAATTGCCGCAGCAAGTTACTCTCCGGTGGCTCGTCAACCCCAAAACTGAGCTTGCTGTTTACCTGCCACAATTCCTGAATATCGCTCACATCAACATCTATGGGCAGATAATGCTCGTTTAGGGAAAGCAACTGGATGCGCTGTAGGTTTCCCGGAATTTTCTGAAGTTTTTTCACCAGTACGGAATCCTTAAGTACGACAATGTGAATTTTACCGTCCAATGCTTCCACAATACTTGGCACGGCCCGACCCAAAACCCATTCATTTGGTTTAATATTGGGCAACATACTATCACCCTCTACCTGAAACCCACGATACGATGCATTTCTATATTCCGGCAAAGGAATATTGAATGCAGGCAGGTTTTGATACCACCCTAAATCGTGAATATTGTTAGGATAGCCTGCCGCTGCTTTTTGGTTTACTAATAAAATACTGTCATTGCCTGAAGTATCCAAGGTTACGACCTTTGGACTAACATCACCACGAGAAATATCTATGTACTTTTCATAACTTTTACCATAAAGCCACAATGGATTAATATTAAATTGCCCCATAAGTTCCATCACAATTTTTCCAGTTATTTTGGTCTTGCCTCTTTCAATATCAGCAGTTGTAGCGCCAATGTCAAGAAGATCCGCAAACGATTGCTGGGTGTGGCGCAGCTCTTCACGGAGTGCTTTAAATCTTGTGGCTTCTATAGAAATAATTTTTTTCATGCCTTAAAATTAATCTTTTTTGGAAATATTCCGAATAAACCATGGATAATTTCCTGAAAAAAAATATTGCAATCGTATTAAAAAAAAAACTTATAAATGATACGCAATCAAAATTTTAATTACTTTTGCTCACTATTAATCACTAATCTATTCAACAATGAAAAAAATCTTTTTATCACTTGCCGCTCTTGCATTGATTGCTTCTGTTTACTCATGCAGAGAGACTACTAAAGAAAATGCTGAAGAAACCGCAGAATCAATTCAAGCTGACGCTGAAAACGCAATGGAAGAAGCTGGTGACGCTATTGACAACGCTGCCGAAGCAACTGAAGATGCTATACAAGAAGCTGGCGACGCCGTTGAGCAAGCTGCTGAAGACACTAAAGAAGCTGTAAAAGAAGCTACTGACGGTCAATAAGCATTTTATTGCCAAGAAACTGAAAGCCCTTTCAAATTTGGAAGGGCTTTTTTTATAGATTCTAAACAACTAAAAAAACCTCTTTGTTTTTGAAAGAGGTTTTTGTACTCGAGGCGGGACTTGAACCCGCACGACCAGATGGCCACAGGATTTTAAGTCCGGCGTGTCTACCAATTCCACCACTCGAGCAGTTGTTTAATACAACTCGGACTTAACAAAAAATGCCGAATTGCATCGGCATTTAAGGTTGAGCGAAAAACGGGATTCGAACCCGCGACCTCCACCTTGGCAAGGTGGCGCTCTACCAACTGAGCTATTTTCGCAGAAATATTTATGAACGTCGCTTCATATTGAAAGCGGGAGCAAATTTAAAAATTTTACTTCAAAAGCAAAGTGTTTTTGAAGAAATTATTATTCAATTTTACTTTTTCAATTTAATGGAAGTATTCCGCTGCAACATGCGCCGAATCTCGTTCAGTTTCATCAATGCTTCTACGGGAGTAAGTGTGTCAATGTCAATCTCTAATATCTCCTCACGAAGCTCTTCCAGCAATGGATCGTCCAGTTTAAAAAAGCTCAATTGCATTTCTTCTTTTGAAACGGCCTTCATTTCCTCTGTCAATTCTTCGGAAGCGTGGCTCTTTTCAAGCCTCTTCAAGATTTTATTGGCCCGTTGAAGTACCGCTTGCGGCATTCCGGCCATTTTTGCAACATGAATCCCGAAACTGTGATGGCTTCCGCCCGGAACCAATTTCCGAAGAAAAAGCACAGTATCCTTTAATTCCTTTACCGAAACATTATAGTTTTTTATCCGAGGAAAAGTTTCCGTCATTTCATTTAATTCGTGATAATGCGTTGCGAAAAGCGTTTTCCCACGGGAAGGATGCTCGTGCAGATATTCACTGATGGCCCAAGCAATTGAAATTCCATCATACGTGCTGGTTCCTCGGCCAATTTCATCCAAAAGAATTAAGCTTCGCTCCGAAAGATTATTCAATATACTCGCCGTTTCGTTCATTTCGACCATAAAAGTTGATTCGCCCATCGAAATGTTATCACTTGCCCCTACCCGAGTGAAAACTTTATCCACGCAACCCATCCGTACTCCCGAAGCCGGAACGAAACTGCCCATCTGCGCCAACAAAACAATCAAAGCAGTTTGCCGAAGAATAGCCGATTTCCCGCTCATATTTGGCCCGGTAATCATAATGATTTGCTGGTTTTCCCGATCCAGAAAAACATCGTTTGCGATGTATGGCGCATCCGGCGGAAGTTGTTTTTCAATTACTGGATGGCGGCCTTCCTTTATGTCCAAATCAAAAGTGTCATCCAGCAACGGTCGTGTGTAATTTGCCTCTTTGGCTTGGGTGGCGAATGAACAAAGACAATCCATTTGCGCAATCAAAGCTGCATTTTGCTGCACGGAACCAATAAACTGAAGCATCCAGTCAACCAATTTTATAAAGATTTCCTGCTCCAAAGCGAGGATTTTTTCCTCTGCACCAAGAATTTTGGTTTCGTATTCTTTCAGTTCCTCAGTAATGTATCTTTCAGCGCTTACAAGTGTCTGCTTGCGTATCCATTCTTGTGGAACCTTGTCTTTATGCGTGTTCCGCACTTCAATATAATACCCGAAAACGTTATTGGAAGCTATTTTTAGCGAAGAAATTCCCGTGCGTTTGGTTTCGCGTTCCAGCATTTCATCCAGATATTCTTTCCCATTTGCTGAAATATTTCGCAATTCATCAAGTGTTTCTGAAAAACCTTCCGCGATTGAATTTCCCTTCAAAATATTTACCGGGGCTTCCTCAAAAAGGGTTTCCTTTATTTTGTTGCGAAGCAATTCGCAGTCGTGCAATTGTTCGCCGATAATTTTAAGCGATTCGCTTTTGGAATTCAGCGCCAGAGCTTTTATGGGAACAACCGCTTCCAATGAGTTTTTAAGTTGAATAACCTCTCGTGGATTCACTTTTCCCGTTGCAACTTTTGAAATCAATCGCTCCAAATCGCCGATGCGCTTGGTGTACTGTTGCATCTTTTCTAAAGTAACCGGGTTGTCCAATAGAAAACTTACCACTTCGTGCCTGCGATTTATCTTTTCAGCATTTTTAAGCGGAAGTGCCATCCAGCGTTTCAAAAGCCGCCCGCCCATTGGCGAAATGGTTTTGTCTATCACATCCAAAAGCGTAACAGCATTTTGTTGGTTGGAATGGTACAATTCCAGATTGCGAATAGTGAAACGGTCCATCCAAACGTATTCATCTTCGGCAATTCGCGACAAACGGGAAATATGCTGCAATTTGGTATGGCGCGTTTCACTCAAGTAATGAAGGGCGGCACCGGCTGCGATAATTCCCTCTTCCAAATGATCCACGCCAAAACCTTTTAAGTTTTTAACATCGAAATGCTTCGTGAGCGTTTCAAAGGAATAATCGGTTTGAAAAATCCAATCCTCTAAATAAAATGTATGGTATTCATTTCCGAAAGTTTCGGAAAAAAGTTTGCGCTTCTGTTTAGAAAAAAGCACTTCCGAAGGATTAAAGTTTTGAAGTAATTTATCTACATATTCCGTAGAACCTTCAGAAACGAGGAACTCGCCCGTAGAAACATCCAAAAAGGAAACCCCTAAATTCTTTGAGCCAAAATGAACGGCCGCCAAAAAGTTGTTTGATTTTGATTGCAAAATATCATCATTAAAAGCAACCCCTGGCGTAACCAATTCGGTAACGCCGCGCTTTACAATGGTTTTGGTCATTTTCGGGTCTTCAAGTTGGTCGCAAATGGCAACACGGCAACCCGCCATGACCAGTTTTGGCAGGTAGGTATTCAGGGAATGGTGCGGAAAACCGGCAAGCTCAGTTTTATCTCCACCATTGTTTCGATGGGTAAGTGTAATGTTTAAAATACCTGCTGCACGCACGGCATCTTCGCCAAAAGTTTCGTAAAAATCACCCACGCGAAAAAGTAGCAAAGCATCGGGATACTTAGCTTTAATAGTGTTGTACTGCTTCATTAACGGGGTTTCCTTCTTCGCCATAAGTCAAAAAAATCTTTAATCGATAAATGTAACTAAAATGCCGTTTTCTTTAAAATGAAGTGATTGTGAATTATTGGGTTTTATCAACAATTCACTTCAACATTAAAAAGGTAACGATTAACTTTGCCTTCCTATGAAACACCGAAAACTAAAAAACAGCGAACTGGACCGAATAAATCCTAAAGAATACAAAGCTTCGGAGAAAACGCCACTGATAATTATTTTGGATAACATTCGCAGTTTGAACAATATCGGTTCCGTTTTTCGCACTGCCGATGCTTTTTTGGTTAAGAAAATCTATCTCTGTGGGATTACGGCTAAGCCGCCACATAAAGACATCCAAAAAACCGCACTTGGTGCGCAGGATAGTGTGGAGTGGGAATATGCAGAAAATGTCATGGAAGTGGTTTCAAAACTGCAAAACGAAGGTGTTTTTGTGGCTTCCATAGAGCAGGCCGAGCTTTCGGTAAACCTCTACGATTTTTCCGTTCAAAAGGAATTGACTTACGCTATTGTTTTTGGGAACGAAGTAAAAGGCGTGCAACAGAAAATAGTTTCGGCCAGCGATGCGGTTATTGAAATTCCGCAGTTTGGGACAAAGCATTCCCTGAATATTTCGGTAAGTGTGGGAGTTGTGGTTTGGGATTTATTTGTGAAAATGAAAAAGAGGTAAATTTTTGTCTTGATTCTTTCTCCAAGTTTCAAAAAAATCGATGGAGCAATAAATTCACATGAATCAGTACGATGCTAAAAACACCAATTACGATTGCAAATTTCAATATATTGTGCAGATAAATATAGTGTATTCTGTTTTTGGAATACCACAAAACCGTTAGAAACACAGCCAATCCGATGATACTTGCATAGAAATAGTAGTCCATATAGCCTATTTCTTCCTTAAATTTTGTGATGAGCAAAATGATGGGCGCAAGCGTTAAAATGCTCAAAAGAGTTAACATGCGCTTCGAAGTTCTTTCACCATAAACTACGGGAATGGTTTTGTAGTCGTGGGTTAAATCACCCTTTAAGTTTTCGAGGTCTTTCACCAATTCGCGCATAGAAATTAGTAAAAATAGAAAAGTGGCGTGCACAAAAATCACAACATCAAAATTTGCGTAGTGCACAAAAATTGCAAAGAAAGGTACCACCGCGAGAACGGCCGCTGTAATATTTCCAATGAAAGGATATTTCTTAAGCTTATGGGAATAGAACCAAAGGAAAAAAATATAAATTGAGAAAAACAGTACTGCCCTAAAGGAAACATAGCTCGCAAAAATGACCGATAAAAAGTTGAGTACAAAATATGCAGAAAGCTTTGTTCGCTGGCTAACAAGTTTATCCAACATGGTTTTACGCGGACGGTTTATTAAATCTTTTTCACTGTCATAAAAACTGTTTATGATATAACCTCCAGCAATTGCAGACGACGAAGCCAAAACGAGCATCAATAAATTTATATCAAAAAGAACCTGCCTAACGGGCAAATCTGGCGCCAAAATATAAATGCTGGTAAGGTATTGCGCGATTACAATAATGAGAATATTGTAGCCACGAACCACAGAAAACAGGCTGAAAAACTTTAACAGGAAGAGTTTTTGTTTTCTATTGAGCATTTTTTGGAGACACGTATTTAGTTTTTACTGTTTGGATATCCACTTTCCTAATTCATCTGAAACATCTTTTGCAGAATCTTTATAAAGATGGATGCCATCCGTAAAGGTAAACTTTGTATCGGAATTCATTAAATTTAAATAAGGAACGGATACAGATTCAGCCAATGCGTCAATTTTTTCATCAAAATTGGGAAGCAGTCTTGCCTCAATCGCCGCAATTCTAGTATCAACGGGAAGTTTCACCAAATATACCTTCCCGTGGCTTTTCAGTATTTCAATCGTTTTTTTTAAGTATTCGTATCGTGTCTGGGAAAAATTGTAATCTTTCAATTTTGCTTTTTGTTCCTGAATATTTCCAGCAATTCTACTTTTTACTGAAGTGGAATCCATTGGCGGAAACACTTCCAACCACCCATCACAATGCACTTCCATTAGTGAAAAATTCAACAGGATCTTAATATAATTATCTCCATAATTATTCAACATATATGAAACATTCGGCTTTGAGCTAAAGGAAGAAAGCGTACCCATAAACGATTTTGATTCGCCAAACTGGTTTTCATCATTGGGGTCAATTCCATCACTGGAAATGCTCCACGGATCAACTGTGACTATAAAGACACCATTTTTTGAATTTCGTTCCAACTTCTTTTCAATGGCACTTAAATATGCTGGGCCAAACGGACTGTGCGCCACGGTAAAAGAGAAATTATAAATATCTTTTTTCAAATAAGGATTTAGAACTTCAGGCATTAAACCTTGCGCGGCTTTTGAGGTACCCAGTATCAATGATGATTGCTTTGGCGTTGTGGTTCTTAAATAAAACGGATCGCTCTTGCCATCGGCTTGTAGGAACACAAAATAAACCGAAGTGATAATCACGAGGGCAAACAATGAAGATTCAAGTAAAAATCGTTTCATCTTTTCTAAAATTGAAAATATATAAATGCCTGCTCCTTACCACCAAAGAAAAAGATAATCATAGCCAAACAATAGTAAAATACATATTTTAAAGGCTTTGGCCAAGATTCGCCAAAGCTTTCAATAGCGTAATTTGTTTCCCTTCCTTTCCACTCAAGCATCAAAAAACCTATTATTAAAACCGACAAAACATACACTTTATTCAGCGCTAAAAAATTGGGTGCATAAAAAATCGTTTTTGAAAAAAGCAATGAAATATACTCAAAAGCACTGCTAAGTGAATTCGCCCTAAAGAAAATCCACGCAAAACAGGTGATTATAAAGGTTAAAAGTATTTTGAAGAAATCTGTTACGCTGGGCAAAAATCTATCTTTTGCAACAACTTCTATATGCTGCCTGTTCCTTTTTAAAAGTAAAAGCGGAAGAAAATACAGTGCATTGAGTGCGCCCCAGAAAATAAAGGTCCAATTGGCACCATGCCAAAATCCGCTTACAATGAAAATGATAAAAATATTACGGACTTTTAACCAATCACTACCACGACTGCCACCCAAAGGAATATAAACATAGTCGCGAAACCAAGTGGAAAGCGAAATATGCCACCGCCTCCAAAACTCGGCAATATCTCTGGAAAAGTATGGGTATGAAAAATTCTTCATCAAATTGAAACCAAAAAGCCTGGCCGTTCCGATGGCAATATCTGAATAGCCAGAGAAATCACCGTAGATCTGAAAAGCAAAAAACACCACTCCAATTGCAAGCGAACTTGCTGTATAATCCTGTGGATTGCTAAAGGCCAAATTCACAAACTGTGCACAGTTATCTGCAATCACCATTTTTTTGAAAAGCCCCCAGAGTATTTGCCGAAGGCCATCCATTGCCAAAGAATATTCAAAATTTCTTCTTTTGAAAAATTGCGGCAAAAGATTGGTCGCCCGCTCAATAGGCCCCGCAACCAACTGTGGAAAAAAACTGACGAATGAAAAGAAAGCTATGGCATCTTTTGTGGGTTGCAACTTATTTCGATATACATCTATGGAATAGCTCATAGTTTGAAAGGTATAAAAGCTAATACCCACGGGAAGAATAATATTTAAGCGGGAGGCTTCAAACGGATGTCCCAAAAATGTAAATGCGTCCGCAAAACTTTCGGAAAAGAAATTGAAGTACTTAAAAAAGCCCAGAAAGCCCAAGTTCACAAAAATACTCATAAGCAATAGCGCTTTTCGCTTTTGATGTTTTTCGGTTTTTGACAATCCAATTCCCACCAAATAATCAACAGCAGAACTAAAAACAATCAAAGAGAGAAAACGCCAATCCCACCAAGCATAAAAAACGTAGCTAGCAACAAGTAAAAGAAAATTTTGAAACTTTAAATTTTTATTGGTAACAAACCAATAAAGCAGAAAGACAATGGGAAGAAAGATTGCAAAATCAATGGAGTTGAAAAGCATGAAGCATTTTTAATTAACTGCAATCTAATAATTATTGTAGAAATACTTAAATCAGAAAAAGATTTCTAAAAACTATAAACCACTTCCAGTTTATAATCTTTCAAGGCTTTTCGAGCTTTGTCAATATCTTCGGTAAAACCCAACATATAGCCTCCACCCCCAGAGCCACAAAGTTTAAGGTAGTATGCGTTGCTGTCAATTCCCTTTTTCCAAAGTTTGTGGAACTTTGCGGGAATCATCGGCTTAAAATTGTCCAAAACCACTTTTGAAAGCTGTTTTATGTTCCCAAAAAGCGATTTAACGTCGCCTTTCAAAAAGTCCTCGACACAGGCATCGGTATGCTTTACAAATTGATCCTTTAGCATATTCCTAAAACCTTCCTGCTTCATATTTTCCATGAAAATCTGGACCATTGGCGCGGTCTCGCCAGTGCTGCCGCTGTCCAATAAAAACACAGCGCCTTTGCTGTTTTCTGTTTGTGAAGGAATGCCTGCAGGCTCAATATTATCTTTAGAATTGATTAAAATGGGAAGACTCAAATAACTGTTCAATGGATCGAGACCTGAAGATTTTCCGTGGAAAAAGGATTCCATTTCCGCAAAAATAGCTTTTAGAGTAAGCAATTTTTCACGGGTAAGATTTTCAAGAACGGTAATTTTATTATTGGCATATTTATCATAGATTGCCGCTACCAAAGCGCCGCTACTGCCAACACCATAACCTTGCGGAATACTGCTGTCAAAATACAATCCGTTTTCCACATCCTTTTTCAGAGCATTAATATCAAAAGAAACCAGTTTTGGTTTTTCTGTTTGAAGCGTCTCCAAATATTCAGAAAATCTTTTGAGGCTAGCGTTTGATTTGTGTGTGGAAATGGTATGATGGGTATCCATTTTTAAAGCCCCATTGTAAAAATTATACGGAATGGAAAGTCCTTTGGAGTCCCTAATAATTCCATATTCACCGAAAAGTAAAATTTTTGAGTAAAAGAGGGGACCGTGCATAAGCTGTGTTTCAGTAATAATAAAACTACAGATTTTTATTCTACAAATTTAAATCTGCCACAAAGATAATATTTTAAAAAATATATTTTCAGAAAGATTTGTAAATAAATCTAATCTCAAATCTTATAATAAACTGTTTTTAAGTTTTGTACATTTTTTTTGATGACATTATAATCAACTTTGATATGATGCAAGGTACAATATAAAATCGTATATAGATTAGTAGCCCACGCGCTTCAATGAAAGAATCGATATTGGGGTCAACAACACGGAATACCAAACCTAGACAGAATATAAAAGCTGGGGTCATGACGGCTTAAGCAGATTATTCCTTAAGTTGTCATGGCCCAAAAACTAAAATTGAAGTAACCTCAAAAAGTAATAGCTTTATTTACAATCTGCCAATCAAAAATAATTCGTATCTTTCTTCAAAATATCTCCTAAAGCATTTACTTTTTTTGAGGCGTTCATCTATGAAATTCAAACGTTGGATATTTTTTTCCTTATTCCATAGCATTATTTTTCTTTCTGTGTTTACAACTTATTCGCAGGAAAAAATTATGACCGTAAAAGAAATCCAAATCCTGATTGAACAGGATTCACTTGAAAAAGCCCGTGCGGCAGTTTCAACAAACATTGCTCATTATCGTACAAAAAAAATATATGACAGCCTTTATAAATATATCCAGTTTGAAGGCAGTTTTAAGTTGAATAGTGGCGACAAAAAACTGGCTATTACCAAGGCCGAAACCCTTCTTAAAGAAATAACAAATAACGCTTCTCCACATTTTGTTGTTGAAGCAATTACAGAAATGGGGTGGATTTATGATGATGCCGGGCAGCATCATAAATCCTATAACCTTTTGGAGTCAGCAACTCCCTATGCCATTCAAAATAAAGAACCAAAAAACACCGATATTGCAGGCTTGGAATACCGCAAGGGTTATTACGCCTCTAAATTGGGCAATTTTCCACTTTCAAAAAAACATTACGAAAAGGCCTTGCAACTCTTGAAAAAAACCGGAAAGGAAGACTATGTTTTTTACAATCAAGTCTATAACGCCCTTGGAGGAATGATGTGGCAGGAATCAAAACTAGACAGTGCCAAGTTCTATTTTCAGCAAGCCGTAAAAGTATTGGAAAAAACGGATGAAACAGATATAATGAACCGCTTTTATCGCCCCGCGTTGGTAAAAATGAACCTTGCGGTTTTGTGGAATGCACTCGGAAAAAACCAAGAGGCCATTACCATTTCCGAAGAATCAATTAAAGGATTTCAGGAATATATAAATCGCTCTACGGATGAGGCGCGCACCTATAAAGCAAAAAACAATCAATGTGTAGTCATTGATAATATGGCTGCTTTTTATAATACTTTGGGCGAATACTCCCGCTCACAGGAACTTATTGAATATTCTTTTGAGCAGAAAAAAAAGCTTTTCGAAAAGAATGACATCAACCTCATCATCTCCAACATAATTCTTGCTGAAGCCAAAACCGCAAGCCGTGATTTTGAAGGCGCTGCCAAAAATGCAGACCAAGCTCTGGAGCTTTTAAAGACTAGCCCCGGCGCAGATTTATATTGGGAAGCCGCAGCCCTGTCAACCCGTGCAACCATTTATGAGTCTATGCAAGATGTTGAAAATGCCGCACTTTTTTATGAAAAAGCAGAAACTCTTTATCGAAAATCTATGGGAAATACATTCACCAAAGATTTTTTAGACAACATTTTGGAATATTCCCTCTTCGCTGCAAAAAACCAAAAAAAGGAGAAGGCGATTTCACTAGCTAAGGAAACTTATAATTTCACCCACAAAGGCGATTTTAAAAACACCCTTCAGGAATTTTACCACACAATCAATTTGGCACAAGTATATTATTTACTTAAAGAGTATGGTCAAGCTGAAAAGATTAGTGAGGAAGCACTGCGTTTTAATGTGATAAAAAAAGGAGAAAAAATTAACGCAACAGATTCTATCCTTAGCCAATATCGCAAACCGGAGGCTTTACTTATCAATGCCCAATCAAAATACTATTCTACGGAAAACAAAAATCCATTTTTTTTGAAAGGTCTATTGGATCAAGTGGAAGAAGGCGTTGCAATTTTAGACCAACGAAAAAAAGTGGTCAGCAATAATGAAGACGTTACGCTATTGATAACTGAAAACGAAGAGCTTTTAAATTTTGCTGAAAAACTTAGGCTTGAACTTTTTCAAATAACCAAAGACGAAGTATATCTGGACAAATTGATAGCACTTCATGAATCCAGTATTTATAACCGGATTCGTTCCAGATTGAACCTTAGGGACAATGTAGCTTTTCAACACATTCCGAAAGAAGTGGTTTCAAGGGAAAACACTTTGAAGGCCAAAATGGTTTCTTCCCTAAACGATTCAGAAAACAGCAGCATAGCCCCTTTCTTTGAAGCGTCTGAAAACTGGGAACAATTTCTAGATTCTCTGAAAGAAAATTATCCCAGATATTACAAAATGCGTTATGCAACTTTGGAAGAACCCTTGAACGACCTTCAACAAAAAATACCAACAAATACTACCGTGGTCCGGTATATTTTTATTGAAAATGAACTCTATGTTTTTGTGGTTTCACCCTCAATAAAAAAAATGATAAGGCTTAATTATTCCCCAATAAAGAACCACATTTCAGAACTTCAAAACGATGAATTTTCAGTTGAAAAAATGCGCCCACTACTTTATGAACTGTACCGCGCACTATGGTTTCCTCTGGAAAAATATGTGCGTACCGAAAAAGTAGTTATCGTTCCCGATCGCGATCTTTTCAACCTCAGTTTTGAAACTCTTACCACAAAACCAATGCGTAATTTTCAGGAAATGGCATCAATCAGCCTGTTGGCAAAGTATTATATATCCTATAATTTCAGTCTTTTGTTATACAAAGACAAAAGAAAAGTTGCCGATTATTCTTCAGAGTTTATAGCATTTGCACCAGGCTTCAACAAAGAAATGAAGGAAGAATACAAACTTACGATCAAGGATTCCGTAGCGTTGGACAAAACCTATTTAACATTACTTCCGCAACCTTTCAGCGAAGATTTGGTGAAACAATATGCCAAGGTTTTTGATGGCAATTATTTTATTAATGAAAACGCAAGCAAAGAGTTGTTCATTAACCGGGCCAAGGAACACAAAATAATACACATTGGCACTCACGCAGAAAGCAATAACATAAGTCCCGATTTGAGCCGTCTAATCTTTGCAAAAAAAACCAATGGCGAAGAAAATTATGACGAGAACTCGCTCTACTCCTATGAAATTTACAATATAGATCTTTCCTCCAATCTCGCCATTCTAACCGCTTGTGAAACAGGAAAGCCCACCTATCAAGCTGGTGAAGGAATGATATCTTTGGCACACGCATTCAATTATGCAGGAAGCGAGAGCATATTGACCAGTCTTTGGGAAATAGACGAAGAATCCAGTGCCAAAATCGTAAAACTTTTTTACGACAATCTTTCCGTAGGAATGCCAAAAGATGAAGCCTTGCGAAAAGCAAAACTAAGTTATATAGCCAAAGCTGAGGGCCGTACGGTTGCTCCTCAATATTGGGCCGGTCTTGTACTTATTGGCGATACTGCCCCAATAGATTTAAATAATAATGTAGCTTGGTGGTGGTATGTATTGGCAGGGATTGTTGGTTCTGCACTTTTTATTTTCATAATACGAAACAATAAGGAGAAACAGGCCTAGCCAAGAATTTTTTCAGCGCCCAAACCCACCTCATCCTCAATAAATTCTTCGTTTTTACAGAATTTTGAAAGTTCTTTTTTGATGAAGTGTAAAACAGTTTCCTTTTCGATTTCTGGATAAAGCACGTGAACATTGGCACCAGCATCCAATGTAAAGCAAACATTGCTACCGGTTTCTTCCCTAAATTTCCAAATGCGATTGATTATCTGCAAAGTGTTTGGTTTCATCAAAATGAAATAGGGACTTGAAGTCATCATCATTGCGTGCAACGATAATGCTTCGCTTTCCACAATTTTTATAAATTCGGAAAGGTCGCCGTTTTTAAAAACAGGAATCAATTTGGAGAGATTTTCCTTTGCTTGCCTGAACCGTTGTTCCGCAAATGGATGGTCCAGCATTAAGTCGTGGCCCAAAGTACTGCTCACCTGTTTCTCCCCTTTATCCACCAAAAGAATAGTATCTTGATAATTTTGAAAATCTTTATGAATATCGAAGGGATATTTTGTACCAAAAAGATTACTGCTTCCCTCAATTTTATGATGTTCGCCCCAAACAATTAACGGGCCATCCACACTTCTTGAAGCACTTCCAGAGCCCAAACGCGCAAGGAAGGAAGCTTTTTCAACAAAATAATCATCTGGAATCTCGGGTTGCATTTGCCGTTCCATGTCCATCAAGCAGAGGGCCAAAGCACCTATCCCACTGGCCGAGGAAGCAATGCCACTACTGTGCGGAAAGCTATTGGTGGTTTCTATCTTAAATTTGAAATAGTTCAAAAATGGCAAATATACCTCTACCCTTTCAAAAAACTTTTTAATCTTCGGTTCGAATGAAACCTCTCTTTTCCCGTCAAGATATACTTCAAAATCAAAACCTTCGGAATCTTTCTTTTCAAAAGACAACGAAGTTTTGGTATTACAGTTCTTCAAGGTAAAACTGACAGAAGCGTTCATGGGCATTTGCTCACCATACTTTCCCCAATATTTCACCAAAGCTATATTACTAGGTGATTGCCAAGAAATACTTCCTGATGATAGGGATTGGGTATAATTACAAACTATGAACCTGTGTTGCGGCATGTTAATAGGGATAGATTACAAAAGTAAAATTCTTTTTTGATTTTAGTGATGACATTTTGAAAACGATTCGATGTAAATATATAAACTAAAGAAGGATCAAGTGAATTAAGGATTATAAAACAAAGGTTTTTCAATAGTTTGTATGGCTGAACTACAACCGGAATGCTCCTGAAATTTGGAGCATTTTTTATATAAATAGCCTTAGTAGCGGCAAGCAAGCTACCCTAAAAATCATCAAACAGTAATTTTTTAACCAGATATTAGCCAAATTGGAAAGCCCCGTTTAAACAAGGGGCTTTCTTCATTCCTCTTTTTTCCATCATATTAAGCTCCCTGTATTTAAAAAAGTATAAAAATTGCTATCTTCACAAAAGTTTAAAAGTACATCAAAACAATTCTTTAAAATAATAACATAATGAAAAATCTAATTACTCTCTTCGTCTTCGTTCTCGTTGCTGCAACTGCACAAAGCCAATCTCTAACCCAAAAAGACGTTACAGGCACTTGGCTTGTGGTAAATGTTGAAAATAGCTCCAGCAATCCAAAAATGGCAGCAGCAATGGCCAATGCCGTTATTAACCTTTATGCTGATAATAGTTTTGAGATAAAGGAAAAACAGCAAAACGGCACAGCTTATTCATACAGCACCACTTCAAATAAAAATGCAACTTGGAGCTACAATCCTGGCACGCAAACTATTACTACTACCCGCACAAAAATGACGCTTAAAATTTCCAAAAGTGGAGACAAAACATTTTTCACAGACAGCGAAAGTGGGTTGAAGTTTGAGGTCACAAAACCTATATAGAAACAAAACACAACATTTTTATACATCCCATTGTAAAGTTCGTCAGAACCGTGCAATGGGTTTTTCATCACACAACATGCAACTGAGGCGCTGAGTAGCTTCTCCATAGAAGAGTATAAGTGCGCAACCCATGCTGGAAAGACTAAACTTTAATAAAAGAAACTTGAAAACAGCACTCAGAAAGTATAAATTTGCCCCCGCTATAAAAGAAAAGTAATACCCATTAAATGAAGTCGGTCGTTTTTTTGCTATTGGTCGTTTTTTGCATAAAATTCGCTCCTGCACAAAACATTCAGGTAAACGCCACAACCTACACTCCCCAACAACTTGTTGAAGATATTCTAATAGATAGCGGTTGCATCAGCAACGTTCAAATAACCGCCACTACTAGCGGTAACTTCTCCGATAGCGACAAAAGTTTTGGCTATTTCAGTGCCAATGGCAGCAATTTTCCTTTTGAAAAAGGCATTGTAATGAGTACCGGCAAGCTACAAAACGTCCCTGGCCCCAACACAACCCTCAGCGATGATGATGCACCCAATTGGCCCGGCGATTCAGATCTGGAAAACGCCCTCAACATCTCAAACACCACCAATGCCACCATCATCGAGTTCGATTTTGTACCGAATGCAGACAATATAAAATTCCGTTACCTCTTCGCTTCCGAGGAATACCAACAAGGCGACCCCAACACCTGCATTTATAGTGATGCCTTTGCCTTTTTAATCAAGCCCATTGGCGGTACTTATAACAACATCGCCCTCGTGCCGGGCACAAATACTCCTGTTTTGGTCACCACCGTCCATTCTGGAATTCCCGGTTCATGTCCGCCCATTAACGAAACCTATTTTGAAGGTTGGAACGGACCTAACGTTCCTATAAACTTCAACGGCCAGACCAAAATCCTAATTGCAGAAACCCCCGTAACCGTAAACCAAGACTACCACATAAAACTCGTAATCGCGGACGAAGCAAATTACCGTTACGATTCTGCCGTTTTCCTTGAAGGAGGCAGTTTCAACATTGCTGCCAACCTTGGCCCAGACCGAAGTTTTATTACTAACAACCCACTTTGCGAAAACGAAACCTACATTCTGGATGCCACGCCACAAGGAACAACCC
>Ga0116152_10001797_pt1 | contig 17548 bp, 5 predicted proteins | sample AD_UKC119_MetaG_FD_89894 | JGI IMG/M metagenome (GOLD analysis project Ga0116152, IMG submission 89894) | Active sludge microbial communities of municipal wastewater-treating anaerobic digesters from Hong Kong - AD_UKC119_MetaG | ecosystem: Engineered > Bioreactor > Anaerobic > Digestate... | reverse complement strand
TATACTCGAAAGGGTATCGAGGGTTCGAATCCCTTCCTCTCCGCCACTTTTGCGGAAACTTCAAACAAAACAAATGTCTACCGATACGCTCGATGTCGGCTTGGAACAGGTGTTCCAATTTACTGTTCCAAGATTCCCTTTTGGGAGGCCAGAGATGAGCCTCCAGGGGACCAAATATATCGTCCGGCGCGGTAATCGCTTTCAACTCCGCCTTCCGATTCCTGTCGACATTCAGCCCAAGCTCTACCGAGATGAGCTTCGCTGGTCGCTCCGAACCGGGGATGAGCAGATCGCCAAGAAGAAAGCCTTCCGCGCGACTTTACTTTTCTGGGAGCTATGCGATGGTATCAGAATGATATCTAATGTATCCAAAGCTAAGTCGAACGAAATTGTGGCTAGTTTCTACGACCTTCTCGCCCAAGCCCACACGCCGCCGTCGCCCCTGAAACCGGAGAGCTTCGAGTATCAGGCGAATGCCCAAGCGTGGGCTGCGGAAGACTACGCCGTCGAATTTGCGCGCAAGGTCAAAGAGAAGTCGCTCGACAGGTATGACCAACGGCTCATGCACGAAACACTCTGCAAGCTGGGGATAAATCTCACCAGCTACCCGTACAATGTTCAGCGCATCATTTTGGAGAGCGTCTCAGATGCATATTTTGAACACGCAAACTATGTGGGGCAGTTTGGTGCGACTCCAGATGGGTCTCATACCGATACAGAAGCGAATGAAATCGACATCAGCAGTGTGCAGTTAATTGCACTTGCACAGACGATTTCTCAGCCTCCAGCGCCAACGCACGTTCACACACAAGTGTCTGAAGAAGGCTACTCACTCGGTGAGCGCATCGCTGACTATATAGAAAAGGGTAGGCTGCACGGGCATACATCCAAGGGTCCATGGGGCGATACGAGCCTCTCCGTGAACCAGAAAATCCTTGGTTGGTTTGCAGAGTTTGTGGGGCCCGCCACTGATGTCCGCACCATCACCATGAAGCATGGCCGCGACTTCAGAGATGCGCTGCGCAATGTCAAACTGGGCACCATTTCAAACACGCCGTTTGCGAAGGCGATGACCAAAAAATCTGGCGAAGCGATTTCAGCGGCAACGGCAGCGAACCAATTTGGCTACCTGAAGACATTCTTCAGTTGGCTGGATGCAGATGGCTACATCGAGCAAAGCCCTTTCCCCAATCTCAAGGTAGCTGTTCCGAAGAAGCAAAAGTCGGAAGAGATCAGACCGTTCACCAAAGCAGAGATCGATACGCTGTTCAGCTCACCGCTCTATACAGGCTTTAAGAGCCCGCACCGGCGAGACAAGCCTGGTAAACTAGGACCGGTCAGGGATGGCTTCTACTGGCTCCCCTTGGTCTTGCTGGCTACGGGAATGCGCATCGGCGAGGCGAGCGAAATACCCATCAGGAATGTATTCGTAGACGGTTCAACGCCGCACTTCATGATTGAAGAAGCAAAGACGTACGCCGGCGCACGAGTCGTGCCGATCCACAATTTCCTGCTGGAGCTGGGCTTTGCTGATTGGGTTGGGCAGCTCGATAAGAAGTACGGAAGCTCTAAGCCACTCATGTCAGACTTCAGGACGACAGGCCGGTTGAAGAACTTCGCCTCGAAGAAGCTCGGCACATACATCGACAGAACGGTCAGTACGGACCCAACACTCGTCGTGCACTCATTCCGCCATCACTTCAAAGACCGTGCGCGCGATGCCCTTATGCCTGAATATATCCAGGACCAGATCATCGGGCATGAAGGCAAGAAGTATGTGGGCGACACCTACGGTAAAGGTGCAAGTCTGGAAGTGTTGAGCGAAGCGATGAACAAGGTCGATTTCGGTCTCAGCGACAAAGTGTTTGAGCACTTGGTAAGTTTACAGTGACACGACCAATTACATTTGTGACCCCCGGTCATAGGTTCAATATTGTGCGCTAACAGAGTAATAAGTGTGGGCCGATCTGAACCAGGTAATACTGAGTAGCTGCAGACAATCGAGCGTGTTTGCCAACACGTAACCTCGCACTCAGGTACGGTGAAGGGCACCGTTTTTGTAAGATTCAAAGTTCAGGAGTATTTGGACTCCTGTTCAGCTCCGAATCGACACCATAAAACACGGTGCCAAACGACTCCGATGAACCTCAAGGTACACTTGGAATTCAAGCGTATCAGACTTTGGGCAGTAACACCCCCAAGGTAGAGGTACCAAAATCGGCCATTGCCAAGACTATTCAGGTTCAATCTGGCCATACAGCAGCAACGCTCAGACCCATCGTCGACAAGTTGTCTCTGACAATTAAGGGCGATGCCGCTTTTTCATATCTGAGTTCAAGCAAACTCCAGGAGGCAAAGCCTCTCGCACTCACCTATTGGAACGGCATCTTTAATCTGTTGGACTCTGCAGCTGCCGCCCCAAGTGTTCCTGAGATCACTCATGCATCGAAGAAGCTACCGAAATACAAACGCTCATATTCCGTTGTGATCGATGGAACTCAATTTTATCTCTCAGCGCGCCCGGTGTCGGTCAGCAATGCGCCACTTCGCATTGAGTTCAATCCCGCAAATACCAAAGCAGAAACTTTCGATCACCTTTGTGCATTCTGGTCGAGTATCGACTACGATAACATTCCCCTCGGTGCACTGGTGCACGATGCACGCGTCACCCGGCTGGATATCGCCATCGATATTTTAAATCTCTTGCCGGCCGACATCTATGTCCGCGCTAAGAAGACAAAGAAAATCTGGATAGCGATTGACCCCGACAGTGGCGTCGAGACTTCATACTACTATTGGAAAACCCAGAAAGACTTCTTCGGTCCTACCTCACCCGCCGACTTAGTCATTTATGACAAAGGCCGTCAGCTGGACGCTATGAAGCAGGAGCGCCTTTATGGGAACTTGCCTCACACGCGGATCGAGCTTCGTCTGCGCAAAGCAAGCAAGCCACTTTCTCTACCGGGGCTGAAGTGGCCCTTTAAAGAGATTACTTTTCGACGGGGGGTCGTATTCGAACCGATCATGGATCAGCGCTTGTGGAGCCTATTCCTTGATAGTGTGCGTTACAGAGGCCTGGAGCCCGCCGGCGCGTTGCTCCCCGAGGACCTTACTAAAGGAAAGACGCTTGATCCTGATAAGCACGCGCCGACCGATATCGTCAGGGAAAAAGATGTTTGGCCATTTTGGCATGAAGCAATTGAGCGCGCCCATCTTACAAAGCTCGTTGAGTGCTCGCAGTCTAACATTGCTCACCTTCTCAAGGACAAAGAAGGTTGGACCATGAACTTCGATTGACCGTGCAATTAACTGCATTGACACTGGTGCTGTTGATTCCAATTCAGCAACCAATAGGTGCACAACGATTAGCCGCTTCGTCGATAGTTTAATATTGACTTCAACGGTCGCGGTGACTTCCTTTGGTTTGTGCTGAGGTGTCGGGGATTTATATTTTAAGTGGACCCTCGTCACTGGAAGGGCCAACATTAAGCGAGTGATTTGAGGGATCTATTATGCAAGCGATCGAGTTCGATCGAAAGCTTATCAACAACTATTCTGAGTTCTCCCGCTCGTTCCTTCGCGTGCGTGCAGAGGACCTCAAAAAAGAAATCGATGACCATTACGATGATGGTCACTTCTGGCCTGAGCCGCTTCTGTCAATAAACCCTGCCTTCGAGCACGGTCCATCGGCAAACGCTTTGGCTGATGATGGCGTGTTGGCGCAAGAAACCGCTCGTATCTTTAGTATTAACGGCCAACCGCTTCGATTTCATGCCCATCAGGGCGAAGCCATTGCCAAAGCGACGCGCGGACAAAGCTATGTCGTCACGACCGGTACGGGCTCAGGCAAATCGCTTTGCTTCTTCGTTCCTATTGTCGACCGCGCCGTTCGGGCAAAACTTGCTAAACAGTCTCCTCGCACGCGCGCAATTATCGTCTATCCGATGAATGCACTGGCTAATAGCCAGATGCAGGAAATCGAGAAGTTCGTTGGAGAATCCGGTCTCCCGGAAGAGCTCAGGCCAACGGTCGCCCGATATACAGGGCAGGAGGATGATACCGAGCGCCGACGCGTGGCTGCAAACCCTCCTGATATCCTACTCACCAACTTCATGATGCTCGAGTTGTTGCTCACGCGGCAGGACGAAACCGATAAGAAGGTCATCGAAAATGCTCGGGGTCTAGAGTTTATCGTCCTTGATGAGCTTCACACCTATCGTGGACGGCAGGGCGCAGACGTCGCGATTTTGGTGCGGCGCCTCCGAGATCGCTGCCGGCAGGATAAGGAGCCCATTTGTATTGGGACATCGGCGACCATGGCGAGTGGTGATGGAGCTGATGACCCGATCAAGGCCGTTGCAACAGTCGCCTCTCGTATCTTCGGAACTCAGATTGAAAGCGACGCGATCATCACGGAGAGTCTAAGGCGGGCGACAAACACTTCGATTACTCTAGCTGACGCTGAAGCGAGGCTGTCTCAGGCGCTGAATGAGGACTTGCCTTCCAGTCTAAAGAACGCCGACTTGGCGAGTCATCCGCTCGCCGTTTGGGTAGAGCTAGAATTGGGGATAGATGAGGGCAAGGATCGGGAACGCCGCCCCCCCGTCGTCCTGAAGGATGCTGTGGAACGTTTGGCCGAAGCAGCAGGCGTGCACGCGGATATTGCGGCAGACAAATTGGCCGAGTTTCTCGGTCTGATGTCGAAACCAGAGAACACGCGCGGTGGGCCCTCTGACGCAGCATTTATGGCATTCAAACTACACCGGTTTATCTCGGGCGCCGGAGAAGTGCTGACCACGCTCAAGCCTGAGCCGAGGAAAGTCCGGCTAGAAGGACAACTGAATGATCCGGATGATCCAGACGCGCGATTGTACCCCACGCGCTTCTGCCGTTGCTGTGGGCAGGAGTACCACGTGGTTGCCATCAAAGAGGGGGACGAAGGAAGAACCGTCTTTCCACGCGATATCGACGACACGCCAGCCAAGGATACCGGAGATGAGCAAGAACCTGGGTATCTGACGCCGTTTGAAGAGGTGAGTGACGAATTCGTCTTTGACGGTAGTGCCTACACTTGCCCGGAGGATTGGCTGGAAGATCGGAAGGGTGAGCTTGTCTTGCGTCAGAGTCGTAAAAAGCAGCTGCCAAGGCTGCTCGAAATTCGGCCGGATGGCACGATCGGTGAGGGCGGAACGCCGTTCTGGCTCCTTCCAGGTCGTTTCGGCTTCTGCGTCGCTTGTGGAGATCAGCCTTCGCCGCAAGCGCGAGAGAGGAACAAACTTGGGGGGCTGACAGCGGAGGGCCGGAGCTCAGCGACGACGACCATTGTAAGCGCCATGCTTAAGGCGATGAATGAACCGTCCATTGGCGTGTCGGAAGAAAAGCGCAAAACCTTGGGGTTTACTGACAATCGTCAGGACGCAGCGTTGCAAGCGGGACATTTCAACGATTCCGTGTTCGTCACACTTCTTCGAGGGGCGATCCTACGAGCAGTCATCGATGCTGGCGAAGAAGGGCTTGGCGACGATGAGTTTGGCCCGAAAGTTCAAAAGGCCCTCGGCTACATACCTGAGCACGAACCACTCCGTCGGTACTGGATGTCCGATCCAACGATTAAAGGGGCCAATCGGGTTGAAGCGAGCCGAACCTTCTCTCGGGTTTTAGCGCACCGCATCTGGGCGGACATGCAACGCGGCTGGCGGTTTACCTATCCAAATCTCTTTGGGCTAGATTTGATCCGCCCGACATTTTCGGGACTAGATGAGTTTCTGGCGGACAAGGAGGCCTTTGAACGCGCACCAGCCTCATTGAAGTTTGCAAGCGAAGACCAGCGGCAGAGCATCATCAAGACCATTCTCATGAGTATGCTGGAGGGGCTGGCTATTGCGACTGATGCCCTCGACCTAATGCAGACCGACACATTGAAAGAGCGATCACGTTCCTTGCTTTGTGCTCCCTGGTCGATCGATGCAAGGGAAGAGCTTCGATCACAGGCCGCTCTTGTGCTGGATGCCCCGGCTCGGCGGCAGCAAACAAAACGTGATGACATGTTGATCCTTCGAGCGGGCCCCCGGAGTGGCCTTGCACGAACCATCAATCAGCCATCCCTCATGACCGAGCGACTGAAAGCAGATGAATACCATGAGCTGATGTATTGGCTCCTCTCACAGCTCGAAGAATATGGCATCTTGCGCCGAATTAAGACCGCGGCTGACATACCGGGCTGGCAGGTCCAACCAAATGCCCTGCGCCTCCTAATAACCCCTGCAATCGATGAACCAGCAGAGGGAAAGAACCCATACTTCAGACGCTTGTACCTTGATGCAGCAGAAGACTTAAATCGTGGTAGGTCTGCGCTCATGGGTATGGAGTCGCGCGAGCATACCGCGCAGGTCAGCTCGGTCACGCGAGAGTGGAGGGAATGGCGCTTTCGGTATGACCCCCGTACGGACCAGCCTCGCATTGAAGAGAATAAGGCTGAGATGCTGGCCTCAGGTGAGGGCACGAGCTTTCTTCCTGCACTCTTCTGCTCACCGACCATGGAACTCGGTGTGGACATTTCGGCACTCAATGCCGTCTATCTGCGAAATGTGCCGCCGACACCGGCCAATTATGCTCAGCGCGCAGGTCGTGCAGGGAGATCGGGCCAAGCTGCTATGGTCGCCACCTACTGTGCGGCGCAAAGTCCTCATGACCAGTACTTCTTCCGTAAACGTCTCGATATGGTGGCAGGAAGCGTCAAGCCCCCAGCGATTGATCTGGCCAATGAGGAGCTGGTTCGAGCCCACCTTCAGGCCGTTTGGCTCTCAGAAACCAATCAGCCGCTTTCTGCGAACATCCCAGAAGTATTGGATTTACAGAAAGAGGGGCTTCCGATCCGGGAAGAGATCAAGGCTAACATTTCGGCTGCCGGAGTCGCCAAACGGGCATTCGCGCCAATGCGGCGCGTCCTGGAAGCATTGCTCGATCATTTCGACGGACCGCAGCCCGACTGGCTGAGTGATCCAGATGCCTGGGTCCGCCAAACGGCAGCTTCGGCGGACGAAGAGTTTGACCGTGCGTTTAATCGTTGGAGAGAGCTCTACGCTTCAGCCCGTGCGCAAATGATATCGACGCAAGAGAAGCTTCAGCAAACGGGCTTGTCTTGGAAGGACCGAAATGCCCTGGAAGCGCAGGAACGCGCGGCAAGCCAACAAGTTGGTATTCTAGAGAACGGCAAAGCATCGAACGGCTCTGATTTTTATACCTACCGCTATCTGGCGACAGAGGGGTTCCTTCCTGGCTACAATTTCCCGCGCCTTCCGCTCTATGCCTTTGTGCCGGCTGGTGGAGCGGACAAAAGAGCTGCCTATCTCCAGCGTGCACGGTTCCTCGCCATATCTGAATTCGGTCCACGCAGCTTGATCTACCATGAAGGTCGCGCCTATCGCGTTCACCGAGCGAAGCTGCCTCCAGGAACGGTTTCGGCGGATGGAAAGTCTCTTGCGACGGGTCAGATTTTCATATGTGAATCCTGCGGCGCAGCGCATGATACCGAGCGCGAACGATGCCATGCATGTGACGCGCCGCTTGCAGGGTCCTTGCCGATCCGAAAGACACTCCGGATCGACAACGTCGAGACATTACCTGCGGAGCGAATTACGGCGAACGATGAAGAGCGCGTTCGCCAGGGATTTGACGTGCAGACAGTGTTCTCCTGGCCCAAACGCGATGGCGTCGTCGACTTGAAACAAGTGGAGTTAGCAACTGCAGACGAGCCTTTGGCCACGCTTCAGTACGCGAACTCTGCCGACATCATGCGTCTTAATCTGGGGCTCAAGCGCCGCGCTGAAAAGACAATCATGGGATTCCTGATCAACCCCGCGACAGGCTATTGGGCAAAGCAGGATGATGAGGTCGATGAAGCGCAACGAGACCCGGAAGAAAGCTATCCAGAGCGCATCGTCCCAATCGTTCAGGATCGCAAGAATGCGCTTCTCATTCGCGTTGCCGATCCGGATGTTTGGTCCAGTACGGCCTTAACGACCGTCCAGCATGCACTGCTGCGAGGTATCGAAATTGTCTTCCAACTTGAAGAAGGGGAAGTTCTCGGAGAGCCTCTCCCTGATCGAGACAACCGCAGGACGATCCTGTTCTACGAGGCGACCGAGGGTGGTGCGGGCGTGCTTGCGCGTATAATGCGCGAGCCAGAAATAATGCGAGCAGTGGTTTCTGAAGCTCTATCCCTGATGCATTTCGGCAAGGTAGAAGAGGCCGTTGCGAGTAACAATCTGGATAAGCTCGAAGATGATCCGCATGCTGGGTGTGTGAAGGGCTGCTACCGATGTTTGCTGTCCTATTACAACCAGACAGACCATGTCGGTATCGACCGGAAAGATGACAAGGCTCTCGCCTTACTAATCGCGCTTGCGAACGCGACACCTGCGCATGTCCTGCGCCCGGCGAGCGAAGATGACTGGATTGGTCGCTTCAATAGTCACGGCCTACCTTCGCCAGACGTGGCGCCTCTAATTCTTGAAGGCGTAGAAATACCCTATTGCTGGCGCTCCGATTACGTCGCTGCTGTGCCCGGAGAAATCAGTGCCACAACCAGCAACGCCGCGCTTGCCACTGGATGGGAGCTCATTTCGCTACCGACCAACGCCGCAGACGGTGTTCCTGAAAAACTCATCCAGCTTCTCAAAGGTTCGAGCTGATGCAATCGATCTCCCCAGGTGATCTCGTCCGTGCTCGTGGGCGCGAATGGGTTGCCCTTCCAAGCCCGCAATCTGGCTGGCTCAATCTTCGTCCTCTGTCCGGTGCGGAAGATGATGCGACGTTGATCCTGCCTGATTTGGAAACTGAGCGAGTCGAGCCGGCACATTTCGAACTACCCGACGAAGTCGAACCGGCAGTGCAGGCAACAGCAGCATTGCTTGCAGACGCGCTTAGGCTCTCATTGAGACGAGGTGCTGGACCATTCCGGTCAGCGGCACAACTCAATTTCGAGCCTAGAAGCTACCAACTCGTACCATTACTTATGGCGCTCCGGCTTAACGTGCCGCGCCTCCTGATTGCGGATGATGTGGGTATCGGGAAGACCATCGAGGCGGGCCTGATTCTGCGAGAGTTCATGGATCGTGGGGAAGTCGATCGCTTCACGGTTCTTTGTCCGCCGCACCTCGTCGAACAATGGACGACAGAACTAAAGGCGCGCTTTGGAATCGACGCTGTCGCAGTGACGGCGTCATCTGCAGCGCGTCTCGAACGAGGTCTTCCGATCTCACAATCGCTCTTCGATGCCTACCGGCACACAGTTGTAAGCCTCGACTACATCAAAGCCGATAAACGCCGGGATGGTTTTGCTCGTGGTTGTCCAGATTTCGTCATTGTGGATGAGGCCCATGCATGTGTGGGCACACACAAAGGCAAGCAGCAACGCTTCGAGCTCCTAAAAGGCCTGGCAGCCAAAGAGGACAGGGCAATACTCACGCTCACTGCGACACCGCATAGCGGCAATGAGGAGGCATTTGCGCGTCTGTTGTCGTTGATTGGTCCCGAGTTCAGTTCGCTCAATTTTGATGATGAGCGATTTCGTATGCGGCTTTCTCGTCATTTCGTGCAACGCCGGAGGATCGATCTCACCGAAGGGGATTGGCACGAGGAAAGCGCTTTCCCAAAGCACCTGAAGCGCGAGGCACCATATTCGCTCTCGCCGGGGCATTTGGCTTTTCACGAGGCGGTTCTTGAATATTGTTTCGGCGTTGTGGAGCAGGCGGGTAGTGGTCAACGAGAGCGCCGACTTGCGTTCTGGGGTACGCTTGCCTTGATGCGGTGTGTTGGCTCGTCACCCGCTGCAGCGCTTTCAGCACTCAGAAATCGTGCAGGCATCGAAGGTGACCGTCTCGAGCCACAGCTCTTTGATGAGGATGGCGATGACGAAGACGCTGTGGATATCGAGCCAGCAACGTTGGGGGTGGCTGATGAAGCGCTAAAGCAGCTATTGGCTCAAGCGGAGGCTTTGGTAGACGCGCCAGACCCAAAGCTCGCCCACCTCATCAAAGAGCTCAAGCCAATCATCAAAGACGGCGCCTGTCCGGTAGTGTTCTGCCGTTACATCGCGACAGCCGAGCAGGTAGGCCAGGCGCTAAAGCAAGCCTTTCCGCGAGCGCGAGTAGAGGTCGTCACCGGTTTGCTTACGCCGGACGAGCGGCGGGATCGCGTTGCCGACATGGACGAGGACAACATTCGCATCCTCGTGGCGACGGACTGTTTGTCCGAGGGGATAAACCTGCAACTGCTCTTCGATACAGTCATCCACTATGACTTGTCTTGGAACCCGACCCGCCACCAGCAAAGGGAAGGTCGTGTCGATCGATTTGGCCAGCCGGCTGAGACCGTCCGGTCGGTCCTTATGTTTTCACCAGACAGTGCAATCGATGGGGCGGTCCTAGATGTCATTCTGCGGAAAGCGGAAGCCATCCGAAAAGCCACCGGAGTTACTGTGCCGCTCCCAGATGAACGCGGGCCTGTGACCGATGCCCTCATTGCATCGATGATGCTCCGCCGAGGCGTTTCTCGGCAGTTCGATTTCTTCGATAAGCTCGAAGAGGGGCGGCGAGAAATTGAGGCCGTCTGGCGGGATGCGGAGGAAAGCGAGAAGCGATCGAGATCAAGGTTTGCCCAGAACGCTCTCAAACCCGAACACGTCGTCCCCGAATGGCAGAAGACAAACAATGTGATCGGTAGTCCCGCTGAGGCGAGAGGCTTTGTAACCGCAGCAATGGCGAGATTTGACGTTCCGATCGAAAAGAATGGAAATGCCATAGCCGTTCATATCGACGCCTTGCCACCGACGCTCAGAGAACGGCTAAAGGACCGCAATCTTGAAGGAACATTGAAGTTTGCGGAGAAGGAGCCCGCACCTGCAGGCACAAGTTTGATCGGGCGTGCGCATCCTCTTGTTTCAACGCTATCCGAAGCTCTACTCGAGGGAGCCCTTGAGCCAGAGTCCCTACCTGGCGTTCAGGTCGGTAGGGTCGGAGCCTGGCCGTCGCCGGCCGTCAAAGAGAAAACTGAAGTCCTACTCCTAAGACTTCGCTTCAAGATAACGGTCCATGCGCAGAAGGAGCGCCTGCTACTGGCCGAAGAAGCTGCGTTGGTTGCACTGGGTCCAACCGGTAAAGTCATCGATGGTCCTGCCGTCTGGGATATGCTGCGTGCCACGGCAGCGGGCGATTTGAGTGAAGCAGCCCGCGGGCGTTTCGTCGCCTCTGCAAGGGATGGCTTGCCTCAAGCCTTAGCTGGGCCTGTCGCCAATTATGTTCATTTTAGAGCAAGCGTCCTCTCAGATGATCATGCGCGTGTTCGGACTGCCGCCCAAGGCGGGTCTCGAGTTTCCGTGGAGGCCATTCTGCCGCCGGATGTGATCGGTTTGTTCGTTCTGCTTCCGGGAGCCGCGTGATGAGCCGGAAATCCAATGACGTATCGACCTTTCCATCACTGACGGTCGAGGGAAACCTGATCTCTTCCGCCATGATCAGTTCGATTTATGCGCTTGAAGCAGATGAACAGGATCCGGCCGCGTACCAACTTAGGGAAGGCTTGTCTCTCCGCGATGAGTTTTCACTGTCGTTCCGGGTGGCTCGCGCCCACTTCGATAAATTTGCAATGTTGGATAACCCGAACAGGGCAGCCACAGTGCAGTTCATTGAAGGCTTTCTTCGGGAAGCTTTCGGATTCGATGATCTTTCCAAATCACCAGCACCTCTAGCGTTGATGGCAGGGCAAGACCGAGTTCCCGTTGTCGTTGTGCCGCCGTCTGACGAACTCGATAAAGCCTCCGAGAGTATTTCTGGCGATCGGCGACGATCGGCTACGTTTGCCCTACAAGACTACCTCAACGAACGCGATGAAGCGCTATGGGGCCTCGCGACAAACGGAGTGTCCATAAGGCTTATGCGGGACAACGCGTCTCTCACACGGCCCGCTCACATCGAAGCCAACCTCGCTCAAATCTTTGAAACAGAGGATATCGCATCATTCGCGACCTTGTGGCTTCTCATTCATCGCTCACGATTTGGGAATGCAGGTACGCCCGCTACCGATTGCAGCCTGGAGCGCTGGAAGGACACTGGAGAAAAAGAAGGCACGGCGGCACGCGATCGATTGGCTGAGCAAGTCGAAGATGCTCTCCGCATGCTTGGATCAGGTTTCTTGGGGGCGAACCCGGAACTTCGTGCACGACTTGCTTCGGGTGACCTGAAACTGACCGAGTGGTTCAATGAGCTTCTCAAGTTCGTTTACCGCCTCATTTTCCTGATGGTTGCCGAGGATAGGAACCTTCTGCATGCGGTTTCTGCGAAGGCAGACGTCCGCGAAGCCTACGCTCAGGGATATAGCTTGGCGCACCTAAGACGGATGGCCATTCGTCGAACGGCTTGGGACCGCCACCACGACAAGTTCGAGGGCGTAAAGATTGTCTTTTCTGCGCTCGGGCGTGGCGAACCCCGTCTTGGTCTGCCGGCGCTAGGGGGACTTTTTTCCGAAGGCCAGATGCCAGACCTCCGAGAGGCAAAACTGTCAAACCGAGCTCTAATGGGAGCTATATTTAAACTCGGCTGGCTCCGTCAGGATGGTGCGTTGGTTCCAATCAACTGGCGCGCGATGGAAACCGAAGAACTCGGCTCTGTTTATGAATCTCTTCTGGAACTTCAACCGCAGCTTTCTGAGAATGGTCGTGAACTGAAATTCGCATCTGAAGCCGCTGAGAAAAAGGGGAACCAACGAAAAACAACGGGCTCTTACTACACGCCCGACAGTCTTGTGCAGGCACTTTTAGACACCGCGCTCGATCCGGTCCTGGACCGTACCGAAGCGGAGGCCGACGATCCCGCAAAAGCACTTTTGGAATTGTCGGTCATTGATCCTGCATGTGGGTCTGGGCATTTCCTATTGGCAGCGGCTCGTAGAATCGCGACTCGCGTTGCGCGACATCGGTCTGAAGGGACACCGTCTGCCGCGGAATTCCGACACGCTCTGAGGGATGTTGCTCGTTCGTGTCTTTATGGGGTCGATCGCAATCCGATGGCTGTCGAGTTGACGAAGGTGGCTCTTTGGATCGAGACAGTTGATCCAGGGATGCCCCTCGGATTTTTTGACGCGCAAATACGTTGCGGCGATGCGCTGCTCGGGGTGTACGACCTAAAGGTACTGCAGGACGGCATTCCCGATGCGGCCTACAAGCCGCGGACGGGCGACGACAAAGGTACCGCGAAGTACTACCTGAAGGCCAATCGCGACGCGAGGGCGGGGCAAGGAGGGTTCGACTTTGGCGCCGGCCAGGCCTCAATGCCCGCAGTCAAACCGCTGGCTCTGGATTTCTCGGGCTTCCGCGACCTGCCCGAAGACACGGTCGAGCAGATCGGGACCAAGGCCAAGCGGTTCAAGGACCTGCGCAAAGGGCAGACCTTTGTCCGCGCCAAGGCGGCGGCGGACCTTTATGTGGCGGCCTTCCTGCTGCCTAAGGTCGGCGGCGCACCGGCGGGGGCATCTGCCCGCACAGTGCCGACGACCGAGGAATTGTGGATGGCCCTCAATCAGGGCAAGATGCGCCAGGCGATGGTCGAGGCGCCCAAGGCCGCCCGCAACGCCCGCGCCCTGCATTGGCCGCTGGAGTTCCCCGATGTGATGCAGCGCGGCGGGTTTGACGTGGTGCTGGGTAACCCACCGTGGGAACGGATCAAGCTGCAAGAGCAGGAGTTTTTCGCGTCTCGTTCGCCCGAGATCGCCAATGCTCCGAACAAGGCCGCACGGGACAGGTTGATCAAGGGGCTGGAAAAGACAACGCCGGGCACCGCCGACCGCGCGCTCTTCGATGCCTTCAACGAGGCGAAGCGAGAGGCCGAATCGACCAGCGAATTCGTCCGCGTGCCGGGCGAAGATGGTGGACGCTTTGCCCTGACCGGGCGTGGCGACGTGAACACATACGCGCTGTTTGCGGAACTGTTCGCCAATCTGGCGCGGCGGCGGGCCGGGGTGATCGTGCCCACGGGCATTGCCACCGATGCCACCACCGCGCCTTTCTTCGGACATTTGGTTGAGACAAGGCGACTCGCGCAGCTGGTAGATTTCGAGAACCGCTCAGGACTTTTCCCAGCTATCGACAGCCGTATGAAATTTGTTCTTCTCACGCTTGGCCGTGAAGAAGCAGCCGCACATTTCGCATTCTTCCTGACTGAGCCAGCACAGCTGGCACAGGCTGAACGAAACTTCACACTGTCTCCGACACAGATCGCTGCTATCAATCCGAACACCAAGACCGCTCCGGTGTTCCGATCTCGCTCGGATGCAGAATTGACAGCAAAGATTTTTCAGAACGCACCTGTCCTAGTAGAAGACGGCCAAGGTGATGCGGGTAATCTATGGGGTATCAATATCGCCCGTCATTTCGACATGAACAAGACAGATGTTCTTGCCGTATGCGAAGAGGAAGAATTTGATGGAGCGGTGCGGATTCTGGAAGCGAAGATGATCCATCAGTTTGACCATAGGTTCGCAACCTATGTTGATGGCCGCAGTTCAATCAGGGATGCGAACCCCACGGAAAAGGCTTCAATAGAATTCGAAACCGTACCCCGGTATTTCACCGCGCCAAGTGAAGCTAGAACTCGGCTTGAAAGGCGTGGCTGGCAGAAGGAGTGGATTCCTGTCTGGCGCGACATCTGTCGGACAACTGACGAACGAACAATGATCTGTTGCTTAATTCCATTCTGCGCAACCGATTTTACGATCCGTGCTGGCTCTCTGACCGTCACAGACCCCATCGTTGGCTTTGTTGCAAATGCAAACTCATTAACTCTCGATTTTGTGGTGAGAAACAAGATGGGCGGCACCCATCTTTCCGATTACATCACAAAACAAATCCCTTTTCTGCCCCCCAACTTCTACACCGAACCCCGCCTCGCCTTCATCACCCCGAAGGTGCTGGAACTCTCCTACACCTCGCACAGCCTCGCCCCCTTCGCCCGCGATCTGGGGCATGATGGCCCGCCCTTCGTCTGGGACGAGGACCGCCGTGCCTATCTGCGCGCCGATCTCGACGCCTTCTACGCCCGCGCCTACGGCCTGACCCGCGACGAACTGCGCTACATCCTCGACCCCGCCGACGTGAAGGGCCCCGATTACCCCTCGGAAACCTTCCGAGTTCTGAAAGAGAAAGAAATCCGCCAACACGGCGAATTTCGCACCCGCCGCCTCGTCCTTGAAGCATGGGATCGAATGGAGGCCGACGGGACCTTTACTCAGCTGGGACTTGATCAATGATGCCGGAAAACCCGATCGGCCCCATCGTCCGATCAGAACTACAACAGGCGGCATTCCGAAATGGCTGGAGGGTAGAGCAGGGCGAACAAGACGGATGGCTCCTGCGCGGGTCGCACAGCGCGCCCGGCCGAATAGGACTGGCCGGAATAAGTTCCATAGGGCCTTGGGTAGTTGCTGTTGAGCATGGAGGGGTTGCGCAACAGTTTGGTTTACCTTCAGCCGATATTGAAGGGCCCGGTTTGCGACGCTTTGTTGTGGAAACAACAGCTGAGTTGCACAATGTCCTTTCACGGATTCATGATCTAGCCATCGCGCTTCCTGATGATCCACTCAGGCGCTTCGAGGAAGAAACACGAACGCTACCCAAAACGACTGAAGCCGAGCGCAAGGTCTTGCAGAGGGTTGGGCAAGGTATCTTTCGTGACGCGCTGATGCGCTACTGGCAATCGTGTTGTCCGCTTACAGGAATACACGACACCGAGCTTCTGCGCGCCAGTCACATGAAACCGTGGGCGGATTGCGCAAGCGATGCGGAACGCTTGGATGTCTACAATGGTCTTCTGCTTTCAGCCCTGTGGGACGCCTCCTTCGACCGAGGATTGGTCACATTTTCAGAATCTGGCGCCCCACAATTTTCCACCCGGCTTTCTGACTCATCTAGACAGCGCTTATGCCATGGCGTTGCCAGTAGCCTTACCCTGACCGATGCCCACCAAGCATACTTGGCCTATCATCGCGAACACGTCTTCAGGAAGTAAGCGAAATCGATCCGTTCTGCAGGGAGTATTTGGAACCAGGCAGGCCAACTCATTTGACCGCTTTTGAAATCAAAGTGTCGGTTCGCCCGACGCTAGGTCTTTGGTGCGACTAGGTTCTCGAGCACCTGAAATATCCGCACCATCGCGAGCGTATCGAGCTCACAATACTCCCTGAGCTCACGCGCGAGCCGCTCCTTCCGGTGCTCGTTTATCGTCTCAACCATCTCGATCCAGGCCACGATCGCCATCCCACCATCATGGACAGCGTCTTTGTTGTAGCTGAGGTCGGGGCAGAGGATTGGCAGCACGTTCTTGATCGAATTCGAGCCGCCAAAGGCAATGTCGACATAGTCCTCTGCGAACGGGTCCATAAGGTCGACGGTTCGATGAGATATGTCATGGAGGAAGTGGACATGCTCCGGGAGGAGTTTTCCAAGGCGGTTGTTACAGCCAATCTCAAACTTCTTGTTCCAGGCGAGAAGGGTTCCAACCGGACCGATATTTGCAATCAATTGCATTACGAGCGCTTCTTGATCGCCGTCTTGCATCGAGAGGTATTCGGCATGGGTCAGCGTGCCGTCTTCGTCTAGCCGGTGGAGAGAAAACTGAACCGGCATCTGCTGATGCGGAGAATGGCCGTCAGCACGCGGGACAGGGGAGGCGACAGTCTCATAGTCATAGAAGTAGAGAGGCCACTCCAGCCCTTTCAGAAACGCCCTGATGCCCTCTCGATTGATCACTGGCGCGCCAAGCTCAGCCGAACGCCGAACTGGGAGTTGTTTCGCTGTAAGCTGATCCTCCGGCACATCGAGCAGGGAGGTGATGCCGTCTTCGGCAAACGCCCGAGCCTTGCGCAGATGTGGGATCACATAAATCGACGGCTCTTCGATGTCCGAGTTGAAGTAGGAGAAGGCCGCGCAGTGATTGGCGCGGCTTTTGAACCGGCAATCACAGAAGCTTTCATCAAAGTCGGTCCGGTTGAGGAACCGGAGGGCTAAATCGGCTTGGACAGAAGTTCTCTCATACCGGCGCCTGACTTCGTCCGTTACTTCAGCGAATACGAGCAATGCAGCAGGGTCTATGACGCCCTGGCGGACATATTCTTTGTTCACATGCACGACGAATACAGAACGGACGTTATGCCCGCAGCGTTCCGCCACCACAGTCTGAAAGGTCGCGTCATCAATGTGATCCGGCCCAGTGGATTCCTTGAGCCTAGTCGATGACTTCACCTCGAAGATATCAATGGTGCCATCACCATTAGTGCGGACTATGTCGGCACGGGCATAGAGGCCACCATCGGTTTCGAACTCATCCTGAAAACTAAATGTCCCCTCGGCGTCCCACACATGCATGTATTCCTGGGCGAGCCGCTCGACCTCGTACCCCATCTGCATCTGGTGGCGGTCAAAGTCGCTCAAGGCAGGCCACTCAATGGCGTCAGGCTTGGCATGTTTCAGCCAGAGAGCCTTCGAGCATTTTTGATACTC
>Ga0116152_10001795_pt1 | contig 17563 bp, 17 predicted proteins | sample AD_UKC119_MetaG_FD_89894 | JGI IMG/M metagenome (GOLD analysis project Ga0116152, IMG submission 89894) | Active sludge microbial communities of municipal wastewater-treating anaerobic digesters from Hong Kong - AD_UKC119_MetaG | ecosystem: Engineered > Bioreactor > Anaerobic > Digestate... | reverse complement strand
TCGCGATGACAGCTACCGGCTGAACCCCGGCCAATACGGCGGTGTGCATTTCCACGACGATGCGATGACCGATTGCCGCTGGGAGCCGACGGTCGAATGGACGGTGCTCAAGGGGCTGAAAAGCGGGGTCTACGCGCTGAAGCTGACCACAGACGGGGCCGAGGACCACGTCCCCTTTTTCGTCCGCGCCGAGACGCCGAAAGCGCCGGTGGCGATCCTGATGTCCACCTTTACCTACCTGGCCTATGCGAACGAGCATCTGGCCTATGAGGCGCCGATCGCCCAGGCGATCACCGCGCACACGCCGATCCTGACCCGGCGCGACGTGGATTTCGTCAAGCTGAACGAATTCGGTCTCAGCACCTATGACCACCATTCGGACGGCGCGGGGTGCTGCTATTCCAGCTACTTGCGACCGATCCTGAACATCCGGCCAAAGTATCGCAGTTCGGCCATGGGGTTCCCCTGGGCCTTGCCTGCCGACCTGTCGCTGATCTGGTGGATGGAACAATCGGGCCACGACTATGAGATCCTGACCGACCACGACCTCCACGCCGAAGGCGCGGCCGCGCTGGAACCCTACCGCGTGGTCATCAACAGCACGCATCCGGAATACTATTCCGAACGCATGATGGACGCGACCGAGGACTATCTGACCCGGGGCGGCCGGGTGATCTATGCCGGCGGCAACGGGTATTACTGGGTTTCGGGCCTGCGCCAGGGCGAACCCGAGATCATGGAAGTGCGCAAGCTCGACACCGGCTCGCGCGCCTGGCAGGCCGAGGCCGGCGAGGGCTATCTGGCCTGCACTGGCGAACGCTCGGGCCTGTGGCGGTCGCGCGGGCGGGCGCCGCAAAAGATCGTCGGCATCGGCTTTACCGCCGAAGGCATGGACCGCTGCACCCATTTCGAACGGATGCCCGACAGTTTCCACAAGCGCGTGGACTGGATGTTCGACGGTATCGGTGCCGACGAGAAGATCGGCGAATTCGGCCTGGGCCTGGGCGGCGCGGCGGGGATCGAGATCGACCGCTACGACCTGGCGCTGGGCACGCCGCCGCACACGCTGCTGCTGGGCATGGCCGACGGGTTTTCCGACAACTACCCGCTGGTGAGCGAGGAAATCACCTATGCCTTTCCGGGGCGCGGCGGCACGCAGGACCCTCAGGTGCGCGCCGACATCACCTATTTCACCACCGCGAACGACGGCGCCTGCCTGGGGATCGGCTCGATCGCCTGGTCGATGGCGCTGCCGGTGAACGGCGGGCAGAACAACGTCGCGCGCTTCATGAAGAACGTCCTCGATGCCTTTGTGAAACCCGGGCCGCTGCCGGGCGGCGCCCATATCGGCGAGGAAAAGCTGTGGCGTTGACTCGGGCGTCAAGGGGGCACTACGCTGAGCCCGGAACGGAACGTCCGGGGGATCGTGCCATGCGCGAGGGGACGGAGTTGCAAGCCTTCAGCCAGTTCGTCGGCGCCCTGCACGAGGCGCGCCGCGATCTTGATGGCCCCGCGTTGCTGAACTGGGCGGCCGAGGAACTCTCGGGCATCATCGGTTTTGACGCGGCCTGGCTGGGCTGGGCCGACATGACCCCCCCTTCGGTCGAGATCATGGGCACGACCCTGCACAACCTGCCCGCCGATTATGTCGCCTTCTGGAATGTCATCCGGTCCGAGGACCTGCTGGCCACCGACGTCAAGAACATGAAGACCGAGGGCCGGCTTTGGGCGCAATACGACCGCGACGGCAGCCGCCACACCGACGGGATGATCGCGCTGGCCGATCGCTACGGTCTGCGCAAGCTCAGCGTGGTCACGCGCGCACAGGACCCGCTCAGGCCGCAGTTGTTCATCTCGGCCTATCGCAGCGGTGTTTCGGCGCGCAGCCTGGACACCGGCGAACTGACGTTCCTGTCCTGCGCGCTGGACCACATGCAGGGGATGCTCGACCGGGCCTCGGACGGGGGAGCGGGCGATCTGCGCTTGCTGGTCGATGCCCACGGCCGCCCGGTCGCGGGCAGCGCGGCGGCCCTGACCCTGTGGTCGGGCTGGCGCGGCGAACCGGGGCGCGGAGGCGCCAGTTTCGACGATTTCCTGGACGCGCGCGGCTTCAACGTGCTGGCCAATCCGACCGCGTTGGCGGGCGGGCACAAGCTTACGGAACTGCGGTTGATCCCGCGCCGGATGCTGGACAACTTCTCGGCCCGCGAACGCGAGGTTGCGGAACTGATCGCCGAGGGGTTCACGCACAAGGAAATCGCCCGTGAACTGGGGATCGCGCCGACCACGGTGCGCAACCAGACCGCGCGCATCTTTGAAAAGGCCGGCGTCTCCAGCCGGGCGGCGCTGACCCGGGCGATCCTGTCGGATCAGCCGGTTTCGCGCGAACCCTGACATCCCCCAATTCCTGCCAGACCGGAGGGCCCATGAGGACCGGATTCTATTTCGACGAGCGGTGCCTGTGGCACCATCAGGGCGTGCCGCACGCGCTGGTCATGCCGGTCGGTGGCTGGGTGCAGCCCGTCAGCGGCGCCGGCCACCCGGAATCGCCGGACACCAAGCGACGGCTGAAATCGTTGATGGACGTGTCGGGGCTGACCGCGCAACTGGACGTGCGCAGCGCCCGTCCCGCCACCCGCGCCGAGATGGACCGCGTGCACGAGCCCGACTATCTGGACCGGCTGAAAGCGATGAGCGATGCCGGCGGCGGCGAGGCCGGCTTTGGCGCGCCCTTCGGCCCGGGCAGCTACGAGATCGCCGCGCTGTCCGCCGGCCTGGCGCGGCAGGCGGTGGCGGATGTTCTGGCGGGTGTGCATCGCAACGCCTATTCCCTGTCGCGGCCGCCGGGGCACCACTGCCGGCCCGAACAGGGGATGGGGTTCTGTCTGCTGGCGAATATCCCGATCGCCCTGGAATCCGCCCGGGCAGAGCATGGGCCCCTGAAGGTGGCGGTCATCGACTGGGACGTGCACCACGGCAACGGCACCGAAGCGGTCTATCTGGAGCGGGCCGATACGTTGACGATCTCGCTGCATCAGAGCCTGTGCTACCCGCCCGAATCCGGCCTGGCCGCGAACCGGGGCCAGGGGGCAGGCGCGGGTTGCAATCTGAATGTGGAATTGATGCCGGGGATGGGGCACCAGACCTATCTCGATGCGTTCGAGCTGCTGGTGGAACCCGCGGTGCGGGCCTTTGCGCCGGATCTGATCGTCGTCGCCTCGGGGTATGATGCGAATGCCTTCGATCCGCTGGCGCGGATGCAGGCGCATGGCGGCACCTTCCGCACGATGACGCGCCGCGTCATGGCGCTGGCCGACGCGCTGTGCGGCGGCAAGCTGGTGGTGGTGCACGAAGGCGGCTATGCCGAGGCGGTTGTGCCCTTCTGCGGTCTGGCCGTGATCGAAGAGCTGTCGGGCCACCGCACCGCGGTCGAGGACCCGACCCTGCCGATGATCGAAAGCACCCAGCCCGACGCCGATCTGATCGCCTATCAGCGCGCCCGGCTCGAGGCGCAGGCGCGGGCTTGCGGGTTCAGAAGCTGACGACCTGGCCGCGTCCCTCGCTCTGGGCCCGGGTCAGGGCATGGGTCGCGGCGGCCAGATCCTGCGCGACGATCCCCAGCGACCGGTAGACGGTGATCGCCTCGGGCCCGGACCGCCCGGGCGCGCCGTTCAGCACGGCGCCGATCTCGGGCTTCAGGTGGTCTTCGGTGATGAGGCCGGCTTTCAGGGTGTCCACCACCTCGCCCGCCTGGGCCAGCAGCGAGGGGCGATAATCGCAGAAGATCTCGCTGCGCAGGACCAGCGCGTCATCGACCTCGCGCCTGGACGGGATCGAGGCGCCGACGACGTTCACATGCTGCCCCGGTTCCAGCCAGTCGCCCAGCAGCACCGGCGTGGCGGAATTGGTGACGGTGCAAACAATGTCCGCGCCCCGCACCCCCGCCTGCACATCGGTGCCGTGGACCAGGGTCAGCCCGGGGTGCGCGGCGGCCGCATGGGCGGCAAAGGCGGCGGCCTTTTCGGCGCGGCGGCCGACGATATGCACGGAGTCGATGGGCCGCACGGCCAGCATGGCGGCCAGGTGGTGTTCGGCCTGCTCGCCGGTGCCGACGATGGTCAGGCGGGTGGCCTGGTCCCGGGCCAGCGCGCGGGTGGCGACGGCGCTGGCGGCGGCGGTGCGGATCGCGGTCAGCAGGCCGGCGTCCATCATCGCCACCGCGCCGCCGGTTTCGCTTTCGAACAGCACCACCGCGCCGCGATGGCCGGAAAGCCCCTTGGCCGGATTGCCGGGGAACAGGCTGACCAGCTTGACGCCAAAGCACATGGGATCGCCCAGCGCGCCCGACATGACGCCCATCATGTTCGCCCCGCCCACCGGCACGACATGCCTGAGCGGCAGTTGCGCATCGCCGCTGGACACGCTGCGCATGGTGCGGTCGATCACGGCGATCGCCTGATCCATCGGAAGCAGCGCGGCGATGTCGGTGTTCGACAGAACCCTCATGCCTGCATCACCCCGTCGTTGGCGGGTCGCCAATCGGCCGGCAGAGGCGCCAATCCCAGCCGCGCGCGCAGCAATCCGGTGTAGAGATCGGGGCGGATCAGATAGGGGAAATGGCCGCCCCAGGCAAAGCGGAACGCCGGCGCGGGCGCGTTGCGGGCGCGGACGGCGGCGCGCATCGGCGGCGGGATCAGCGGGTCGTCGGTGCTTTCGATGACCGTGGCGGTATCGGCGGCGTTCGACAGGGGCGGCAGCGCCGGGCCGGTCTTGATCCCGTCCAGACGCGCGCGCAGTTCGGATTCCAGAATGCGGCCGTCGGCCTCGGCCAGCAGGAATTCGACCATCTCGGCGTGATCTGGATGGGCCTGCACCCAGGCGCCCATGCCCATGTGGAACCCGTTGCGCAGCTCTGCGATGGGTGCGGTCCACAGGTCCAGCGAATAGGGCGGGCGATGCGCGGCCTCGACGATCTCGTGCAGGGTGTTCGCGGCGAAGAGGTGGCGCACGCGGCCGGGATAGGTGGCGGCGAAATACTGCGCCAGATAGCCCCCCAGCGATGAGCCCAGCACCGCCACCCGGTCGATCCCCAGCCGATCCAGCAGGGTCACCAGGCTGGCCGCCCAGTCCACCACCCCACCCGAAGCCGGATAGCTGACCGACAGCACCCGCATGTCGCCCGCCAGCGCCGCGATCTGTTGAAAGAACACGTCCGACCGGCCCAGCGTGCCGGGCAGGAACAGAAAGACCGCGCCCGCGCCGCCGGTGTCGATCAGGCCCCAGTCGCGGCCGTCCAGGTCGATACGGGTTTCGGGAAAGCGCGCCAGAAAGGCGTCGCGGGCAGCCATCAGTGCGTTGGTCATGCGAAAGGGTCCTCGACCTTGGGCCAATAGTTCAGGGCGCGGTGGCGGTAGGGAATCGCGGTGAAGTCGGGCGTGATCGCCCCCGGCGAGGCAATGGGGATGATCGTGCTGGCGATGGGCGCGAACCCGGCGCGGTAGTGGTTCGAGGATTTCACGCAGACATGCCGCTTGCGGTCAAGATCGATGCCCAGCCCGGTAAAGGCCTCAGGGTGGAAGGTCTGGGTGCGGGAGTCATTCACCACAAGATCAATATCCGCGTCCTCGATCCGCAACCAGACCGCGGTGCCCAGGTTGACCGGCAGCGTGCCAAAGCGTTGCGTCAGGCCGGTGGCGACGCGGCGGATGGTGACCGTCAGGTCCAGGGGATCGCCCGACATCGGCCCGCATTTGCCGCCCAGCCGCACAGGCAAGGTGGCGCCTTCGCCCGCGTCCTGGCACAGCCGCACCACGCCCGGGTCCCAGTAGATCCCCGATGCGATCGAGGTCAGGCCCCGTTCCAGCATCGCCCGCAACAGAAAGGTGGAATCCGATGGCGCGCCGCCGCCCGCGTTGTCCGACATGTCAGCCAGCACGATCGGGCCCTGATTGTGCCCGGCGGCGCGGTCCAGCGCGGCGTCGATGCTCAGCACCTGCTGAAAGATGTCCTTGCGTTCGCGCCACAGTTTTTCCGCCAGTTCGCGAGCCATGCGTTCGGCTAGCGCGGGGTCGCCGTCGGTGATCGCCAGCGCGCGCGCGCCCGTGCGCGGGTGGTCGCCCCAGGGAAACCCGTGGGCCAGCGACAGCGACAGCACGCCGGGTTCGGATTCCCGCGCGGTCATGGCATCGACAAAGGCGCGCATCGGCCCCTCGGGCGTGGGCATGGCCATGATGATGCGGCAATCGTGGTCGCGCATCACGGGGTGGATGCGCCCTTCGGCGGCATCGGCCAGCAGGGTGAACAGCTCGCGCGCGCGGTCCAGCACGTCCACATGCGGGTATTCCTTGAAGCAGATCAGCGCGGTGGCGTTGTCGATCATCGCCTGGGTCAGGTGGCAATGCGGGTCCAGCGTGGCGCCGATCTTGGCCGTGGGCGCGATCTCGCGGATGCGGGCGATCAGGTCGCCCTCGCAATCCGGATAGCCGTCGGCGATCATCGCGCCGTGCAGTTGCAGCAGCACGATATCCACCGGCATCGCGGCCTTGAGGTCGCGCAGGATCTCGTCGCGGAAATCTTCGTAGACCTTGCGCACGGTCGGCCCCGAGGGTTGGGCAAAGGTCGCCAGGCTTTCGACCACGGGCCAGCCGCGCGCCTCGGCCGCCGCGCGCCAAAGGTGCAGCGCGCCGGTCCAGTAGATCGCCGGGTCCCGGGTGGCGGTGCCGTGGTGGATGATCCCTTCGGCAAAGCCCGACAGGCCCGTCGGCATCGGCGAGAACGAGTTTGTCTCGGTTGCGAGACAGGCGAGGAAGGTTTTCATGGCGTGTTCGGTTCCGTCGGCAATTGGTCGGTGGCCTGCAAGGCCAGGCGCGCGGCCAGGTGGACCAGGATCAGCGCAAAGGCGAGCGGCACGGCGGCGGTGAACCAGATCATCGGCAGCGGTATCATTTCGGCCGTGCGGCCCAGGCTGCGGCCCAGGAAGCCGCGCGCCATGTTCAGATTGGGGCCGAACAGGCTGAACCACAGGACCGGCGCCGCGAACAACAGGACGCCGCCGGCACGAAACAGGGCCAGGGCCAGCCCCGCGCCGCCGCGCAGCGTGGCCGCGCCGGGGAACAGAACCGGGTCCGCGCCCGCGCGAAACGCGGCCGAGGCCCCCAGCATCCCCGCCCAGACCATCGCGCGCCGAGCGAGTTCCTCGGTCCAGACGGGGGGCGAGGACAGGATGTAGCGCGCGATGACCTGCCAGCCGGCGGCATAGACCATCACCAGCACCGCCAGCACCGCCCCCAGCAGGGCAACGGTGTTCAGCGCGGCCGACGTGCGGTCCAGCCCCCGGGCGAACGATCGGATCATCGCGCGCCCCCGGTCACTGGGCGATGGCGGCCTGCCACTGGGCAAGCTGCTCGGGCGTGACGATCGCGCTCCAGGTGCCTTCGGACGCGGCGCGGAATTCGGCGCGGGCCTCGGGCGACATGTCCGAGATCTCGACCCCGGCGGCGCGCAACTGGTCCATGACCCCCGTCTGGCTGCCCAGCCAATCGCGGTTCGCGGTGTTCGCGGCGGCGACCGCGGCGTCCACCGTGGCGCGGTCCGCGTCGCTGAGGCCGGAATACCAGTCCTCGGACGCAATCGCGATGCGCAGCGAGGGCGAGATCTCGGCCGGGGTGAAGTAGTGGATGAACTCGGTATGGCCGAACAGAAGCGGCACGAAGGCGGGGTTCAGATACCCGTCCGCGACGCCGGTTTGCAGCGCGTTCGGAACCTCGGCCCAGCTGACGATGGTGCCGTTCGAGCCCCAGGCGCGATACAGCTCGATCTGGCTTTCATCGAGGGCGCGCATCCTGAGATCGGCCATGTCCGACATCTGCGTGACCGGGTGGCGGGTGTTGAAGATGCCGGTTGCCGGGCCCACCGTATCCACCGCCAGCACCCGCACGCCCGAAGGCGTCAGCGCGGCGTTGATCCGATCGAGCATGCCGTGGTCATAGAGCGCGCGGTCCACGTCGCCCATGCCGTTGAAGAAATAGGGCAGGCGCAGGCCATAGATCAGCGTGTCGATCGAGCCGACGATGCCCAGCGGCGACATGCCGACCTCGACCAGGCCCTGGGTGACCTGGTCGAACACCTCGTCATCGCCGCCCAGGGCGCCGCGCTGGAATTCCTCGGCCGCGATGCCGTGATCGTTCAGATAACTGGCAAAGCTGTGCGCCCAGACATAGCTGCCCGAGCCTTGCAGATCCGGGGGGCTGTCCAGCGAGACCTTGATCTGCGCCTCGGCCCCGGTGGTCAGCAGCGCGAGGACGCTCGCGGCTTTCAGGATGGTCGTCGGTTTCATGGCTCCCTCCATGTTGGGTTTCGGTTGTCGGTCAGTTGCCCATCAGCCCCATCTGGCGCGGCAGCCAGAGGGACAGGTCGGGAATTGCGGTCAGCAGCACCAGCACGCCGATCTCGACCAGCAGGAATGGCAGGATCGCGCGTGCCAGCCGCCAATAGTTCAGCCCGGTGACGGTGGACACGATCAGCAGGCACCCGCCCAGCGGCGGCGAGATCAGGCCCAGGCACAGGTTGAAGCACAGCACGATCCCCAGATGCACCGGGTCCGCGCCCTGGGCGATGGCGACGGGCGCCAGCAAAGGCACCAGCAGCGCCAAGGCGACGGTGATGTCCAGCACCATGCCAGACAGCAGAAAGATGACGTTCAGCAGGATCAGATACTGGATCGGGCTCAACCCCAGGGTGGTGACGGTGCCGGCGATGGCCTCGGGCAGGCGCTCCATCGCGCCCAGGTAGCCCAGCGCCGACACCGCGCAGATGATCATGAAGATCGACCCCGACAGCATGGCCGTGCGCTTGAGCGACTCGAGGATCGCGCGCGGGCCCAGCCGGTCGTAGAAGAAACCCGCGCCGGTGGCGGCCAGAACCGCGACGGCGGCGGCCTCGGTCGGGGTCATCCAGCCCAGCACGATTCCGCCGACGATGATCAGCGGGATCGACAGCGCCGGCAGGGCGTGGGCCAGCGTCGGCAGCAGCGGCGGCACCTCGCCGCGGGCCAGGCGGGGGTGATCGTCGCGCCAGGCGTAATAGGCGTTCACCGCCATCAACGCGGCGGCCAGCAGCAGGCCCGGCACGATCCCGGCGATGAACAGCGCCGTGACCGAGGTCCCCATCAGCGCGCCATAAAAGATCATGATGATCGACGGCGGCACGATCGGCCCGATGATCGACGACGCGGCAGTGATCGCACCGGCATAGGTCAGCTTGTAGCCCTGCTCGGTCATCGCCGGCACCAGCGTGTTCGACACCGCGGCGCTGTCCGCCACCGCCGAGCCCGAGATCCCCGCGAAGAACACCGAGGTCATCACGTTCACATGCCCAAGCCCGCCACGCAGTCGCCCGACCAGCGCCATCGCCAGCCGGATCAGCACCCGCGTCACGCCGCCCCGGTTCATCACCTCGCCCGCCAGGATGAACAGCGGCATCGCCATCAGCGCGAAGACGTCGATCTTGGAAAAGATCTGCTGCGGCAGGATGGCCAGGTAGCGGCTGTTGTCGGTTGCCAGGAAGGCCAGCACCGTCGCGCCGCCGATCACATAGGCAATCGCCAGACCCGAGGCCAGAAGCAGCGCGCCGATCAGCGGAACCAGGTAGATCATGGGCGCAGACCCTTTCGGATGGGGGACAGGGCCTGCGGCGTGACGCCCTGGTCGGCGATGTCGGCCGGGATCGGGCGACCCAGGGTCAGCGCGGCGGCGGTGCGGGCCATGGCCGGGGCGCTCTGGATGCCATAGCCGCCTTGCCCCGCCAGCCAGACAAAGCCGGGCGCATCGGGGGCGTGGCCGACGACCGGCGCCTTGTCCGCGACAAAGGACCTGAGCCCCGCCCATTTGTGCGCGACCCGTCGCACCGGCAGGTCGAACGCGGTCTGGATCCGGTCGATGGCGATGGCGACGTCCAGATCCTCGGGCTGGGCATCGCAAGGCGGCGAGGGGGTCTCGTCGGCGGGCGACAGCAGCAGCTTTCCGGCATCGGGCTTGATGTAGAATTCTTCGTCGATATCGACAGCCATGGGCCAGGGATCGGGGTTCAACCCGGCGGGCGGATCGACCAGAAGCGCGGTGCGCCGCTTGGGCGTCAGGCCGATGCGTTCGATACCGGCCATCGCGGCCAGGTCGTCCGCCCAGGCACCGGCGGCGTTGACCACCAGATCGGCGTGAATCGCGCCCGCCCGCGTGTCGATGCGCCAACCCGCGCCATCGCGGGACAGCGCCATCACTTCGCACTTGAGCCTGAGCGCGGGGCCGAGGGGGCGCAGATATTGGCGGTGCAGGGCCTCGACGTCGATATCCGCGGCATCGGGGTCCAGCAGGGCGCCGACGGCATAGTCGCCGCGCAGCAGCGGCAACAGCGCGCGGGCCCGGGCCGATGTCAGCATCATAGCGCCCAGTTCGGCCTGCAAGGCGGCCAGGGCCTCGGCCTGGTCCGGGCGGGCCAGGAACAGGACCTTGCGCGGGCGCAGCAGCGGGTGCGGGCGCTCGGCGGTCGGCGGTGCGAGGAATGCCGGCCCCGAGGCCCGGGTCAGCGCGCGGATGACCGGCGGGCCGTAGGTCGGCGTGAACAGCGCGGCCGAGCGGCCGGTGGTGTGATACCCCGGCGCGGATTCGCGTTCCAGCAGCAGAACGTCCTGTCCCGCCGCCGCCAGTTCGGCCGCGACCGATGCCCCCGCGATCCCTGCACCGATCACGACGATCCCGCGATGTTCCGTTGCCTGCGACATTCTGTCCCTCTCGTCGTCTGGCGACGTTAGCACGCTTTTTCGGATCGGAAAGGGAAATTTTCCGATAGGAAAATAGAATTGCCTTTGCCCTGTCAGCCGATATGATTGCGCCATGACCGTCTCTGCCAGGATTGCCCCGCTTCCAGACACCCAGCGCGCCGAATTCGGCCGCCGTCTGCATGCGCTGCGCCGCGCGCGCGGCTGGACTTTGGCCGAGCTGTCGGAACGCTCGGGGTTGGCCGTTTCGACCATCTCCAAGGCCGAGCGCGGGCTGATGTCGTTGACCTATGACCGGATGTTGCAACTGGCGCGCGGCATCGGCGTGGACATGGCCGAATTCTTCGCCGCCGATGGCACGGCCTTTGCGCCCGGCAGTTTCGCCGTGGCGTCCAAGGGGAATTTCGAGCGTCTGGAAACGCGGAACTATGTCTATGAGATGTTGTTCCCGCAGATCCGCAACAAGGCGATGGTGCCGATGATGGGCACGCTGAAGGCCCACGACCTGATGGATTTCGACGACTTCGTGCGTCACCCGGGGCAGGAATTCCTGATGGTGCTCGAGGGCGCGGTGACGGTCTATGCCGAAGGCAAGGCCCCGGTCACCCTGCGCCAGGGCGACAGTCTCTATTTCGACAGCGCGCGCGGGCATCTCTATGCCTCGGCCGGGGCGCAGGACGCGCGCATCCTGGTGGTCTGCACCGAGATGGAATCAACCGTCCCCTAGCGCCGCCTCGACCGCATCTCGGGCGGCGGGCAGCAGGTCGGATTCGAACCAGGGATTGCGCCTGAGAAAGGCGTTGTTGCGCCAGGACGGGTGCGGCAGCGGAAAGAGGCGCGGCGCGTGATCGCGCCAGCCCGCGACGGTGGCCGTGACGCCGCCCCGGGTGGCCTGTGCGCCCAGGTGCCAGCGTTGGGCATACTGCCCGATGACGAAGGTCACGCGCAGATCGGTCAGTTGCGCCAGAACCCCGGTGCGCCAGGTGTCGGTGCAGCGGCGCGGCGGGGGCAGGTCGGCGCCCCGGGCGTCATACCCTGGAAAGCAGAAGGCCATCGGCACCACGGCGACGCGGTCCCGGTCGTAGAATCGGGCGCGATCCAGCCCCAGCCAGTCGCGCAGCCGGTCGCCCGAACGGTCGTCGAAGGGCACGCCCGACTGATGCACCCGCAACCCCGGCGCCTGCCCGGCGATCAGAATCCGCGCCGTGGGCCGCGCCCACAGGATCGGGCGCGGTTCGTGTGCGGTGGCGGTGCGGGCAAAGTCCTGCGCGCAGAGACGGCAGGACCCGGGGTCGGTCATTCCGCCGCGCGTTTGGGCAGGACCCAGCCGGGGCGCGGGAAATGGCAGGTATAGCCGTTGGGGAGGCGTTCCAGGTAATCCTGGTGCTCGGGCTCGGCCTGCCAGAAGGCGCCGGCGGGTTCGACCTGGGTCACGACCCGGCCGGGCCACAAACCCGACGCATCGACATCCGCGATCGTGTCGCGGGCGGTCTGATGCTGGGCCTCGGTGGTGTAATAGATGGCTGAGCGGTAGCTCATCCCCAGATCGTTGCCCTGCCGGTTCGGTGTCGTCGGGTCGTGGATCTGAAAGAAGAACTCCAGCAACTGGCGGTAGCTGATCGTCGCGGGGTCGAACAGGATCTCGATCGCCTCGGCGTGGGTGCCGTGGTTGCGATAGGTCGCGTTCGCCACGTCGCCGCCGGTATAGCCGACGCGGGTCGCGGTGACGCCCGGCAGTTTGCGAATCAGGTCCTGCATTCCCCAGAAGCAGCCCCCGGCAAGCACAGCGCGTTCGGTCATGTCAGTTCTCCTCGACCTGATCCAGATAGTCCCCGTAACCTTCGGCCTGCATCTGCGCCTTGGGCACGAACCGCAGGCTGGCCGAGTTGATGCAATAGCGCAACCCGCCCATGGCACGCGGCCCATCGGGAAAGACGTGTCCCAGGTGGCTGTCGCCATGCTGCGAGCGGACCTCGACGCGGACCATCCCGTGCGTGGTGTCGCGGTGTTCGGTCACATTGGCGATGGGTTTCGCAAAAGACGGCCAGCCGCAGCCCGAGTTGAACTTTTGCGAAGACGAGAACAGCGGCTCGCCCGAGACGACGTCCACATAGATCCCCGGCTCGAAATGGTGGTCGTATTCGCCGCTGAACGGCCGTTCGGTGCCGCTTTGCTGGGTGACGCGGTATTGTTCGGGCGTGAGACGCGCCAGTGCCGCAGGGGTTTTCTGATAGGACATGTGCTTCTCCCGTTCGTTTGGTTCAAATGTGGGGTGGCTTTCGCGCCGGGCAAGTCCTTTCTCGCCGTGACCGGACGGATGCGGGACCCCGCGGGGCCGCTGTCTGGACAAAAGCACGAACCGATATTATATGGGTTCGTATCTTTTGGGACACGCCCTGTCATGCAAAGCCTCGGTCTGCTGCTTCACGATGTTTCGCGCCTGCTCAAGGCCGAGTTCGAGCGCCGCACGCGCGATACGGGCCTGACGCTGAACCAGTGGCGGGTGCTGGCCACGCTGTCGCGCAAGGGCGGGCAGACGCAGGCCGCCCTGGCCGCCGCGATCGAGGTCAGCCCGATGACCGTCAGCGATGTGATCGAGCGGCTGGAAAGCCAGGGCCTGGTGCAGCGCGCGCCCGATCCGCTGGACAGCCGCGCCAAGCGCGTCACCCTGACCGAGGCCGCCGTGCCGGTCGTGGCGCGCGCGCGCGATGTCGCCAACCAGGTCTATGCCAGCGCCCTCAGCGGCCTGTCCGAACCCGAGCGCGCGACCATGGTCCACGCGCTGACGCATATCTTTGACAATCTGGTCGCCATGGCGGCGACCGAGCAGGACGTTGACTGATGAACGCCGTTTCCAAGAAAATCGACCCAACGCCCGCCGCCGCGCCCGCGCCCGAGGCCGCCGCGCCTGCGCCAGCCGCCGCGCCTGCCAAGCCGCGCAAGCGCAGCCGCAAGGGTCTGATGCTGCTTGTGCCCGTGCTGCTGGCGCTGGGTGGCAGCTTTGTCTGGTTGACCGGCGGGCGTTACATCGCCACCGACAACGCCTATGTGCACCAGCCCCTGGTGCCGATTTCGGCCGATGTCGCCGGCCGCATCACCGAGGTTTTCGTTACCGAGAACCAGTATGTCGAGGTCGGCGCCCCCCTGTTTGCCATCGACGCCGAGCCCTATCGCATCGCTCTGGCCCAGGCGGACGCGGCGCTGGCGGCCTCGCGGTTGCAGGTCGAACAGTTGCGCGCCGGGCTGGTCTCGGCGCAGGCCCAGGTCACCGCCGCCGAGGCCCTGGCCCAGGTGCGTCACCGTGATTACGAGCGCCAGCAGGAGCTGGAGAACCGCGGCCTGTCCACGCCCTCGGCGCTGGACAACGCCACGCTGGCCGCGCAATCGGCCGACAACGCGGTCGAGCTGGCGCGCGCCGGGGTCGCCGTGGCGGTGGCCGCGCTGGGCGGCGATCCGCAGATCGCCACCGACGACTTCCCCGCCGTGCGCGCGGCGCAGTCGCAGCGTGCCCAGGCCGAACGCAACCTGGGTCGGGCGCAGGTCGTCGCGCCGGTGTCGGGGGTGGTCAGCCAGATCGGCAATCTGAATGTGGGTCAATATGTGGTGCCTGGCACCTCGATCGCCAGCCTGGTGCAGCGCGATGTGACCTGGATCGACGCCAATTTCCGCGAGACCCAGCTCGAATTGCTCACCCCCGGCCTGCCGGTCACGATCAGCATCGACGCCTATCCCGATCTGGCGGTCACCGGCACGGTCGAGAGCCTGGGCGCCGCGACCGGCTCGCAGTTCGCGCTGATCCCGGCGCAGAACGCCACCGGCAACTGGGTCAAGGTCACCCAGCGCGTGCCGGTGCGCATCGCGGTCGGCAGCGGCGACCTGTCACGGTTGCGCGACGGGATGAGCGCGGTGGTTTCCGTGGACACCGGACGCACGCGGCTGGATCGCCTGAGATGAGCGGGCAAACCCTGTCGAAACCCAACCTCGAGGTTCAGCACCGGGGCTGGCTGACGGCGGCGATCATGCTGGCGACGATCATGCAGGTGCTGGACACCACCATCGCCAACGTCGCGCTGCCGCATATGGCCGCCAGCCTGGGTGCCAGCCAGGAGGAGATCAACTGGGTTCTCACCTCGTATATCGTCGCCTCGGCCATCGCCACGCCGATGACCGGCTGGACCGTGGACCGGCTGGGCCGGCGCAATCTGTTCGCCATCGCCATCGCGGGATTCATGGTCTCGTCGTTGCTGTGCGGGGTCGCGACCGGGCTTGAAGAAATGATCCTGTTCCGTGTCGCGCAGGGGATCTTTGGCGCGGTGCTGGTGCCTTTGGCGCAGACCGTCATTCTGGACATCAACCCGCGCGAGCGCATCGGCCAGGCGATGGCGATCTATGGGGCCGGGATCATGGTGGGGCCGATCATCGGGCCCACGCTGGGCGGTTGGCTGACCGAGTATTTCAACTGGCGCTATGTGTTCCTCATCAACCTGCCGGTGGGTGCGCTGGCGCTGACCGGGGTTCTGATCTTCCTGCCCAACGGCCAGCCCAGGGTGCGGCGCTTCGATTTCTTCGGATTTGCCATGCTGGCGCTGGCGGTGGGCGCGCTGCAACTGCTGCTGGACCGGGGGCAGGCGGTGGACTGGTTCAACGCGCCCGAGATCTGGCTCTACACCGGGCTGGCGATCGCCGGGCTGTGGGTTTTCGCCATCCATTGCTGGACGGCCGATGACCCGTTCGTCGATCTGCGCATGTTCCGCGACCGCAATTTCTCGATGGGGCTGGTGTTCATCTTCATCATCGGCATGACGCTGTTTTCCGGGTTGGCGCTGCTGCCGCCGCTGTTGCAGGGGCTGATGGGCTATCCGGTGATGACCACCGGGCTGGTCATGGCGCCGCGCGGGATGGGCACCATGCTGTCGATGGTGCTGGTCGGGCGGCTGGTGTCGCGGTTCGACGCGCGGGGTCTGGTGCTGTTCGGGCTGGGCGCGACCGCGCTGGCGTCGTGGATGATGACGGGGTTCGACACGATGATGGACGATCGCCTGGTGATCTGGTCCGGAGTCGTTCAGGGGTTCGGGCTGGGCTTTGTCTTTGTGCCGTTGTCCACCCTGACCTTTGCCACGCTCGACGCGCGCTATCGCGGCGATGCGACGGCGTTCTTCAGCCTGGTGCGAAACGTGGGCTCGGGCGTCGGGATTTCCATCGTCACCACGGTTCTGGCGCGGATGGTGTCGGTCAACCACGAGGAACTGGCCGCGCGGCTGACCATCGATTCGCCCCAGGTGCACTTGCAGGCCCCGGGGCTGCTGTCGGGCAATCCGGCCTATGTGCGGATCCTCGACGGGCTGGTATCGCAGCAGGCGGCGATGCTGGCCTATCTGGACAATTTCTTCCTGATGCTGCTGCTGACGCTGGCCGCGGTGCCGATCGTGTTCTTCCTGCGCTCGCCCAAGGCGGCCGGGGGCCCGGCGCCGCAGATGCCCCCGGGCGAACACTGAGCTTTCAGGCTCTGGCGTCGCGCGCCATGCGGACGAATTTGCGCGTCTGGTCCAGGGCGCTGTCGTGCGTGCGGGCACCCGCCGGGTCGTCGATGCGGTCCATCGCGGCGGCGATTCCCCGGGCGGTGCGCTTCTCGGGGGGCAACCAGGCGCCTTCGGTTTCGGTGATGTGGGTCACCGCGAACACTCCCGCGCCGGCGCCCAGGATCATGCGCGAGGGCGCGTCCTGGTGCGTCAGATACAGCACGCCCGGCGACACGGTCTCGGGCGCCAGCAGGGCCGCTTCCTCGGGCGTGATCAGCCCTTCGGTCATGCCGGTGGCGGCGGTCGGGGCCAGGGTGTTGACGCGGATGTCGAACTTGGCCCCCTCGAGGTGCAGCACGTTCATCAGCCCGATCATCGCCGCCTTGGCCGCGCCATAGTTCGACTGACCAAAATTGCCATAGATCCCCGATGCCGACGAGGTCAGCACCACGCGCCCGTAACCCTGATTGCGCATGATTTCCCATACCGCCCGGGTGCAGTTGACGCTGCCCGTCAGGTGCACGGCCAGCACCAGGGCGAAATTCTCGGGCGTGAGCTTGGCAAAGGTCTTGTCGCGCAGGATGCCGGCGTTGTTGACCAGCACATCGACACGGCCCCAGGCGTCCATCACCTGCGCCACGCCGCGCGCGACCGCGTCCATGTCGGCCACGTCGCAGGCGATGGCCACGGCCTCGCCGCCCGCGGCGCGGATCTCGTCAACGACCGACTGCGGTGCGACAAGGTCAAAGAGCGCGACGCGCGCCCCCTCGGCCGCCAGGGCCAGCGCGTGGCTGCGCCCCAGACCGGCGCCTGCCCCGGTGACGATGGCCACGCGGCCCGTGAAATCCTTGCTCATGCGGTTTCTCCGTAAATCAGCATGACCAGCCATTCGGCGATCAACGCCGGGCGGTCGGTTCCCTCGATCTCGACACTGGCCGCCAGGCGCAGCATCTGCCGGTTGCCGGGCCGGTCCTCGACCGCGTGCAGCGTGAACACGCCCCGGACCCGCGCGCCCGACGGGACAGGCGACAGGAAGCGCACCTTGTCGAAGCCGTAGTTCAGGCTTTCGCGCACCTGTCCCAACATGGGCAAGGCCTGCGCCGCCATGCGGCTGAGCATGGACAGCGTCAGGAACCCGTGCGCGATGGTGCCGCCGAACGGGCTGTCGGCGGCGCGGACCGGATCGCAATGGATGAACTGGTGATCCTCGGTCACATCGGCAAACGAGTCGATGCGGGGCTGATCCAGCGCGATCCAGGCCGAGGTGCCCAGC